>Ga0316205_10005825_pt1 | contig 10042 bp, 6 predicted proteins | sample 3monthpyrite_MG_FD_204941 | JGI IMG/M metagenome (GOLD analysis project Ga0316205, IMG submission 204941) | Microbial mat bacterial communities from mineral coupon in-situ incubated in ocean water Damariscotta River, Maine, United States -... | ecosystem: Environmental > Aquatic > Marine >...
CGCGCCAGAAAAATAATTCATGAGACTAATAACCCCTTAACAGTTATTAGAAATTATCTTCAGTTACTTTCTAAAAAGCTGAATGAAGATGATCCTGCACAATCTGATCTGGAAACGATTAAGCAAGAAATTGATCGTATTAGTAATATCATCATCAGATGCAAAGATACACCTGATATTGAAATTACTGAAATTTCTGAAGTTAATATTAATACCATTGTGACAGACCTTGTAGCAATCTATAAAGCTTCATTATTTTCGACACATAACATTACATCCACACTCAAGCTCGACGACAAACTTAAACCCTTCAGGCTTGATAAGAATAGTATTAAACAAATCATCACCAACTTACTTAAAAACTCTGTAGAAGCTATAAAGTCTGATGGTGAAATAACAATTACAACAGGGACAATTAATATAAATGGAAATAATTATATAGAGCTTAAGCTAGAAGATAATGGGCCAGGAATACCCACAGAGATTATGAAAAACATCTACAACCCTGTCACCAGCACAAAAGGTCAGGAACATTCAGGATTAGGCTTAAGCATTACAAAAAATTTAGTCGACAGGACAGGCGGATCAATAAGCTGTAGAACAAATAGCAATGGCACTGTATTCAGTGTCCAGTTTCCTGAAATTAATTAATTGAGCTTGATTTATTTAAGTCTCATCTCTGTAAATGAAAATAGGCCCGTAGTATGCCAGAGAAGACAACCGAACTTATCGAAAATGAATTAAATACATTCAGTAAAAGCACTGATGTTGTTGAAAAAATTCTAATTGTCGATGATGAGAAACTCCATCAATATAGTTTGATGGAGCTAATGAAACAGAATAACTATGATGTTGATTGTGTCAGTAGCGGCGATAAAGCTATTGAAATCATTCAAAAAAACAACATAGGTATAGTTCTTCTCGACCTCAATATGGATGGTATCAATGGTGAAGATGTCATGCGTTTCATTTCTGAAAATGAAATAAACACAACTATTATTGTGGTTAGTGGTGAGACTTCATTCGAGGCCGCTGAAAATGCACTTAAACATGGTGCTTATGACTATATCCGAAAACCTTACTCCATAGATAATTTGATAAACTCGGTTAATAACGCTACTAAAAAGCGTCAGCTTGAATCCGATAACCATAAGATGACTGCTCAGCTAAAAGAGTCTGAAAAGCTGCATCGTTACATAGTTAATAAATCACCTGATATTGTTTACATTCTTGATGAAGAAGGACGTTTCACATTTATTAACAAACGCATTGAAACATTGCTCGGCTATAAAGTTAAAGAAGTAGTCGGCAAGCATTACTCTGAACTGGTACATGATGATGATATTGAAAAAGCTCAGTTCAAATTCAATGAACGCCGTACGGGTAAACGCGCAAGCATTAATATTGAATTAAAGCTTAAATGCAAAAATAGCGATCAGCCTCGTAACTTTGACAACCGAATTTTACCTATCGAAATAAATTCAGTGGGGGTTTATAGTTCTCACGATACCGAAGAAGATAAAAAATTCATAGGAACTTACGGTATTGCACGCGATATTACAGATCGCATCGAAGCAGAAGAGATTATTCGTTTTCAAGCTTATCACGATATGCTTACTCGCCTACCAAATCGAACATTATTAAATGATCGCTTAAAGCAGGCGTTAACACATGCACGTCGAAACAAAACCAATTTATCGGTAATGTTTCTGGATCTGGATCGTTTTAAAATGATCAATGACACACTAGGTCATATTGTTGGTGATCACCTTCTACAGGCTGTTGCTATGCGATTACGTCATTGCTTAAGGGAGGGAGATACATTAGCTCGCCTTGGTGGCGATGAGTTCACATTATTATTACCTGAAGTTAATAGCAAGAAGGATGCTGAACAGGTAGCTAAGAAAATAATTAAATCTTTAACGATGCCCTTTAAAATTGATAGTCACGAGCTTTTTGTCAGTACCAGCATCGGTATTTCACACTATCCGGAAGACGGTGAATCAATTGAATCACTCATTAAACATGCTGATATAGCCATGTACTCCGTTAAAGGTAATGGCAAGAATGATTACCAGTTTTATGACAAAAAAATGATAAATGCATATTCAAATCATTTATCACTTGAGAATGATTTAAGAAGAGCTCTGGAAAACGAACAGTTTGAAATCTACTATCAACCACAAATTAATATTGAAACTCGCGAAGTTTTTGCCATGGAGGCTCTGATACGCTGGAATCATCCTGATCGTGGTATGATAAATCCCGGCGAATTCATTGAGCTTGCTGAAGAAACACGATTAATAAAACAAATTGGAAACTGGGTTTTTCAAAACACTTGTGCTGAACTGAAACGCTGGCGTGAGATGGGTTTAGATAATGTTCGCATCGCTATAAACGTGTCTGCAGTTCAACTTGAGCAAAATGATTTTGTTGAGTATGTTTTGGGCATGTTAACTAAAAACGATATACCTGGTGAATTTCTTGAAATTGAAATCACTGAAAATACACTAATGCACGATACTGATGACGGTATTCTTAAACTAAGAGAATTAAGCTCACATGGTATAAAAATTGCCATTGATGATTTTGGAACTGGTTACTCTTCATTAAACTATTTAAAACGCTTACCAATAGATACGCTTAAAATTGATCAGTCTTTTGTAAGAGATATGTCAAATAGTGACGAGGATTCCTCTATCATTAAAGCAATCATTGCTATGGCTAAGGGTTTAAATCTGAATATTATTTCTGAAGGTGTAGAAACTGAACAACAGCTGGAACAATTAAGAACCTGGCGATGTAAAAATATGCAGGGATTTCTATTTGCCAAGCCTATGCCCTGCATTGAAGCAATTAACATGTTAAAAAATAACGCTCAGAAGAAACTGCATATTGTTAAGTAAAGTGCTGTCGTATTAAGAGGCACTAAATGTAGCTGCCTCTTAATACGCTCTGTTATATTAGAGGTAACACATAAATTAGCCTAACCTGTTAACTCTTTAAAAGTGCAGAATGAGAACCATGATCAAACTGTAACCCCTGCCCCTTAAGCCTGATTTAAATACGAAATTCGCTGATGCCTAAAAGCGTTAAAATAACACGTTAATAGTTTTTAACTATGAATTAGTTTGACATTATAAATCGATAAAATCTTGACGATTTATGTTTTAATCTGTTAAATATCGTCGAATATGGCTTATTAGCCATAGTTGATGGGTTTAAGACTAATAATTCTGCTTTTACCTGATATTTTTATAGTACATAAGAAAACCTTAATATTTGAACTTTATACTTGCTCCAGACTCTAATAACCCGGTTATATTGCAAACAAATAAAATATGCGACTCAATTCAGACAAAAAAGTATCAACTAAAGCACTTATCATTTACATGATAAGTGCTTTACTGTTCCTGTCCTCAATTGAATTACATATACATACGGATGATACTGCTGCAACTGCAGATCATGGCTATGCAGTCTCAATCTCGTCTCTTTCAAACAATATTAGTAACCCGGATATTAGCGGAGAGATAGAAGTTAGCCCTGACGGTATGCTAAAAATACAGCATAGCGCTCCAAATATACTTGCTATCTTTCTGTTATTGGCATTAATTTTCACTGTATTCGTTCAGGTATTCGCAACCCGCGTCAGAGACAAACACCTGGCTTCTGCGCTGCCGTTTTTTGGCACACCCACCTTAAGAGCCCCACCTCAATAACTCCCTGATACCCATTTTAAGGGCAGCATTTTGCTGCGTATTTTCACATTGAATAAAATAATATTTCATTGTGAAGTCATGAAATAAGATTTCTCAGGAGTTTTCAATGAATTCAAAATTCATTAAACCAGTAATATGTGTTTTAACAACACTAGTAACCTCGTCTGTGGTTAATGCGGAACAATGGACTTTGCACAGCAGTATTGCTCAAGCCATGTCCAGCTCACCAGAGCTTAAAATATCATCCGCTGAAATAGGCTCTAGAACTTCTGAGTTGCAACTATCTGATATGTGGCCGGACCCAAGCCTGGAATTAAAAGTTGATAATCAGATAGGTAGAGATGAAGGCACAGACAATTATGGCCTTTCTGAAATAACAATCAGTCAGGAAATACCTCTTTCACGTACTAAGCACCAGAAGTCAGTAGCTGAGGCACAACTTAATGCTGCTAAGCATTCTCAAAGCTATGAAACCCTGGAATTACAGAACAGGGTGGCTAAGATTTTCTATGAATTACAGTTTACTTCTGCTGTATTTGAGTTAACAAAAATGCGAGTAAAGTTAGCAAATAAACTCAATGCTTCAACTACTAAAAATAAACACGATGTTATGGTGCGATACTTAACACCTCTGGAAAAAATGCGCCTGAGTATAATAAGCGAAAAGGCCCATCAGGAAGAAGCCGCTGCAGAAGGAAAATACCTGGAAACGCTGACCGAGTTTTATAAATTATTAGGTATAAGCAGTGATAATACTGTCAAGGTCCCTAAGTTATTACCTGTAATCGAGATTCCAGAACTAGACTTTTTAAGTAATCAACAAAACGAGCACCCTTTGCTTTCAACTCAGAAAGAAAATTTACAAGCAGCGACTAATGAAATAGATGTCGCTCGAAGTACTGCGATGAAGGACCCAACGATTAGTATAAATCGATTACGTGAAAACTTTTCAAGTGGCACCGAAAGCGTGTATGGAGTGATGTTTAATATTGAAATACCTATTCATGACCGGAAAGACTCCAAAGTTAGCAAAGCAAGTTACAATGCTAGTCAACAACGCATTGAATTAGCTCGATTAAAACGTGAATTACAGATTAATCTAAATCGAAGCTACACACATCTTAAGCATGTTATAGAGCAAACATCTGACTATAAGAGCAAAGTACTAGAACCTGCGACAAAGATTCTTAGCCTGAGTGAAAAAGGCTTTATCAGTGGTGAGCTAAATATATTGTCTCTTGTTGATGCTAATGACACCTATTTTGAATCAAATAAACAGTATCTGGATTTAATTTATCAGTCATGGGTTGAGCTAGCTGAAATAAATTTATATGCAGGTCAGTTCATTGCCTACGACAATGCTCAAATGAAGCCTCGCAACACAGGAGTGAAATAATATGATTTCATCTATTTTACGTTTCTCTCTTATACAAAGGTTAATGGTCGTTCTCATTACACTGGGAATTTCTGCAGCAGGTATCTGGTCATTTAAAAACTTACCTATCGATGCTTTTCCTGATATTTCATCACCTCAGGTTCAGATAATCATTAAAGCACCAGGTATGTCACCGACAGAAGTAGAACAACGCATTACTTTTCCTATTGAAACAGAAATGCAGGGTATACCAGGTCAAAAAATTCTGCGTTCTACAACGAAATACGCCTTAAGTATTATCGTTGTTGATTTTGAAGACAATGTAGATATTTATCATGCACGAAATCTTGTAAATGAACGCTTAAATCAGGTTTGGGCTTCGTTGCCTGCTGATATTGAAGGCGGGCTTGCTCCTATAACGACACCACTTGGTGAGATATATATGTATCGAATCATAGGTGAAAATTATACAAATCAAGAATTACGTAGTTTACAGGACTGGGTCATCAGGCCACATTTACGTCAGGTAGAAGGCGTTGCAGACATTAACTCACTTGGTGGTGAAGTCCGTAACTATGAAGTTGTTATAAAACCTGATGCGCTAGTTAAGCACGGTATAAGCATCGACGAAGTAGAGACGGCACTTGCTAAGAACAACCGCAATGCTGGTGGAGACCGAATAAATCGCAACGATGAAGTACTTCTTGTTCGAACACTTGGTAAATTACATGATGCTCAAGACATTAGAAATATAACTATTCGAACACGATATGGAACCCCATTACATATTAGTGATGTGGCAGATGTCCGTAGCGGTAGCATGACAAGATATGGTGGAGTTACTGCTGATGGAGAAGGTGAAGTTGTAACGGGTCTCGTTTTATTACGCAAAGGTGCTAATAGTTTAAAAACCGTAGAAGGCACAAAACTCGCCTTTAAATCGCTAAAAGATATTTTACCCAAAGATATTAGCATTGAAGTTTTTTATGACCGCACAGACCTGATAACTAAAGCAGTTTGGACTGTCGAAAAAGCCCTGGGCGAAGCCGTCATTCTTGTTTTTCTTGTCCTCATCATTATGTTGGGTGATATACGAAGCGCCTTAACAGTAGCCGTTATACTACCTTTATCTGTTTTATTCACTTTTATTCTAATGAAGATATTTGGCGTGTCTGCTAACCTTATGTCTCTGGGTGGACTGACTATCGCAATAGGTATTCTTGTAGATGCGGCTGTAGTTGTAGTCGAAAATATCCATACTCATTTCAGTAAAGGATCAAAAGGTTTAAATCGTTTACATTTAATCTATCGCGCAGTACTTGAAGTATCTGCACCGGTGATATCTGGCATATTAATAATTGTAGCCGTATTCCTTCCATTATTTAGTTTAACCGGACTTGAAGGAAAAATGTTTACACCACTTGCCGTTACAATTAGTTTTGCGTTGTTAGGATCATTAATATTATCGTTAACCGTTATACCTGTTATCGCAAGTTTCTTTATGAAGGTTCATAATGAATCACATGAAGAAAAAGATGGAAAATTGATCAGTGGTTTGAAATATATTTACCTGCCTGTAATGAACTGGGCTTTAGTCTATCGAAAATCTGCTATTGGTATAGCAATGGTGGCACTTATCGCCACCGCTCCTCTCTTTTCACAGATTGGTAAGGAGTTTATGCCTACAATGGATGAAGGCAATACCGTTATTATTATAGAGAAGGACCCGAGTATTACACTTGAAAAGTCACTTGCCATGGATGCACCTTTTCAGAAAGCAATGATGGAGTTACCTGAAATCATTGGAATAACATCAAGAACGGGTGCTGACGAGTTACGCATGGATCCTATGGGGTTATACCAAACCGATAACTTTATAATTACCAAACCAAGAGAAGAGTGGACAATATCATTAAAACAGTTCCAGGAAAATTTACGTGAAATTCTTACTGGTTTTGAAAATATTGAATATGCATTCACCCAGCCAATTGACATGCGTGTTTCAGAAATGTTAACAGGCGTTCGTTCTGCAATGGCCATTAAACTGTACGGCGATGATTTGAAAATACTAGATCAAAAAGCCGCAGAAATTGAAGAACAGGTTAAGAGCATACAAGGCTCTGTAGATGTTTTCAGAACAGATATTTCAGGCCAACAATACCTGCAAATTGACATTAACCAGAAGGCTATTTCTCGCTATGGAGTTAATGTGGAAGATATTAATACACTAATCGAGTCTGCAGTTGGTGGAAAAGTGGTAACTGATATTCTTGAAAACAATCGCCCAATCAATGTACTTATACGTTACGACGAGAAGCACCGTAACTCTCCCGAAGTGATTAAAAATATGCTGGTTAGCATACCTAATGGAAACAAGGTTTCACTTAGTAAGCTAGCAAAAGTTTCTGTCACAGATGGTCCGATTCAAATTATTCGAGAATCGGCAAAACGACAGATCGTGATACAGGCAAATGTTGAAAACCGTGACGTTGTGAGCTTTGTAAATGAGGTTCAAAGCACAATTAATAACTCTATTGACTTACCTTCTGGCTATTATGTTACTTATGGCGGTCAGTTTGAGAATCAGCAAAGAGCAGCTAAAACATTAACACTGGTAGTCCCTATTGCTATTATATTAATTTTTATTATGTTGTTTACAACTTTCAGGTCTATGTTGCAGGCTGGTTTGATACTCCTCAATATTCCTTTTGCAATGATTGGTGGAGTCATTAGTTTATATATTTCTGGTCTGTACCTATCGGTACCCGCATCAGTTGGTTTTATTACACTCTTTGGCGTGGCTGTTTTAAATGGTGTTGTGATGGTAAGTTACTTCAATCAATTAAGACAGAGCGGCTTAAGTTTAATTGACTCGGTTAAACAGGGTGCAGAGCGACGGCTTAGACCGGTATTAATGACAGCATTAATTGCCAGTTTTGGTTTACTACCATTACTTACCGCTACAGGGCCTGGATCTGAACTACAGCAACCCCTTGCAGTTGTCGTCATAGGCGGCTTAATAACATCTACCTTACTAACGCTTATATTACTTCCTACACTTTATGCCTGGATGGAAGAAAAGCTGGAAAACAGAATTAAGGAAAAATCATGAAGAAATTATCCATGGTTGTACATGAATCTCTGCAACAGACATTAGCTGATTTTTTACGCAGCCAGAATCTTGAAACATTTATGTTTAGTCACATAGAAGAACATAGCTCACAAGTAGAAAAAGACAGTTTTTTATCTGCACGCGATAAAGTAGTCGGTTATGTACCACAAGTTAGACTAGATGTAATACTGAGCCAGGAAAGTATTAAATTATTATTAGAGAGTATTAAAAACTCAAACAATACATTTAATGGTAAAGGTATATACTGGGTTACCAACTTAGATGATTTTGGAGAATTATAAAAATATAATAAGCCTGAAATTTATATCTTTAGTTTTAGTTCGAGTTGTTTTCGACCGAAGCTGTTAATCAGCTTCGCGTCGATTGACAGATTTAATATTTATATTTCTATAACCCCTTCCAGATACTTTACAGCCTTACCAGAAATTAACACCCTGTCATCAACCAACTCACAAAATAACTCACCACCTCTTTGGGAGATCTGCTTTGCACTAAATTCATTTTTTAGCAGTTTTGAAGACCAGTAAGGCGTGAGTTGCGTGTAAGCTGAACCTGTTACGGAATCCTCCGGGATAGCGTACTTTGGTGCAAAAAATCTTACAACAAAATCATAGTCATTCGAAACTGAGGTAATTATCACACCACGCAGATCAAGGCACTTTAAATAGTTATGGTCAGGTATGATTTCTGCTATATCTTCTTCAGATTGATAGATTGCAATGTAATCTTCATTTTTTAAACATGCTATCGGTCTCTTGCCTAAACCTTTAATTAGATAATCCGGTATTTCACAATTCACAGGTATTTGAGCTGGAAAATTCAGGGTTAACATAGTCTCATTTTTAGTTACGGATAACTTTCCTGTAAGTGATTCAAACTCAACCACATTTTCTTTTTGCCCTAAAAACTCAAACAAGACATAGGCAGCAGCAAGCGTTGCATGCCCACACAGACGAACCTCATTACTGGGAGTAAACCAACGGATGTGAAATCCTAAACCTTCTTTTACGATAAACGCAGTTTCTGCCAGGTTATTCTCTTGCGCTATAGACTGCAAAACAAGATCATCCAGCCATGATTCCAGCGGGATAACTGCTGCTGGATTACCTTCAAATGATTGGTTAGCAAATGCGTCTATCTGATATATGGGTAATTTCATACTATTTCCAGTTTATTAGAATCGTAATCGTATACTAGCAATATCCAGTAATTCACATATAACCTATTGTTATTATTGACTTTATAATTAAAACTCTTGCTATTTTTTATGCATTTTACACTTCATAAGCACCATTCACTTGATTATAAATATTAGTGATTACTTATTCTATAGATGATATCCTTGCGCCCCAGCGCCTACTACCCTCCCCGTAAGGCGCCAATTATTTTAATAGATTTTTAGAGGTTACTCACATGGCGATTCAACGCACATTTTCAATAGTTAAACCAGATGCCGTTGCAAAAAATGTAATAGGTGAAATTTATAACCGTTTTGAAAAAGGCGGCTTACGTATTGTTGCCTCAAAAATGCTACAACTATCAAAAGAACAAGCCGAAGGTTTTTATGCAGTTCATAAAGAGCGTCCATTTTTTAATGATCTGGTTAGTTTTATGATTTCCGGCCCTGTTATGGTTCAGGTATTAGAAGGCGAAAATGCAATAGCTCGCAACCGTGAACTAATGGGCGCAACTAACCCTGCTGATGCAGACGCTGGTACTATTCGTGCTGATTTTGCTGAAACAGTAGATGAGAATGCTGTACATGGCTCTGACGCCCCTGAAACAGCTGCTGAAGAAATTAAATTTTTCTTT
>Ga0316205_10005826_pt1 | contig 10041 bp, 8 predicted proteins | sample 3monthpyrite_MG_FD_204941 | JGI IMG/M metagenome (GOLD analysis project Ga0316205, IMG submission 204941) | Microbial mat bacterial communities from mineral coupon in-situ incubated in ocean water Damariscotta River, Maine, United States -... | ecosystem: Environmental > Aquatic > Marine >...
GAAAATTCTACAAAACAAGCTGAAATTAATAATGAAGTTGCTGAAAACACAGAGAAACTTAAAGAACAAATGGAATCATTAGCAACAAACCTTTCTTCATTAAATGGGGTTTATGGTGGTATGTTATCTGCAATGTCTAAAAATAACTAATTAGTTGATTATTGAACTTAAATTATTAACCAAAAAAACTAATTAGAATGGCTTCAGGTAAATTATCAGCTAGGCAGAAAATGATTAACTTAATGTACTTAGTATTCATTGCAATGATTGCAATGCAAATGAGTAAAGAAGTTCTTTCTGCTTTTGGATATATGAATGAAAAGCTTGCGGATAATAACATTACTGCAACTTTAAAAAATAATGCAACATTAGAAAATTTAGCAACTAAAGCTAGCGAACAAAAAGAAAAGTATGGAGATCTTTATGAAATAGCAAAAAAAGTTGATGGATTATCTAAAACATTTAATGACTATTTAGAGTCTAAAAAAGCCCTTTTTGTTAAAGATGAAGATGATGTTACAGATTATGAAGCAATGGACAAAACGAGTACTGTTAATGAACATTTTTTTATGGGAGATGGCTTTACAAAAGAAGGACAAGAATTTTTAGATCAAATAAAAGGTTATAGAGATTCCGTTACCGCACTTCTTGAAGAAGGTAATCCTTTAGTTTTAACTATAAATAAAAGATTTGACACTTCTCCTCAAGATACAGATGATGGTAAACAGCCTTGGTTAAATAATAGATACGAAGGTTTTCCTTTAATATCTACAGTTACCAATTTAACTTCTATGCAAACTGATATTAAGACAACACAATCTGAAATTTTTGGAACACTTTTAGGTGGCCAATTAGAAAGTGATGTTTCAATGACTAAATATGAGGCAATTGTAATTCCAGAGAAAACTGCTTTTTTTCAAGGTGAAAACTTTAAAGGGAAAATTGTTTTAGGGAAAGTAGATGATAAATTAAAACCAACTAGAGTAGAAGTTAACGGACGTGAAATTGCCGGTGAAAATCTACAAGCTGGTCAAGTTTTATTAGATTTTCCTGCTGGATCAGTTGGGGAAAGAGATGTTAAAGGAGTATTTATATTTACTGAAAAAGGTGTAGAGATACCTATTGAAATAAATAGTTCATATGCAGTTATTCCAAAACCAAATAGTGCGGTTATTTCAGCAGATAAAATGAATGTTGTGTATAGGGGAGTGCCAAACCCTATGACAATTTCAATTCCTGGAATACCTGATAATTTAGTTACTGCTAATGGTGTTGGTCTTGAAAGAGCTACAGGTTCTGGAAAATATATTATGACTCCGGGTTCTGGAAAAGAAGTGAAAATAAGTGTTTCTGGTAAATTACCAAACGGTCAAACTGTAAGTACTTCTCAAAATTTTAGAATTAAGGGAATACCTTCACCTAGTGGAAGTATAAGAAAACAAACAGGTTATGTGAAAATGCCAAAAACAAGTTTAGAAAGAGCAACTGTAAGTGCAATTTTATTAGACTTTGATTTTGATTTAACGCTAAACACCTCAGGTTTTACTGTTAAAGTACCTGGTCAAGGAGCTGTTGTAGTTAGAGGAAATAAAATGAATGCACAAGCTAAAAAAGCAATTGCAAAAGCTAAAAGAGGAGATGTAGTTACAATATTTGCAATCAAATCTACGTTAGCAGGAAATACAACTTATAAAATAAAAGAAGCATCTGCTGTTAGTATAGAGATACAATAAATAATTTTTAAATGATGAATAAGAGAAATATTGGAATTTTCATTTTGGCATTTATGCTGTATAGTTTTTCATACGCACAATCAAATTTATTGAATGCAGAAAGGCCTTCTGATATAGGTGTGAAAACTAATGAACAGTTAGCTATTGATAATGATAAGCCATTAGAATACGGTTTTATTGATGATAGAGATATTTTATGGTCTAAAGTAGTTTGGGAATATATTGACTTAAATGAGCGTATAAATTTACCAATGTATTATCCAGTTGATACTACAAATGTATCTAAAAACAGACGTTCTCTTTTTGATACTTTGTTAAGAGGTATTAAGAATGGTGAAATTACTGAAGTTTACGATGATTCTTATTTTACTGCAAAAATGACGAAAGCTGAAATAAGTACTAAGCTATTTAGGGTTGATACTACTGAAGCTGGTATTGATGAATTAAATGCAGGAACATTAGATATTAGCGAATATATTGATAAAATAAACTTAACATCTCAAGATATTGAAGGGTTTAAAGTAAAAGGACTTTGGTACTTTGATAAACGTCAAGGTGAGTTAAAATACCGTTTACTTGCTTTAGCACCAGTTGCGCCAGATGTGCAAACAATGGGAAGGGAAGATATGGATATATCAGAACAATTAGCATTATTTTGGGTTTGGTTTCCAGATGCAAGAGGAATTCTTCATGAAATGAAAGTTTTTAATCCAAAAAACTCGGCTTACCCAATTTCATTTGACCATTTATTAAATGCTAGAAGATTCAACTCTATAATTTATAGAGAGGAAAATATATATGGAAATAGAGATGTTGCTGAATATGTGAAAGGGAATGCTTTATTTCAAGTAATAGAGTCTAATAAAATTAAAGACGAAATTAGAAACAAAGAATTGGATATGTGGAATTATTAAATTCCTAAAAATAGATATTAAAAAACTCTTGCCATTCGCAAGAGTTTTTTATTTTTTAAATTTAAATTTGTCTGATGCAAGTAGATTATATAATTGTAGGTTTAGGATTAGCAGGACTAGCTTTTACGAAAGAATTAGAAGAGAATAATAAAACATTTATTGTGTTTGAAAATGACTCTCAAAATTCTTCAATTGTTGCTGGTGGAATGTATAATCCTGTAATTTTAAAACGGTTTACACCTGTTTGGAATGCTGTTGAACAATTAAAAGAAGCAATTCCTTTTTATGAATCATTAGAAAATAGATTCAAAAAAAAATACAATTACCCAGTTGATATTTATAGAATTTTTAAATCTGTTGAAGAACAAAATAATTGGTTTGCAGCTTCAGACAAACCACTGCTTGCAAATTATATGGTTTCAAATGTAATTCATGAAAAACATGAAGGGATTTTAGCTAATTATGGTTTTGGAAAATTGATAAACACTGGGAGAATTGATACTAAATCATTACTTGAAGATTTTAAAGAATATTTGTTAAACAAGAATGTGTTAAATAACGAAAGTTTTGAATATTCAGCTTTAAATATTAGCGATAATGAAGTAGATTATAAAGGAATAAAAGCATCTAAAGTTGTTTTTTGTGAAGGTTTTGGCTTGAAGAAAAACCCGTTTTTTAGTTATTTGCCAATGCAAGAAGCAAAAGGAGAGTTGTTGACAATAAAAGCTGCTAAATTAAATGTAGATTTCCTTATAAAAGCTTCAGTTTTTGTACTTCCGTTAGGGAATAATTTTTATAAAGTTGGAGCAACGTTTAATTGGAAAGATAAAACATCTCAACCTTCAGAAGAAGGTAAACAAGAACTGATTGAAAAGTTAAATTCATTTATTACAGTTCCTTACGAAATTGTTGAACATTCAGCAGGAATTAGACCTACCGTAAAAGATAGAAGACCTTTATTAGGTACACATCCAAAACATAAAAATTTAGCAATTTTAAATGGCTTGGGAACTAGAGGTGTTATGATTGCACCAATGTCATCAAAAGTGTTATATAATTATTTAGAAAATAATGTAGAAATTGATAACGATATTTCTATTGATCGTTATGCGACTCTTTTTTAGCTTCAAAAGAAACAAATAAGTTAATCCAAATTATTCTTGAAAGACGAATAGTAAGCGGTGAAGTTATAATCAAAATGGCAACAATAGGTATAAAGCTTTGGAGTAAACTTAGATTAAATACAAGCGATGAAATTACAAAAGTAGCTATAGCTAAACCTACAGTAAGCCCATAATTAACATACATTGCGCCATAAAAAAAAGAAGGTTCCATCATATATTTAAAATCACAATTTGGACAATTATCATGCATTTTAAATGCTTTGTGAAGTTTAAACATGTTTTTTTCTACCATAAAATCACCTCCATGGCATTTAGGACACTTGTTAAATAAAATACTATATAGTTTCGTTCCTTTTTTAAACATAAACTTTGTTAAAATTATGATAGATTTGCAAAGTTAAAATTTTAGAATTAATTATTGTGAAAAATTATGCTAAACGCACATAACATATCAATTTCGTTTGGAGGAACTGATTTATTTACTGGAATAACTTTTAAGTTAGATGCTGGTAATAGAGTTGGTCTTATTGGGAAAAATGGAGCAGGAAAATCTACGTTATTAAAAATTATAGCGAAAGAATTGGAATGTGATACAGGTACAATGGCATTTGAAAAAAACACTAGTATTGGTTTTTTAAAGCAAGATATTGATTTTACTTATGGAAGAACAATTTTAGAAGAAGCTTACACAGCTTTTGTTGAAATTAAACAAGCTGAAAAACAATTAGAACATATAAATAACCAATTAAGTGAACGTGACGATTATGAATCTAAAAGTTATCATGATTTACTACATGAATTAGATGATATTACTCATAGATATGAATTATTAGGAGGATATAGTTACCAAGGAGATACGGAAAAAATATTACAAGGTTTAGGTTTTAAACGTGAAGACTTTGGAAAATTAACTGAAACTTTTTCGGGTGGTTGGAGAATGCGAATTGAATTAGCAAAATTATTACTTCAAAAAAATGATATTTTATTACTAGATGAGCCTACAAACCATTTAGATATTGAGTCTATTATTTGGTTAGAGAATTTTTTAAAAAATTATCATGGTGCTGTGGTGTTAGTTTCGCACGATAAAATGTTTTTAGATAATGTTACCAATAGAACTATTGAAATTTCATTAGGTAAAATTTACGATTACAATAAGCCATACACACAGTTTTTAGAGCTTCGTAAAGATATTAAAGAAAAACAGGCTCAAGCTCAAAAAAATCAAGAGAAGGAAATCAAGCAAACCGAACAACTTATTGAAAAATTTAGGTATAAAGCTTCAAAAGCTGCATTTGCTCAATCCTTAATAAAAAAGTTAGATAAAGTTGAACGTATTGAAGTTGATGGAGATGATAATTCGGTATTAAACGTTCGTTTTCCTGTTTCTATTCAGCCAGGTAAAATTATTTTAGAAGCAGAAAACTTAGCCAAAAATTATGGTGATAATCAAGTGTTGGAAGATGTAGATTTATTGATTGAGCGTAATAGTAAAATTGCTTTTGTTGGTCAAAACGGGCAAGGGAAATCTACCTTAGCAAAAATGATGGTTGGTGATATTGATTTTGATGGAGATTTAAAGTTAGGTCATAATGTTCAAATTGGATATTTTGCTCAAAATCAGGCAGAATATTTAGATGGAGAAAAAACAGTTTTGCAAATTATGGAAGATGCTTCAACCGATGCAAATAGAACCAAAGTTAGAGATATGCTAGGTTCGTTTTTGTTTAGAGGTGAAGAGGTTGAGAAAAAAGCAAAAGTACTTTCAGGAGGTGAACGAAATCGTTTGGCTTTATGTAAAATGTTGTTAAATCCGTTTAATGTTTTAATTATGGATGAGCCAACAAACCATTTGGATATTGCTTCAAAAAATGTATTAAAACAGGCTTTGCAAAGTTTTGAAGGAACTTTAATTCTAGTTTCTCACGATCGTGATTTTTTACAAGGATTAAGTAATAAAGTATTCGAGTTTAAAAATAAAGTAATTAAGGAATATTTAGGTGATATTGATTATTATTTAGAGCAACATAATTTAGAAGATTTTAGAGAAGTAGAAAAAAGAACTGTTGAAAAACTGGGTGCTAAATCAACTGGAAAAGATGCTTATTTAGAAAAAAAGCAACAAGAAAAAATTACAAAACAGTTAACAAACAGGTTAAGTAAAGTTGAGAAAAATATTGCCAACTTAGAAAGTGAAATTCTTAATTTGGATGCTGAAATATTTGAAAACTCAGAGGAAGTGAATGCAAATCCAGATTTTTTTAAGAATTATCAAGCTAAAAAGGATAAACTTGATGTTTTGATGGAAGAATGGGAAGAGCTTCAAGAAAAAATAGATAATAATTAAAATTTGTTTTTAGCATCTAAAAATAGTAGAATTCAACAAATTCACTTTTCAGAAGTGAAGGATAAAGGAGTTTCTTTATTTATAAAACGAGAAGATGAGTTGCACCCATTTATTTCAGGAAATAAATATCGAAAATTAAAATATAATTTGGCTGAAGCTTATAGTCAAAAGCAACATACATTAATAACTTTTGGCGGAGCATATTCTAATCATATTGCAGCAGCTGCAGCTGCTGGATTTGAGCACGATTTTAAAACAATTGGTGTAATTAGAGGTGATGAATTAGCAAATAATTTAGATAATGTTCTAAAAAATAACCCAACTTTAAATTTTGCTTCTGAAAATAATATGCAATTTCATTTTGTATCTAGAAGTGATTACAGAAAAAAGCACACACCCGAATTTATAGAAAAATTAAAAGATTTATTTGGTGACTTTTATTTAGTTCCTGAAGGAGGAACTAATAGTTTTGCAGTAAAAGGCTGCGAAGAAATTTTAACAGAAGATGATAAGGAGTTTGATGTTATTTGTTCAGCTATTGGAACAGGAGGAACAATTTCGGGATTGATAAACTCAACAAAAAAGCATCAAAAAGTTATTGGATTTCCTGCTTTAAAGGGCAATTTTCTTCAACATGAAATAAAAAAGTATGTGGTTAGGAATGATAATTGGAGTTTAAATACTGATTATCATTTTGGTGGTTATGCTAAAATTTCAGAAGAATTAATTACATTTATCAATAAATTTAAGCGAGAAATCAAAATACCTTTAGATCCAGTTTATACAGGAAAAATGTTATTTGGTATTGTAGATTTAATTAAGAAAGATTATTTTAAAAAGGGAACTAAAATTTTAGCAATTCATACTGGAGGTTTACAAGGAATTGATGGAATGAATTTGATATTAAAAAAGAAAAAATTACAGCAAATAGATTAACTTATGAAGTTGAAATATATTTTTATTGCACTATTAACAATTGGCTTGCTTTCAAATTGTAAATCGAAAAAAAGAGCTGTATCTAAAAGTAAAAAGGAACAAGTTGTTAAAAAAGAGAATAGTAATAAAGTAATTACAAAGGTTAAAAAGAGCCCAAATACTCCAATTACAAATTCTACAATTAAATATATTAATACGTATAAAAATACGGCTATGGAATCTATGCGTAAGTATAAAATCCCTGCAAGTATTACCTTGGCACAAGGTATTTTAGAGTCGTCAAGTGGAAATAGTCAACTAACGAGAAAGTCTAACAATCATTTTGGTATTAAATGCCATAAAGGATGGAAAGGTAAGCGTGTTTATCATGACGATGATAAAAAGGATGATTGTTTTAGAGTGTATAAAGATCCTGCAACTTCATTTAAAGATCATTCATTATTTTTAACCGGAAGAACAAGGTATGCTAAGCTATTTAAATTAAAAAAGGGTGATTATGTTAAGTGGGCTAAAGGGTTAAGCGAAGCAGGTTATGCTACAGATAGAAGGTATCCTGCAAAATTAATTGCATTGATTGAAAAGTATGATTTGCATAAATATGATACTGAAGTTTTAGGTAAACCATATAAAAAAGTTTCAAGAAAAAATGATGATAATCATATTGTTATAAAAGGAGATACGCTGTATTCTATTTCAAAAAAGTATGGTTTAACCGTTGATGAATTGAAAAATTTGAATGGATTAGAATCTAATGAAATTAGTATTGGTCAAAAGTTAATTCTGAAATAATAAAAAAAGCGCCGCAAAATTGCGACGCTTCATTAACTAACAATTAATCAAATCAAACTATATTTTATTTCTATTTCTTTGAGCCCCTCTTGGTTCTCCATTATTTTTATTCCCTTTTTGATTACAGTCTTTATTATTATTTCTGGCATTTGCCATATTTTTATTTCCGTTTCTTTTGTTAGATTTGTTAAAACCTTCCCATTTTTCAAACTGTTCTTTTGTAAGGATTTTTTTCATGGCATCACTATGAAGTTGCATACGGTCTAGTCTGCTACTTTTTAGCTGAAATTGCTCATCTGAAGTAGGTGTATTTTCATTTGCTCTACGCTCTTGCATTGCTGTTCTCATTGCTTGACGAACAACCATTTGATTTTTCTGTAAATTATAAACTGCTTCTTGCTGATTTTTATCTAAATCTAATTTTAATGTCATACTTTTAGTTTGTAAAGTAGCCATTTGTTCAGGAGTGAAATCGTTTCCTTTGTTATTATTTCCTTTTCTTCCTTGTGCATTTAACGTTGTTGATACTAAAAGAGCAACTACTAATATTCCAATTATATTTTTCATGTTTTTATATTTTAAATTATTATTTATGTTTTATACTACTAAGACGGATATAAAACACAAAGGTTTAAAACGTTAACACTCATTAACACTTGTTAACTGTATTGGTAATTTTAATCACCTAATCCAATTACATTATTTAGTGTATTTTTGCAATATATGATGATGAATAAACTTTCAGATTGGTTGCCTACTACTAATAAAGAAGTAAAACTTAGAGGTTGGACTGAGTTAGATGTAATTCTTTTTAGCGGAGATGCTTATGTAGATCATCCAGCATTTGGACCTGCAGTAATTGGTCGAATTCTTGAAAGTTATGGATTAAAAGTTGCTATTGTTCCTCAACCAAGTGTGAACGATAATTTACAGGATTTTACTAAGCTTGGAACACCTAAATTATTTTTCGGAGTTACGGGCGGTTGTATGGATCCAATGGTTAGTAATTATACAGCAAGTAAAAGGAAACGAGATAAAGATGCATACACACCAAATGGTGATAAAGGGTTTAGACCAGATTATGCAACGTCTGTTTACTCAACTATTTTAAAAGAAAAATTTCCTGATGTTCCTGTTTTAATTGGAGGTATTGAAGCTTCATTACGTAGAGTAACTCATTATGATTATTGGAGCGATTCTTTAAAACCTACTATTTTAGAAGATTCAAAAGCTGATTTGTTAGTGTATGGAATGGGAGAACAACCTTTACGTGAAATTGTTAGTTTATTACAAAAAGGTGTGCCATTTTCTAGCATAAAAACAGTTAGCCAGACTGCTTTTTTAATGAAAGGAGATGAAAAACTCCCGAAGAATAAAAATTGGGAAGATGTTACAATTAACTCGCACCAAGTTTGCTTAAAAGATAAAAAGAAATTTGCTTCCAACTTTAAAGTGATTGAGCAAGAATCTAATAAATTGTTTGCAGATCGTATTTTTCAGAAGGTAAATAATGCTACTTTAGTTATTAATCCGCCTTTTAGTACAATGACTGAAGCTGAAATTGACGCTTCATTCGATTTGCCTTTTACACGGTTACCACATCCAAAATATAATAAACGAGGACCAATTCCTGCATTTGAAATGATTAAGTTCTCTATTAATATTCATCGTGGTTGTTTTGGTGGTTGTAGTTTTTGTACAATTTCTGCACATCAAGGAAAGTTTATTGCAAGTAGAAGTCAGGAATCTATTTTAAAAGAAGTGGACAAGGTTTCGAACATGCCTGATTTTAAAGGTTATTTATCTGATATTGGTGGTCCTTCAGCAAATATGTACAAAATGAAAGGTAAAGTACAGGAGATTTGCGATAAATGTGTTTCGCCATCGTGTATTTCACCAGTGATTTGTCATAATTTAGATACTTCACATAAACCATTAACCGAACTTTATAAAGCGGTTGATAAGCATCCGAAAGTTAAAAAATCATTTATTGGTAGTGGTATTAGACACGATTTGTTAGTGCCAGAATTCAATAAATTAGCTGATCCAAAAGAGTTAGATGATTACACTGAAGAAGTAATGACTAATCACGTTTCGGGTAGATTAAAAGTTGCTCCAGAACATACTTCAGATAACGTATTGAAGTTAATGCGAAAACCATCGTTTTCTTATTTTCATAAATTTAAAGAGCGCTTTGA
>Ga0316205_10005827_pt1 | contig 10041 bp, 10 predicted proteins | sample 3monthpyrite_MG_FD_204941 | JGI IMG/M metagenome (GOLD analysis project Ga0316205, IMG submission 204941) | Microbial mat bacterial communities from mineral coupon in-situ incubated in ocean water Damariscotta River, Maine, United States -... | ecosystem: Environmental > Aquatic > Marine >...
CGTGGTCAACGCGGGCGGTCCCTGGGTCGAGGATGTGCTGAAAGGCGTGCTGAAGCGCAACGTGCGCGAAAGCGTCCGTCTGGTCCGGGGCAGCCATATCGTCGTTCCGCGTCAGGTCGATCACGACAAGTGCTATTTCTTTCAGGGAGAGGATGGCCGGATCATCTTTGCCATTCCCTACGAGACCGACTTCACGCTGATCGGCACCACCGAGCAGGAACACACCGATCTTGACGCGAAACCGGTTTGTACCCGGGAAGAGCAGGAGTATCTTTGCACCTTCGTGTCGAAATACTTCAAGAAACCTGTCACCCGTGACCAGATCGTGTGGACCTATTCAGGGGTACGGCCTCTCTACAACGACGGGGCCAGCAGCGCCTCGGAGGCGACGCGCGACTACGTGCTGTCTCTGGACGCGGACGGTGCGCCGTTGCTGAACGTGTTTGGCGGCAAAATCACTACCTATCGCCGACTGGCCGAGAACGCGCTTGCCAAGCTGTCGGATCATTTCGAGATGACGGGAAGCTGGACGGCGGGTGCACCCTTGCCCGGTGGCGATTTTCCCGTGGCCGGGGTGCAGGACCTGATTGACCGGCTTCAGAAGGATTACCCGTTTCTGAACCCGCGCTGGGCAAAGCGCATGGTCCGCGCCTATGGCACTGAAGCCTGGGAGGTCCTGGGAAAAGCTGCGACGAAAGCAGATCTGGGCCGGGATTTCGGGGCCAGCCTGACCGAGGCCGAAGTGAACTGGCTGCGCGACCACGAATTCGCGCGGTCTGCCGAAGATGTGGTCTGGCGGCGCTCGAAACTGGGTCTGCGGTTGAGCGTGGAACAGATCGCGGCGCTGGATAGCTGGTTGGACGGGCAGTTGCCGGCCGGGCCGATCCGCGCATAACTCACAGGCAAATCAGGGAGAGACCGCAATGACCCATGTTTTGGCAATAGATCAGGGAACCACGTCGACCCGCGCCATGCTGTTTGACAGGAACCTGAAGGTCGCGGGGGTCGCGCAACGGGAATTTGCGCAACACTTTCCGCAATCGGGCTGGGTCGAGCACGATCCCGAGGATCTGTGGGAAACCGTGGTTGCGACCTGCCGCGAGGTACTGGCGCAACACCGGCTGGGTGCGAAGGACATCGCGGCCATCGGGATCACCAACCAGCGCGAAACGACCCTGATCTGGGATCGAGAGACCGGCAAGCCGATTCACAATGCGATTGTCTGGCAGGACCGGCGGACGGCGGCGTCAACGCAAGCCCTGCGTGCGGCGGGGCATGAGGCGGCGGCAAACCACGCCTCGGGGCTGTTGCTGGACCCGTATTTCAGCGCCTCGAAAGTTGGCTGGATGCTGGACAATGTCAATGGAGCGCGGGCGGCGGCTGAGGCGGGCAAGCTTGCCTTCGGCACCGTTGACAGCTTTTTGATCTGGCGGCTGACGGGGGGCAAGCGCCACGTCACGGACGCCACGAACGCCGCGCGGACGCTGCTTTACAACATTCGCGAGGGTCAATGGGACGCCGGGCTGTGCGACCTGTTCGGAGTGCCCATGTCGATGCTGCCCGAAGTTCTGGATTGCGCAGCCGAGTTTGGCACCACCGAGGCGGATCTGTTCGGCGGACCTATCGCGATCCGCGGCGTGGCGGGCGACCAGCAGGCCGCGACGCTGGGGCAGGCGTGTTTCCAGCCCGGAATGGTGAAATCCACCTATGGAACCGGATGTTTCGCGCTTCTGAACACTGGCGATACTTTGGTGACCAGCACCAACAAGCTGCTTGGCACCATCGCCTATCAGTTCGACGGCAAGCCGACCTATGCGCTGGAAGGCTCGATTTTCAACGCCGGCACCGTCGTGCAGTGGTTGCGCGACGGTGTTGGCATGGTTGGCGCGGCCCACGAGACGGATGCGCTGGCCGCGAAGGCCGACCCGACCCAAAACGTGATGCTGGTGCCCGCCTTCACCGGGCTGGGCGCTCCGTGGTGGAACCCCAATGCGCGGGGGGCGATGTTCGGAATGACCCGCAACACCGGACCGGCCGAATTCGCCAAGGCAACGCTGGAGAGCGTCGGCTATCAGACCGCCGATCTGGTCAGCGCGATGCAGGCTGACTGGCCGGGGGCCGATGTGGGTCGGGTGTTACGCGTCGATGGTGGCATGACGGCAAGCGACGGGGCGATGCAATTCCTGGCCGATATTCTGGGCGCGCGGGTTGACCGGCCCCAGGTTCTGGAAACCACTGCACTCGGGGTGGCCTGGGTGGCTGGAATGACGGTGGGTGTGTATCCGCAGGCCGGGGAATTCGCCAAGACCTGGGCGCTGGAGCGCAGTTTCTCGCCGGACATGGACGCTGAAACGCGGGGCAGGAAAACCCGGCAATGGCACAGTGCTGTTGCCGGAACGCAAGCCTTTCGGGGATAGTTGCACCTCGGCAACCTGTGATGATCGCCCCGCCTTGTTAACCCATGGGGGGCGGCTTACATCGCCTCAGATGAGAAGATGGCTTCCCTTCGTCAAATCTGGACCCTCTGTCGCCGTGATCCGCCTGTCGGGAATCATTGCGGCCGGATCGCGCGGCCAGTTGAACGATGTGGCGATGGCGGGAGCAATCGAAAAGGCCTTTTCGCGCGGCAAACCTGACGCGGTGGCACTTGTGCTCAACTCTCCGGGTGGCTCGCCGGTACAATCCTCGCTGATCGCGGCGCGCGTCCGGCGTCTTGCCGAAGAGAAAGACGTGCCGGTTTTCGGTTTTGTCGAGGATGTCGCGGCCTCGGGCGGCTACTGGCTGGTTTGTGCCGCGGATGAGATCTTTTTGGACGACAGCTCGATCGTCGGTTCGATTGGCGTCATCTCGGCCAGTTTCGGGTTTCACGACCTGATGCAGCGGCAGGGGATCGAACGTCGGGTTCACACTGCGGGCAAGGACAAGTCCATGCTTGACCCGTTCCGGCCTGAGCGGGACGAGGATGTGGAGCGCCTGAAGGGATTGCAGGCCCAGATCCACGAGGCCTTTATTGCGCATGTGAAAAAACGCCGTGGTGGCAAGCTGTCCGACAGCGAAGATTTGTTTACCGGCGAATTCTGGGTCGGGCAGAAGGCTATCGACAAGGGACTGGCCGATGGGATCGGCCATCTGGTTCCGACCATGAAAGAGCGCTACGGCGACAAGGTGAAGTTCCGGGTCTACGGCCAGAAACGCTCGTTCCTGTCCCGGATCGGCGTGCGCATTCTGGATGCGACTTTGGGCGAGTTCGAGGCGCGCGCGCTTTGGTCCCGGTTCGGGCTTTAGCCGCACATGGTCAAGATCGTCACATTTTTCCTTGTTTTCATCATGGTGCTGGCGCTGATTGGCCGTCTGCGCATACCGGGCATCGGCAAGGTGGCGTTTCAGAAACCAAAAAAATGCAAATCCTGTGGGCGCTTCCTGTTCAGCAACGATCCCTGCCAGTGCAAGACACGGGGCAAGGGTTAGCGGATGCTGTTTCTCGACTTCGTCCTGGTGGCGCTTGGTCTGTTTATCCTCGTCGGGGCTGGGGACGTTCTGGTCAAGGGTGCGGTCAATCTGGCTTTGCGCCTGGGCATTCCGGCGCTGATCGTCAGTCTTACCATCGTCGCCTTTGGAACCTCGGCCCCTGAGCTGCTGATTTCGATCAAGGCGGTGAGCGAGAATGCGCCTGGTCTGGCGCTGGGCAACGTCGTTGGGTCGAACACCGCCAACATCCTGATGGTACTGGGCGTGCCCGCTCTGCTGTTCGGGATGCACACTGCCGATTGCAAGAGCCGCCGAAGCTATATGCAAATGATCGCCGCCACGATCATTTTCATCGCCGTCAGCTTTCTTGGCCCGATCACCTGGGTGCATGGAGTCATCCTGCTGGCCGGGCTTGCCTGGATGCTGTGGGACGCGTTCGGCGAGGCGTTAGACCACAAGCGCGAGGTGAAGGCGGATGCCGCCGCGCGCGCGAACGGGTGCGGGATAGAAGAGGAGGTTGAAGGTGCCGATCCGGACATGAGCTGGAAACAGATCCTTCTGTTCTTGGCGCTGGGTTTGCTGGGCCTTCCGCTGGGCGCCGATTTGCTGGTCGATAACGCGGTTAATATCGCCGTGCACTTCGGTGTAAGCGAAACCGTTATCGGCCTGACCCTGGTGGCCTTTGGAACTTCGCTGCCGGAACTTGCCGCGGTACTGGCAGCGGCCTATCGCGGCCATTCCGACGTGGCGCTGGGCAACGTCATCGGGTCGAACATGTTCAACCTGCTGGCCATCATCGGCATCGCCTCGTTCTTCGGCGACTTGCCGGTTCCGCGCGGTATTCTGAATTTCGATCTGTGGGTCATGGCGGGGTCATCGCTTTTGCTGATCCCATTCGTGTTCCTGTGCTGGAACATCACGCGGGTCTGGGGCGCTGTTCTGAGCGTGCTTTATCTGATCTACCTGTTGGTGCTTCTGAGCTAGGACGAGACGATGAGCGGTGGTTCGGCATTGGTGACGGGTGCAGGCAGGCGGCTGGGCCGCCAGATGGCCCTTGGCCTGGCCGGGCGAGGCCATGATGTCGCTGTGCATTACGCCGGTTCTGCCGCCGAAGCAGAGGCCACGGTGGCCGAGTGCCGCGCACTTGGTGTTCGCGCCGTTGCGCTGCGCGCCGATTTACTGGACGAGGCGGAGACGCTTGAACTGGTTCCAGCCGCCGTGGCCGAGCTTGGCCCGTTGCGGGTACTGGTGAACAACGCCTCGATCTTTGAGCATGACACGATCCGCACCGCGTCGCGGGAAAGCTGGGACCGCCATATGGGCTCGAACCTGCGCGCGCCGTTCGTGCTGACCCAGGCGTTTGAGACCCAGGTTCCCGACCCGCCGACAGACGAAAACGGCGAGCCGGTCGCGCAGGGATTGATCGTCAACATGATCGACCAGCGGGTGCGCAAGCTGACGCCGGAATTCATGACCTACACACTGGCCAAGGCCGCGCTTTGGACGCTGACGCAAACGTCGGCCCAAGCGCTGGCCCCCCGGGTCCGGGTTAACGCAATCGGTCCCGGACCTACCGTTCGCGGCGTCCGGCAAAGCGAAGACCACTTTGCACGGCAGCGCGCGGGAACGGTTCTGGGCCGGGGGGCGGATGCCGCTGGAATCCTGCGTGCGCTGGCTTTCTTCCTGGACTCGCCAGCCGTGACCGGGGAACTGCTTTGCGTCGATGGCGGACAGCATCTGGGCTGGAAAACACCGGATATTCAAGGCGTTGAATAGGGCATCTGAATGTGCATCCCGGATGTATGAGAGGAGAATTGTCCACTTTCGCCGAAACTGCCGAAACCGGATCAAGTTTTTGTTAAGTTTTTCAGCTACTTGCCTTGAGTTCAGTTTTTTATCAGGCAATATCAATGCGTTGCAATTTCGCCTAAAATTTGGGCAAGGGGGGCGGAAGCCAAGAGATACAAGTGAATCCGTGGCACAGACCGGAATTATTCACGTAGTTATCCACAGATTTTGGGGAAACCTTTTCGCTTGCGCTTCTTGCCAAGTTGGTTTCTGGGTCCGAGACTCACACCATGTCATCTGATCCAGATATGCCCTTGGTCGAGCCAGCCGACACCCTGTCCGGCCATGCCTGTATCCAGTCTTATCTGAATACACTGGACGGGTCGCCGGGTGTCTATCGCATGCTCGATGCAGAAAACCGGGTGCTTTATGTCGGCAAGGCGCGCAGCCTGCGCGCCCGCGTTTCCAGCTATGCGCGACCTGCGGGTCATTCCGCCCGAATCGCCCGGATGATCCGGGAAACCGCGTCGATGATGTTCCTGACGACAAGCACGGAAACCGAGGCGTTGTTGCTGGAACAGAACCTCATCAAGCAGTTGAAACCGCGCTACAACGTGCTTTTGCGCGATGACAAGAGCTTCCCCAACATTCTTGTCAGCCGCGAGCATGGATTCCCACAGATCAAGAAACATCGCGGGGCGAAAAAAGAGCGGGGCGAATACTATGGCCCCTTCGCCAGCGCGGGGGCTGTCAATCGGACGCTCAACCAGTTGCAGAAGGTGTTTCTGCTGCGGAACTGTTCCGATTCGGTGTTCGAATCCCGCACCCGGCCCTGCCTGCTTTTCCAGATCAAGCGCTGCTCGGCCCCCTGCGTTGGCAAGATCTCCGAAGGCGATTACGCGGGTCTGGTCAAGGATGCCGAGCGGTTTCTGACCGGGCGTTCGACAAGGGTTCAGTCCGACCTGGCCGAACAGATGACCTCCGCTTCGGAGGCGTTGGAATTTGAACGGGCTGCGGCGCTACGGGATCGCATTCGCGCCCTGACGCAGGTGCAGACGACGCAAGGCATCAACCCGCAAGGGGTGAGCGAGGCAGACGTGATCGCGCTGCATCTGGAGAACGGGCAGGCCTGCGTTCAGGTGTTCTTTATCCGGGCGAACCAGAACTGGGGCAACCGGGACTACTATCCACGCACAGGGGCCGGGGCGGAAGAGGCTGAAATCCTGGAAGCGTTTCTGGGGCAGTTCTATGGCGACCGGGAACCGGCGCGGCAGATCCTGCTGAGCCACCCGATCGAGGATGCCGACCTGATGACCCGGGCGCTCAGCGAAAAACTGGGGCGCAAGGTGGCGCTGGTTGTTCCCAAGCGGGGCGAGAAGGCCGAACTGGTTTCCGGGGCGGCACGAAATGCGCGCGAAAGCCTGGCCCGCAAGATGTCCGAAAGCGCCACACAGGTGAAATTGCTGGCCGGTCTGGCCGAGGCGTTCGGTCTGGATGGTCCGCCAGCGCGAATCGAGGTCTACGACAACAGCCACATCCAGGGCACCAACGCGGTCGGCGGCATGATCGTCGCGGGTGCGGACGGGTTCCTGAAATCGCAATATCGCAAGTTCAACATCAAGGGTAAAGACCTGACGCCGGGCGACGATTTCGGGATGATGAAGGAAGTGCTGGAGCGGCGTTTCAAGCGGTTGCTGAAAGAAGACCCGGACCGGGAGTCAGACGCCTGGCCGGACCTGCTGCTGATTGACGGCGGCGCGGGACAGGTTTCGGCGGTGGCTGAAATACTTGGGGAATTGGGGGTCGAGGATGTGCCCTTTATCGGGGTTGCCAAGGGTGTGGATCGGGACGCGGGCAAGGAAGAGTTTCATCGTTCGGGCGAAAACGTCTTCGCACTCAGGCACAACGACCCGGTGCTCTACTTCGTGCAACGCTTGCGGGACGAGGCACACCGGTTCGCCATCGGAACCCACCGTGCGAAAAGGTCCAAGTCGATCAGTGCGACGCCGCTTGATGACATTCCCGGCGTGGGCGCGGCGCGCAAGCGGGCGCTGCTGGCGCATTTCGGCTCGGCCAAGGCGGTGAGTCGCGCGCATCTGGAAGATCTGAAGGCCGTGGACGGGATCTCGGCGGCGATGGCCGAAAAGGTCCATGACTTCTTCAATGCCAGCAGTTAGCGCTTCCTGCTTTTCCCTGTTCACGGGACAGGATAGACCGATGTCATGATCTGGACCGTGCCCAATACGCTTACCATCCTACGCCTGCTGGCGGCGCCTGGCCTGGCGATCCTGTTTTTGTATTTCAACCGCCCGTTTGCGGACTGGGCCGCGCTGGTTCTGTTCATCGGCGCGTCGGTCACGGACTATTTTGACGGCTATCTGGCGCGGGCCTGGAAACAGGAAAGCAAGTTCGGCACAATGCTGGACCCGATCGCCGACAAGGTCATGGTCGTGATCGCGCTGTTCATCATCACCGGCTATTCGGGCATGAACCCGTGGTTCATCCTGCCCACGACCGTGATCCTGTTCCGCGAGGTGTTCGTGTCGGGCCTGCGGGAATTCCTGGGGGCGGACGCGGGCAAACTGGCCGTCACCAAATTGGCCAAATGGAAGACCACGGCGCAGATGGTGGCCATTGCAGTCCTGTTCGCAGGCATGGGTCTGGCACATTTCCCGGCGCTTTCCATGTTGGCCTGGGGCGTGACCGTTGTCGGTCTCTTGCTATTGTGGCTTGCCGGAATACTGACATTGATGACCGGCATCGACTATTTTTCCAAAGCCTTGCCCTATCTGAGGGGAGCGAAATGACCCTGAACGTCCTGTACTTCGCCTGGCTACGCGAGCGGATCGGCCTGAGCAGTGAAGCCGTTGATACAGACGCGGAAACGGTTGCCGATCTGGTCAACGAATTGCGCGAACGCGAAGACCGCTACGATCTGGCATTTTCGGACATGGCTTCGGTCCGCGTGGCGGTCGATCAGGAACTGACGAGTCTGGACGCCTCTCTCGCCGGTGCCCGCGAGGTGGCCTTCTTCCCGCCGATGACCGGAGGCTGAGTCCGGTGCAGGTCAGGGTCCAGTCCGAGCCTTTTGAGCCGGGCGAAGTGCTTTCGGGATTTGCGAGGGAGCGAACGGATCAGGGCGCGGTCGTGACCTTCACCGGGGTGGTCCGCAACGTGGCGGACGGGTTGTCGATCATGGAGATAGAGCACTATCCGGGCATGACCGAGCGGGCGATCACCGGTATCGTCGAGACCGCCATGGAACGCTGGTCGCTGGGCGATGCAACGGTCATTCACCGCTATGGCCGATTGAAGGCGGGAGAGGTCATCATGATGGTCGCCACCTGCGCGCCACATCGTGGGGATGCTTTCGCTGCCGCCGAATTCCTGATGGATTACCTCAAGTCCCGCGCCCCGTTCTGGAAGAAAGAGGTGACGGCCTCGGGCGAAACCTGGGTCGAGGCCAAGGACGAGGACGAGGACGCGCTGGGGCGGTGGTCGACCTCGGATCAAGTCTGACCGCCCTGTCGCGTCTGTTCGCGGAACGTGTTGCCGTCAAAGACTGGCCTCGGGCTGGAACCCTTCGGGGATATTGTCCCGTCCTTCCAGCACCAGATCGGCCATGACCTCGGCCACTTTCGGGGCCATGCCGAAACCGATCTTGAACCCGCCATTCGCGATGAAATGCTCAGGTCTGATCGGATGACGGCCCAGCATCGGCGCGCGGGAGCGGCCGCGGGGGCGCACACCGGCCCAGCGTTCCAGCACTTCGGCGTGTTCGAGAGCTGGACACAGGCGCCGCGCCTTTGCGATCAGCGCGTCCAGTTGCGCGTCCGTGGTTCCGGCATTGTCGAAGTCGCGCTCGGAAGTGGAGCCGATGGCGGTCTGTCCATCGCCGTGGGGCACGAAATGAACACTGTCGAGGAAAAGCTGCGGCTTGTCTTGGGCATCATGGGCCAGAATCGCGGCCTGACCCTTGACGCCATTACCGACGGTCCTGCCGAAATGGGCAGTCAGTTCGTCGAGCCCTGCAACACCCGTGGCTTCGATCACCTGCCCAATCGGATCGCCACGACCTTCCACGATCTCTGCCCCAATCGAACGGAGCGCCGCTGCAAGCGCCGCACCCGCCCGGCGGGGGTCAAGCCGCGCACTCAAGGTGTCGTGGATGAGCTTGCCGGTGGGACTCGCAGGTGCCCATCCGGCAAAATCGCCATCTTCGACCAATCGCCAAACCGCCTGACCGCGCCACAACAAGTCCGCCCCCGCGATACGGGCCTCGGCCAGGGCCATTGCGCGGGCATCGGCGATGGTTTGCAGTCGTCCCAGACGGGCATAGCCGGGGTCGATTCCCCCAGCAGCTTCGATTTCACTCCACCAGCGTTCCGCCATCAGCAGACTGTCGAGCTGAAACGCCTTCTTGTCGTTCCAGTTCTCGGGTGTGTGGGGGGCCAGTGCGCCAACAAGGCCACCGCTTGATCCTGCTCCGATGTGCTGACGTTCGATCAGGCGGACTTTCGCGCCGCGCTTTGCGCAGGCCCAGGCGATGGACAATCCGAAGATGCCGCCGCCAAGTACGGTGATTTCGGCGATTGCCAATGCCTGACCTCCTGCCCATGGTGCGCGTCGGGCGCTAGAGGGGCTTAGGGCAGTTGGATCGGGTTGACCAGAAGAGCGATGTGATGTGGCGGGACGGCGTTCCGGTCGCGACCCGTTTTGACGATCCGTATTATTCTCTGGACGATGGTGCGGCTGAGGCGAACCATGTCTTTCTGGGCGGGAACG
>Ga0316205_10005828_pt1 | contig 10040 bp, 9 predicted proteins | sample 3monthpyrite_MG_FD_204941 | JGI IMG/M metagenome (GOLD analysis project Ga0316205, IMG submission 204941) | Microbial mat bacterial communities from mineral coupon in-situ incubated in ocean water Damariscotta River, Maine, United States -... | ecosystem: Environmental > Aquatic > Marine >...
TAGCAAGTAGCTCAGCCGGCTTGAACAGTGACTCTTCAGCACCAACGGGCACAACGATGATTTGATGAGGATCAATATCAAATGTATCCTGAAAGAAGCGTGCATGCTCTTCGGTATCGGCAATCAGAATGTCAGCTTGCTGGAATTTAATGGTTTCATTTTTTAATAGCGTGTTAGCCTGTTGGCTATCGGGCGCTAATTTTTTACGCTCGAAAACCTGTTTATCCCAGGCGCTGATTAACGGGTCGAATATCATCGGTATATTACGTGATTTTGCCCACTTGGCAGCGGCTAGAATATCGCGCTGGCGAAAGCAAGGCACCCAAATGAGGTCAGGTTTTTTAACACCTGTAATGCTGGCCTCAAAGGCTGCAGTGACACTCAAGTGAGGGTGGAAGTCAATAATCTGGTAGCCTAATTCCTGTTGTAGTGCTCGAATAATTCGATTGCGAGCATACTCTGGATCGAAGCGCCCCCACCATAAAATAGTATTCATGAGCTAAACCGATGCGTCAGTTTTGCACGAAATTTACCTGCGATATCTGCAATGGCAATCATAGGGTGCTTTTTCCTTAATGCACGCCGGGAATATATCGTAACGGGGGTATCCGTTACGCCCGTTGTTGAGTGATATTGGTTGGCTACGCGACAAATCACAGCGAAAATATTGTATTCATCCAGTACTCGTCGGCGAGCTTCTTCAATGTAGGGCAGTCGTTTTTCGTACTCGTTGTTGTTTATGGCATCAACAATCGTTTTTCGAGTGGCTTCAATGTCATCTATATCAATGGGGATGAAGCTTTCGGCTGGGAAATAATCAGCTGCATTCGGGCAACCATAATAAAAAGGCAAGGTGTAGCCCAAAAAAGCATCCGAAAGTTTCTCAGTGATGTGATTTTTACCTTTAAAGTTTTCTATAGTGATGTGGTATTTATAATCATCCAGAGATTCTGATTTATCATCCATATCCCGTACGCCTCGGCCAAAAATTTCTAATTCCGGAATAAGTTTTTTCAGTTCCTGTGTAAAAAGGTAACGCTGATAATGCAAGGTATTTTTCTGTTGCTTGACCGAGCAAACGGTTGATAGGGTTTTGTTCTTTTCAGGTGAGCTGATTGCCTTGATCATGTCATAAGTGATTAGCTTCTTACTGCCCAAACCATAGAACCACGGTAGATTAGGGGGTAGCGAAATTCTATGAGGATGTGGCAATGCCCATTCCTCCTGGCTGGTGATCACATGACCGTATTGAGCCGTGTAATGTTTGCCGTAGGACTTGATGGTGGAAGGCTCCATGGTCAAAAACAAGGTGTTCTGTTGAGCGCAGGCCAGCGTTTCCTGGCTGATGGGAAAGCGTTCATCTGCACTTTTGGGTAGATCTTCATAAACAGCCAGCCAGTCGTAATCACGTTCATCTTTATCAAAAATGAATTCACATTTATTCCAGACAGGTTGCTGGGCAGGGAACTGCCGTAGCCAGGTTGCACTATCCAGCTTGCTAAGGAATTTGATACGCAGTGTCTTGTCAGATTGATTAATTGCTTTTACTCGTTCATTACAGGTGTCAGAGTTGGGTATAGTTTACTCAAGACAGTTAAGTATAATGCTGTCATTGCGAGGTACGAAGCAATCTTTTCTCAACAGAGTTTCATAGTCAAAGATTGCCTCGCGGAGTTTACGTCCTCCGGTGCCCGAAATGGCGGAATTTCCGCTTCAGTAAGAGCCATTGCTATTAGCGGTTATTATCCTGCCCTATTTATCGATAAATGATCCACTATCTATCATTCATCCCGTCGGTGTATAATACCAAGCTTATTAGTAATGGTATAGCTGAAAGGGTCAACATCAATGCGCATTGTGCATGTGGCAGATGCCAATCATAAATATCTGGGGCAGCGCACCTACGGCATGTTCACGAAAATCCAGAATGGATTCGTTCGTAATGGCCATGATGTCTATCATTTTAGTGACCGTGAAATTGCGCGTGCCTCCAATCCATTTGGCACCCGCATAATGGGTATTAAGCCCTGTAATAAAAAACTGATTGCCGTCTGTCAGAATTTTGAACCGGATGTGCTTGCGTTGGCGCATGCAGACATTATCTACCCCGAAACCCTGATGAAAATCCGGCAAATGCTCCCGAATATTGTCATGTTTCAATACAATGTTGACGGACTGTTTATCCCCAGTAATGTCAACAACCTGCTTAGTAAGAGTGAATGCGTCGATCATACCTTTGTCACAACCGCCGGGGCCTATTTGAAAACAGTGGCAGGAAAGCGTTCGGGTGTGTCCTTTTTTCCGAATGCCGTGGATCCGAGCATAGACGCCTGCTGCAATCACGAAAGGGATGACTTGCCAACCGATGTATTTTTTGCCGGCATGATCAATCAATGGGTAGATTCGGATGATTTGCGCCTCGTCGCACCGGCCATTATCCAGAAAGAGTTCCCTCAATTAACATGCGAATTCTATGGCAACAAGAACAGAATCTTCGGCGCGCAATTCAAAAAGGCGCTGTGTCGGACGAGAACAGGCCTGAATTTCAGTCTTCGACCGGAAGGGGTTGAGAGTGGAGTGGATTCTCCATTGTATTTGTACTCTTCTGACAGGATAGGTCTGTATATGGGTAATGGCCTGCTCACATTTACTTCCAGCGCCGCAAACCTGTCTGACTTGTACGGTGCTGACAGTATCGTAGAAGTGAACGGCGTCGATGACTTTATCGATAAAATGCGCTATTTCGCCGATAATGATACTGAAAGAAAAAGGGTCGCAAAGAACGGTTATGATTTTGTTCATAGCGAGTGTAATGAGCGCCTGGTTGCTCAATACATGATTGAGGCGGCCTCAGGTGTTGAGTTTACGCATGATTATGCGTGGCCTACAGAGCAATACAACCGAGAGTTTTTATAACTAAAAAACTACAGTCAGGAGGCTATGTTGCCTAGATTTTTAAGAAAATTAGGCGCCAGTACCATGAAGCGCTATTATATTGCGTTAAAGAATGGTCTCTCAGTAGGTAAATCTTATGGTATTTATTTTCTGTTTGACTGGCGTCATTCTATTGATAAAAAAGTTGCCTTTCGTCTTTATGAAGACAAGCAACTGATGTTATTCAAGGGTATAGCTGAGCGCTTCAAGCCGGATTATTTTTTTGATATTGGTGCGCATGCTGGCTTGTATTCATTATTGGCTAAAACCGGTAGCAGTGATACTGATATACACGCTTTTGAACCTGATAAACAAAACGTAAGTCAGCTGTATGCCAACTTGTATCTGAATAAACAATTTGATTGTATCAATGTGCACAATGCTGCAATTTCAAATACGTCAGGTGTAGCATTTTTGGATAGATCTAGTGATACGAGTAGGGCTACACGTTGTATAGCTGATAGCGGGAGCTATCAGGTAACTGTCAGTCGTTTTGATGATTTATTCTCTGAAAAAGGGAAAACTGCATTATTTAAAATAGATGTTGAGGGGCATGAGTCAGGTGTTATCGAAGGTGCTGAAGAATTCCTGAGAGCAAATCAATGCATACTAATAATTGAATCCAGGCCAAATGAATTCATCAGGCTTCAGGAACAAATGCATCAACTTGGATATAATGAGTATGATTTTCATGACGCTAAGCTGGATCATTTTTTTTATAATTTTGATTTTTCGTTTCAAGAGAACTTAGAGTGAAATATTTGCTTTGTTTCCTATTGGTTTCTAATGTCATACGGTTACTATGATTACAATTATTCCACAAGGGGGGTTATGTAACAGAATGCGTTCCCTTGATGCAGCTATGACTATTTCAAAGGCATCTGGCATAGAGCTTAAGGTTGAATGGTACAAAGACCCTAATCTTATGAGTGAATACTTTGAAAACCTTTTCGAGGTTCCCTCGCAAATAAAGAAAATAATAACAAAAAATTATATGGGTAAGTTTGGTAAGTTACAAAAAACCATACAGAAACGACTCAATAAAATAAAATACAAACACTGTTTGTATGAGAAAGATCTGGCGGCATTTATTAATGATGGTGGGGATTTGGTTGAATTGGCTAAATCAGGGTCTTTATGTATAGCATCCTGTAAAGGTTTTTATCCTGTCTCACCCATGTTTGAGAACTTTAAGCCTAAACCGGAAATTCTTAATGAGGTAAATTCAGTCATTGGTGGGCATGAGAATATTATTGGGGTGCATATACGTCGTGACGACCACCTTGAAGCTATCAGGCGTAGTCCGTTAGACCTTTTTGAAAAAATTATGAGTGAAGAAATCAAGCTTACCCCGGATATTAAGTTTTTCCTCGCAACTGACAGCTTGGAAACCCAAGAACACATGATTAATTTGTTTAGCGATAAAATTATCATGCATCAAAAAACAAGCCTCGATAGGGATAATGTTTCAGCTATAAAAGATGCGATGATAGATTTATATTGTCTTAGCAGAGCAAGGAAAATAATTGGTAGCTATGGAAGTTCTTTTTCAGATGTTGCAGCGCAGATAAATGATATTGAGTTAATTATTCTGGATAATGAAAAGGATGGTTAATGATTATTTTATCGCTGAAGGGTTGAATAGAAAATGATTGATAGAAAAGCAGCAGTACTTATTACTGGTACCACAGGGATGGTGGGCGGAGAGGTGCTGAAATTGCTCAAATCTGAGGGGTTTGAAAACCTTCTTGTCCCAGCACGGAAAGAATTGAATCTGACAAACTCCGGCAGTGTTAATCAGTATTTTGAAAAACACAGGCCAAAGTGCGTATTAATGCTTGCTGCTAAAGTAGGTGGAATCGCTGCGAATATTGCAGACCCTGTTGGGTTTACCGATGAAAATCTACGTATTATTCTGAATTTATTCGACGCCTGTCACCAGTTTGAAACCAGCAAAAATCTGTTTCTTGGCTCATCCTGTATTTACCCTAAAGATCTGCCAGATCTGATCACTGAGGATCGCTTATTAACAGCACCACTGGAACCTACTAATGAAGGCTATGCATTGTCCAAGATTGTTGGTTTGAAACTGGCAAAATATTATTATGAGCAATTTGGAATGTTAACTGTTTGTCCTATGCTCTCAAATGTTTATGGTGACGGTGACCATTTTGATTTAGGCAGAGCTCATGTGCTCTCAGCATTAGTTAAGCGTTTTGTGGATGCGAGGGATCAAAATGTATCGGAACTAGCTCTTTGGGGGACTGGTAAAGCACGCCGTGAGTTCTTACATTCAGAAGATGCAGCACGCGCAATATTGTATTTCTTGGATTACATAGAGGTACCCGATCATATTAATGTTGGAGCAGGTAAAGACATAACCATTAATGAGTTGGCGCAATTAATTGCAAAAGAAGTAGGGTATAAGGGAGCCATTACCTGGGATCACTCTAAACCTGATGGAATGCTAAGAAAATGCCTGGATATTACTAAATTGACCCAGCTTGGTTATATGCCTAAGGTTAGTTTGTCAGAAGGGATTCGAAGAACCATCGCTAATTATGAAAATAGTAAATAAATTGATACAGTAAACCTTATGAATATTACCAATATCACTAAGATAGAAGGCTTCATCGACTTGTTGCTTGAGAACGAGAGCCGAATTAATGAGGCCAAACCCGTTCGTTACTGGTATCCCTTGAGCCTGGCAACTTATGGCACTGATGAGATTGTAGAAGCTTTGGATTCTATGTGCAGCTTTCGCACCTCAATGGCGGAAAAAACATTAAGTTTTGAAAGAAAGTTTACAAAATGGCAAGGCAGTACGGATGCAGTGATGGTTAACAGCGGTTCATCTGCTGATCTATTGCTGTGTATGCTGTTAACGAACTCATTATCACCCATTATTCCAGTTGATTCTGAAATTCTAATTCCGGTGGTTACGTGGCCAACCCAGGTTTGGTCTGCGATGATGGCGGGTTTAAAAGTCAAATTTGTTGATGTTGATCCTGAAACACTCAATATTGATATTGATGATCTGGAGCGAAGTATTGGCCCAGATTCAAAAGCTATCTTTCTGGTTCATTTGATGGGTAACCCATGTGATATGGATCGTATTATTAATATAGCAAACAAGCATAACCTGGTTATCCTCGAGGATTGCTGTGAAGCGATGGGTGCGTCCTGGGCAGGGACCAAGGTAGGTAACTTTGGTGTAGGGGCCGCCTACTCATTTTTCTTTTCGCACCATATTACCAGTATGGAAGGCGGAATGATTGCAGTACCTGATATCGAAAAAGCAGAGCAATTAAAAATCTTAAGATCTCATGGCTGGATCCGTGATGTAGATCCAGTTAAGTATGGCTTGCATGAGCATGAAGATATTGATCCACGCTATGCATTTATTAATTGGGGACTTAATGTCAGGCCTACTGAAGTGCAAGCCGGGTTTGGTATGAGGCAACTAGAAAAAGCAGATACTTTCGCAAAACGCAGAGAAGAAATTGCAAACAAGGTTAATACCTATATCGGAAAATCTACATGGCTGCATACACCAATCGTTCATGAAAAGGCGAGCCCTTCCTGGTTAGCGCTCCCTATAATGGTTGATCCATCAGCTCCATTTAAACGTTCAGAGTTTACAAAGTACCTTGAAGATCTGGGCATAGAAACCCGGCCAATTGTTACCGGAAATCTGGCGAAGCATCCTGTTACAAAAAGACTTTTACCAGATCAGCTGGAGCGTAAATACCCCGGGGCCGATGAAGTTCATAATAGAGGATTTTATATAGGACTGTCTCCTTTATTGACAGATGAGACAGTAGATCGTTTGATAGATGTTTTTGAAGAGTATCTAAATAAATTTTAGTGATGATTTTACATGGATAATGAGTAGGTAAGAAATTTAATCCCGCTCTGATCTAACATAATGAATAAAGGTTGCTAAGGCAGACTTTATTCATTATGTTAGAAATTACTAGAAGGAATAATTCACACCTAAACTGATAAAATCAATATCTTCTTCAATGATAGTGTATTCAAGTTCAGTGCTGATTTTATTGTTGAATTGATAACCAACACCGATACCAAGTGATAATCCAGAATCAGAAGAAAGGGGTCGGTGACAAATGATAATCATTCGCATAACAATACAGTGAATGATTTAATTAATTTGTGCCTATAATACTTAAGGATCAGGCGTGAAATAACAAAAGGAATTGTAATGCCAAGAAAACCACGTGTGTATATGGCCGGCGTACCCTGCCATATTATCCAAAGGGGCAATAATCGTCAGGCCTGTTTCTTCTCTGAGCAGGACTATCAGTTTTATCTGGAGTGTCTCAGTGACGCTTGTGATCGCTATAACGTATCCTTGCATGCGTATGTACTAATGACGAATCATGTGCATTTGCTGATGACGCCCAATAAAGCCGACGGTATTTCCAGAGTCATGCAATCACTCGGACGACGTTATGTTCAATATGTCAATTTCGAGTATAGGCGTAGCGGGACTTTATGGGAAGGCCGTCATAAGTCGAGTCTGGTTGATGCTGAGGACTATTTGCTGAAATGTTATCGTTATATAGAAATGAATCCGGTTCGTGCCTGTATGGTAGAGCACCCGTCAGAATATCAGTGGTCGAGTTACAGGGTTAATGCCTGTGGAGAGCCTAGTGAATTTGTTAAGCCGCATAGTCTTTACTTGGCGATATCAGAGCATTCTGAAGAAAGGTTGGCATCTTACCGTGAATTATTTTCAACCGGTATAGATCAACAGGAAGTTCATGATATAAGACAGGCAGTACAGTTTTCAGTGCCTCTCGGGAGTAGTCGCTTTAGTGAACAAATTGAGCAAGCATTGAATATCAAGCTTGGACAAGCAAAGAGAGGTCGGCCAAGGATCGAAGATGAAATGGCTGTTTATTATTGTTGAGAATGAGACTCATTTGTCACCGACCCCTTTTTTCCCCGACCATAACCGTATCAAAAAGATCAGCTTTAAAGGCGGCACTACGACCACCACCTATTACATGGGTAAATCCTATGAGAAGCTCTATAAGCCCAGTGGTGTAACACAGCAAAAACATTACATCAGCGCCGGTGGAGTCACCGTGCTCTACACCAAGAGCAGTAACACGGCTGATAAAACCGAATACCTGCATAAGGATCATCTCGGTTCAACGGATGTCCTGACAAACGCCAATGGCGCTATTGTACAAAATAGCCGATCAAGTTTTGATGCCTGGGGAGCAAGGCGCAATACCAACTGGACCGACACCGGCAACTTCGGTATTAATATCATCAGCCCAACCACGCGAGGATTCACCGGCCACGAGCATGACGATGAAGTAGGGCTGATCAACATGAATGCGCGCCTGTACGATGCCAAACTGGGTCGTTTCCTGACGCCAGATACATTTGTACAATTCCCGTACAGCACACAGGGAATGAATCGCTATGCCTATGTGAATAACAACCCCATATCGTATACCGATCCGACGGGGCATTTTGTAGAAACCTTGATAGCAGCACTTGTTAATTATGCCATTAAAGAGATAGTCACTCAGGCGATTACAGCTATTGCTGGGAATAATGTTGAGTTGGCGAAAGCATTAAATACAATCACATCCATTTATATGGGTGGAGGTGTAGTCGAGTCAGTTGCGAATAATTATGGTGGAGAAAAAGTCCGTCAAGCTGGACAAGTGTTGAGGTTTGGAATGATGATAGCCTCCAATTCTGGAGAAGCGAATAGAATTACCTCTGAAGGTATAGAAAAAGTTGCGGCTCATGCTATTGCTGGTGGTGTGGTTAGGAAGTTGGGTGGGGGTAAGTTTGCTAATGGGGCAGGGAGTGCGGCTTTTTCTGCTATTATAAATGAGGGCACCGGGAGTAAAGATGGTTCAAATGGATCTGAAGGCTCTAATGGCGATGCTCCAAATCAATCTCAAGGAAGTATGAATACTAGGGAGTTAGTGAAGGTTGCATTGTATGTGGTAGGTAAGGTTTGGAATTTACCCAATACAGTAATTGGACTAGCCTATGGTGGTGTTGGGCATTTAACTGGCTTGGTGATGGGTACTAATCCATCAATCTCAGTTGGAAATAATGCGATTCAGTTTTTGAATAATCCATTTACTCAAACTGCAACTACCTTAGGAAATGTTGTTCTTTATCATGGTGAAAATGTAGATAGTAACAATGTAGTTTGGGATTATGCCCCAGGTTCTACTCTAAACGGGTATGCGCCCACTGGCTTAGGTAATGAGGAAATGCAGCATACTATTCAGGGCCAGGTTTTAGGGCCGCTATATTTCCCTGCTCATATCGGGCTTGGTGCTGCAGCAATGATAAGAAGTGGTCAATACAATAATCCTGGTTGGCATTCTTCAACTAATGTATTGGAGAATTGTCCGCATTCCTCAACACCATCGCCTTGGAGTTGTTAGAGTGAAAATTTTAACTTTTGTAATTATTTTTATTTTTTCTTTTATATTGTCAGGCTGTCCAAGATACTTAGAAATTGAATTGTATAATTATACAGATAGTGAATTAAAAATTAGTGTAGATAGTATGCACGAAAATATTAAGGTAGGTGAAAGCTTTAAGTTATCAAACTATAGAGACCACGCAATAAAATCACAGGGTAAAAATGCAATCCCTTTAACTATAAAAAGGAAGGAAAAAGAATATTCTTATGTAATTCCATTTGAGTTAGTACAAGGAGTAACAAAAATTATCAAAGGTGCACCGCTAGATATAGTAACTCTGGCTATCAAATCGAATATGAAAATCTACGTTTATGGAGTTAGCCCTGAAAACCAACCAATTGGTTTTCCATTGACAGATATTGAAGTGCTAAAAGAAAAAAGGGGTCGGTGACAAATGATAATCATTCGCATAGGGTTATTTACTGAAATGTTACCGTTATATTGAAATGAATCCGGTTCGCGCGAGTATGGTTGAGCACCCGGCTGATTATAAGTGGTCGAGTTACAGGGCTAATGCCTATGGCGATGTAAGCGAATTTATCAAACCGCATAGTCTTTACCTGGCGATTTCTGGCCAACTAGAAGAAAGGTTGGCGTCATATAGAGATTTATTTT
>Ga0316205_10005829_pt1 | contig 10038 bp, 10 predicted proteins | sample 3monthpyrite_MG_FD_204941 | JGI IMG/M metagenome (GOLD analysis project Ga0316205, IMG submission 204941) | Microbial mat bacterial communities from mineral coupon in-situ incubated in ocean water Damariscotta River, Maine, United States -... | ecosystem: Environmental > Aquatic > Marine >...
TATTAAATGAACACATCGCACGCATAGCCAATGCCGAAGACAACTGTACGGGCCGATTCTGGGAAGGACGCTTCAAATCCCAAACCTTACTGGATGAAGCCGCCCTGGCCACCTGCATGGCCTATGTTGACCTTAATCCCATTCGAGCGAAAATGGCCAACACACCAGAAACCTCTGATCACACCAGCATTAAACAAAGGATTGAAAAGACACAGCATGTCACTCATCCCAACCATCTCAAACAACAAGTACGAGCACTCATGCCATTTGCAGGCAACCCAAGAAAGCACATGCCTAAGGGCCTGCCCTTTCAACTAACGGATTATCTGGAATTGGACCGTTTTTATAGAATTCTATAAGGAATGGCCTGTTAGTAGACTGGTCAGGGCGTATTATTCGAGCCAACAAACGCGGTGCTATAGCCGAAGATACTCAACCCATTCTGCAACGGCTGAATATAGATCCCAAACACTTTGTTTACTTAACACAGCATTACGAATCTTCGTTTAAAGCAATAGTGGGCTCTGTGTACAAACTCAAACAAACCTGCCAAGCATTAGGATATGAGCGAACACCGGGGCTTCGTGGTTGTGAGCAGTTCTTTCCGTAATCGTTAGATTTAACCTTTACATTATTTTCACTACATCAACCAAGCGTTGAGAACCTTGGCTGCTTTACATTCTTGTTTTTATATCAATCTACGGGATTTACTCTTTTATTCAATCAATAATGACTCTGAATTGTATCGCGATGCATTTATTTCGGATGCAAGTCAGTCGGTGACTTCTTTTTTAAGTCTTCTTAAAATGGGTGTCTTGTTTATTATTCCGTTGAAAATAGCGTAATGGTTATTTAAAGAGCCATTACTATTTTTCTTTCGTCCATAAAAGTTATGTAAACGTTAATATTTTTTTGAGGGATGATCAAGTACTTTTAGAAAATGGGTATTTCATTATGCCTAATAATCGTTCGTAGATATGGCACGCGTTCTCCCTTAAAGAGCTCATTTAGGTTATGAAATGGTGAGTTTAATCCTGATTATAGGCTTAATTTTATTGTTTAATTATTATTTTTCATATGGTTATCTTGGCCCGACCCGAATCTTCTAAAAGAAAAAATAAAGTCGCCTGGAGATACCTCACGCATAGATTCATAGAAAGGATTTCTGGCGCCGTTTGATTTACGTTTTGGCGACCAAAGATAACCACCTGACACCTCATGTGAATAAGTTTGGTTCTGATTGACCCACCAATAACGCATAATTTGGTTATTTATACCGTCAGACAGTTATGATTTAGTTGAATTTGCATTGCGTCCTTTTTTATTTCTATTAATATGGATAGTGAACCGGCATTGTGTTTTTCTAGAAATTGCTATATATCATCTCCATCACACTGCAGTAAAATCAACATCATACTCGCCAAAGGTATCTAATAAATCTCTCATTCCTTCTTCTGTTCGCTTACCCCACATTTTTGTGAACGCATAGGTTTTACCACCTGAATGGATTAATTCTTCATCATCATAAAACCAACGACCCGAATCAAATGCTGGACCACCATCTTTTGCAGCGTTTGTAGCACTGATTAGAAATTCATCAGAGTCTACATTTTCATCGACAACACGCCATAAACTATTTGCTCGCCATTGCAAGACTTTATGAACATCTTCAGGAGAAACGCCTTTTTCACATAAAGAACTCACAATCATAAACATGGCACGTCTCTTTGCCAAAGGCGTTGTTGTTTTACCGTCTATCGTGACCTGATATTTCGTCAGGTCTTTTGAAGTACTTCTAGAAATTCGTTCTCTTTGTTGTTTTTCTCTAATCTGCACCTGATAATCCTCTGCCTCAGGTAACGGAATCACAGTTTCTACATCAAGAAGAATCTTGTCTTCATCACGATGAGGACGCATGCGAATACATCTAATATCAAGTCCTCGCGCATTCAACCAAATAACAGCTGTTGTCAGTTCTTTTGAAAATTCTCTAGAGGCAAGAATAATTCTGACTTCTTGTGCAAATTCATCTTCAACTGGCTCATCTAAACCAAGGAACTCCAATATGGAACTCTCAGGGTCTTCTTCTTTGCCAAGCTTCTCAAGGTAACGGCCATAAATTCCCACAACCTTCTCAAAGGTCATTGTTGATACCATCGCCGCATAACGAATGGCTTGCAAGTCCATATGCCCCCCATCCTCAGTCCTTTTAAGTTCAATAACTACCAGATTCGCATTCTTATCAAGTCCAAGTAAATCAACACGACGACGACTATCTTCCCATTCACCAAATTCTTCAGATATGACTAGAGTATTTTCAGCCAGGACATCGATTTGGTCACGAAGTAAGCGTTGTAGATCTTCACGCTCTTTAATACCTTCAGATTCAAAATTAGTTTCTGGTATTTTTCTTAACTTATTGGGAGTTATTTCGTAAACAGCCATTTATACCTCCTGAAGACTTGTCAAACTAAACCTATTGCGACTAAAAACCACGGGGGCAGGTCATACATTTTTTTCATTAAAAACTAATAGTACCTTGGTGTAAGCCTGAAATGTAAAATGTAAGACCTGACCCCCTTTTCTTCCAGTTTTGCAAATAAGGCTTCATATAATTCAGCAGGTTGATTTTCATTTAATCTGGCCAAGCTAGAGCGGGCAATGGGTTTAGCTCCTAAATGATAAAGACGACTGGATTGTGCGCTCATATTGCTCTCAATATCCCTTAGGCTATGTCGTCCCGACAATTGCCCCAGACACAAGGCAACAAACTGAGACCAACGACTTGTTTTGCGTAACCGTCTGCCTTCATGATGTGTTTTTGCCAAGTTTTCAAATTCATGTCTCGGTACTAATTTTAGCAATTGTGCGAAAATAGTATTATGATGGGCCATGGCTTAAATCTCCTTGTTATTACAGTGTTTGGTCGCACTTTCATTGTAACAACTTGTTGTGATTTAAGCCTTTTTTATTCCATGTTTATGGGACAGTAGTGAGTCTGACCCCATTGATTCTGTTTATTCCTATGATGGGTGTCTTGTTTATTCTTTGTGGTGGGTTTTTTATTCTTTTACATCTATTCCGCGCATTAAAGGTATATTGATTTTAGGCAATCCTGCAGAATTCACTACCTGAAAAACGTGCTGTCTCCAAAATGGCCAAACATTATGTACTGAGTTGAAATTTGAAAATTCTGATATTTCTTCATCGGTCAATTTACTGGCAAGGGAATAATCAACTGAATGTGTTGCTTCTATAGTAAATAATACTTTTTCCTCATCTTCAGCTTTTTCACTAGCATCTATAGCCCTAACTCCCGCAGTCACATAAACACGCAATATAGAAAAATCACCACTCTCGGCTTTAAAATCAATCACTTCACTATTTATTGATAATAAGCTTTGTTGCTGAATGGTGCTTGGATATTCAAATATTTCTATATTTTTATTTCTAAAGAACTTTAGGTCATCAACTAGAATATTTAACAACTCTAATTTTTCAGTAGCCTTTTTAATTAATTTTTTATCCATCGAAGATTACGCTACTGCTTTCCATACATTATCATTTTCAACTACTTTCTTCCTATTTATCACTGTTCCTTTAATAGGGGCAGTAGGCTGCACAGAATATTCACATGGATTATTATAATCACATAAAATTTTTAAACTTATATTTACTTCTGGCGCAATTCCAGCAAGCTCCTCAACTCTAAGTAAGTTCATTGGACTATCAAAAACTAGCCTTAAAAGACGATCCATTGACACACTTTGTATAACATCTCCTCTTTCATATTTTGAAAAAGCATTCTGGCCACCACCAAATAAAATAGATGCCTGGACCTGTGATAAGTTGTATCTTTTTCTAAACTCAATTATTTCATGGCTAGTTAATAACCCATCTAAATTTCGTTTTTTATCAGCAATCTTAACTTGATTCTTTTTTCTTTGCTCAGGAAAAACAAGTTCACTATCACATGAACCACATGTAGAAACTTCTAGATCTTCAACTACCAAATCAGATCCACGGTATTCAAAAGTTGTCGAACGTGTAGTAGGTATAAGGATACCCTCTTCACACATTGGGCAAGTTTTATCTAAATTATTCATAATATCTCCATTTATTTCTAAACTAGCGTTGCCGATGAAATGAAGCAATCACAATCCATCCAATAAATTTCAATTTAATGTATAAATCATCAACTTCGCCAGTAGCTTTAGAATATTTAATTAAATAAACATCTAAACGCGTAGTCTTTCCTTTGCCTAAAGGATATTCTATTGTTTTTAAAAAATTATCTGCTGTGAGCGAGCATAAGCAGTCATCTACATCTTTATCTGAATATCCAAGATTTTTAATATCACGTTCTGAATTACCTTCAAGTACTACTAATGAAGCACTTCTAATGCTCTCATGTATATCTTCTAGACTGTATATCGGATTATTTTGGTTCAAACTTTAACCATTATGGTTAATTTAAGGCTTAAATTTGTAGAAATCAACCAACTATTAACCATAGTGGTTATATTTTACAAATACCGGCATATAAATTATTGATATTAGTATACTTTTTTTACAAAATAATACTCATGAATTTCATAAGGATTATTATAAGATAGTAGCAGTTAGTAAGCCAAACATTTAAGACATGCTCCGCCTAAACAGGACACCCACCCTAAGAAATCATATAACCTCTTGTTATTTATATATTATCATGAATTAATTAAGATGGGTGTCTAGTTAACTTCTAATGCCTACATAAGGGGCTGGAGCTGCGTAGCAGCAGAAGTCCCAGAGAGCGGAGCGAACGACTTGTTGTTTTTGTTAGGCATTATTACTTTACAATTTCTTTAATATAAGTTATTGCTGAATTGTATAACTCAATTTGCTCTTTTGAATTAGTACGTCTTTTAGGTGCCTTGGGATTTCTTGGTAATTCATTTATGATCTGATTAATACCTGTTTTTATTAAAATTTCATCCTCCTTTGATTTCAGGTTACCTAAAAGTTTTTGAGTGTCAGTAGCAGCCTGATTTAAACGACTTGCTAATGTGTCAGCGAAAACGACACCATTATTTGATCTAACTAAATCTAGCAAGTTAACTATTTTTTTAATAGAGCCTATGACGCCGGTTCTTGCTTCGATTCTTATAACTTGGTTATGCTTTGCACGAGTAGAGAATATACTTTCGGTTGCTATGTAATCAGATAGTCTCTTTACATCCTCATACATAAGTATCGCACCTTCCCTGAATTCTGGATACTGCGAGACGCCTGCAAAAAGCATAGAAACAGTACCAAGTATTGTCGCATATACCTTAATAGAACCATCTTTTAGTTCTATATCTATATCAGCATTTGGGTATAAAAAAAATTCAGCTCTAGATTTAACAAATTCATTTAAATGTAGCTTTAAATTGTTAACAAGTTCGTCAGTAATACAATCTGGTTCTACATGCACATATGCCTGACATAGAATATTATTATTAATGTAATCTGCCATTATATCCCCATTATTTTGCCTAACAGTTATTTAGACAACATTTTGTAAAATCGGAGTCAGAGAACAATTGTTACTAAAAACCGATAACCTTGATCTTTCACCCAAACTATTCTTCTTTTTATCCTGAATTATTCAACCTGCCACAACCAGTAATTCATCCATGTTTTCCCTACGGGTTAAGTTTACCCCTTTCCAACCACAACACAACCAAGCTCATGATTAATTTAACAAATACTGATTTAAGGGTAATTTATCACATTATTTCATGGTCATTTATCACTGCTTTATTGCTTGGTTTTATGTATAAGGCATTGCTGTGTTTGTTTTGTTGGATACGGGGTTTGAGAGGTTGCCGCGCTGCATCGCTCTCGCCCTTCCGTGGCCGTTCATGTGCATCCTTGCACCCACGGCATTTGAACATCCATGTTCTTCGGCTCCGCGACATAAGACCTTCCTGGCCAAAACTCGCAATGACATTTTTTTGGGATGGTTGTGTTGGATACGGGGTTTAGGAGATTGCCGCGTTCACTCTCGTTCTCTCGCAATGACAGGAATTATTATTGCAAGGTCTCCATCTCTTCATTAACCAACAACCACTCCGCCTCCTGTAACACCTGCTCCACCTTTGCCTGCTTTTCCAGTATGACTTTCAGCGTGTCTTTATTGTCTTTATTCTCTTCATCATACAATTCACTATCGGCCAGTTGCTCGTGCAATGTTTGCTTCTCTTTATTATAGGTTTCCATTTTTTTTCCAGCTTCAGGATTTTATTTTGCAGGGGGCGCATTTGCTGGCGTTTGATTGGAACACTCCTTTGAGAGACCTAAGTCTCTGATTAAAAGTGTCCGTTAAACTGGGGGAGGTTCACTCTGACCCCTTGATCCCCATATATTTATTTCAATGCCTCGATCTTTTGCTTTAGACCTTTAATGGCGGTAAAGGCGAAAGCTTTGCCAATTTTCGACTTTTCTAGCAAACCTAGTTTAACTAATTTGAGTAGATCTGTTCTAGCAGTATCATAGGTTACATTATGAGCCCCACGGTGACTTTTAACATAGAATATAGTCTCAGGTCTTTTAAGTGCTCTATTTATTAAAGCAATTTGCCTGTAATTTAGCAGTACTTGTAAGTCTGGTGATTTTTCGATCAATCTTTCTACAGTTTTTATCTCTGATGCTTTTTTCTCAAAGTAATCCAGTAAATCTTTTATGGCTCTATTTATCACTTCTAACTGGTGAACAATAAAATAGGTGACGTCGTTATCATCAGTTTCGGTATGTAAGTACGCTCTTGTATATTTAGCAGGTGCTGACTTTAGTATTCTAGAAATAGAAATAAATTCCATTGTCCAATATCCTTGTTTCAGCATCGACCAATAAAATAATGCCCGCGCAGTTCTGCCGTTACCATCTTCGAACGGATGATCGTACGCTAGAAGAAAATGTAAAATGATCGCTCGAATGACGGGATGTAGGAAAACAGATGCATGAGTGGAATTAGCAAAAGCACAAATATTTTGCAGCCTGGTTTCTAACTCGTTTGCTTTTGGCGGAACATGAATTATCGTTGCGTCACGTTCATCGCCAACATAGATATCATCAGAAGTACGTAATTTACCAACGGCATCAGCATTTTCTAATGTATCAGCTGTTAAGATTTCATGCAGTTGATATATTAACTGCGGTGTCAGTTCCTCATTTGAAATTTCATTAATAAATTCCATTGCATAATAGTTGTTTACTATCATTTTTTCTGATCTATCCCGCGGCTTCCGTTTTTGTCGAAGCATTTCCTTTGCTATTTTTCTTGTTGTTGCAGCGCCCTCAAGTTGACTTGATGTTATGGATTCTTCAATCAGGGAGTTAATCAAATATGTTTCACGGGTGTTTGGGTTTGCAACCTGCTCACTAGCCTTTAGTTCTCCACCACCATGAATATCAACTTCATGTAACAATCGACGCACAACGTCTGGCTCGGCATATACAAACGGGTTCCCATCTTTATCAGAATGGGGGATGTTCTTATAAAGCGCCCGGCGTGCAAATTTCATTGCGAGCCACCATTGCTCATGGCTTAGATCGTGTGGCGGCAAATTTAAATGTCTTAGTTTATCCCAATGATAATAATTACCTCTGGGATCAGGCTGAATTCCATACGATAGAATTCTTCCCAAATCATCAGGCGAATTAGCAGACATCTCTCTTAACAGACTATAGAAGTCGGGCGGTTTAACCGGGATTTTCATTAACAAATACCAATTTAATTACTATTAGTACAAAGTAACAAACTCAAGATCAATTTACTACCAATTTGGTAGCAATTGGTAGTTAATTGGTATTTGGAGGATAATCCAACTACTACCAATTTGGTAGTAATTGGTAGTTTATAAAAATCTATTACATTGTTTTTTATGGGTTTTCAGTCGGCGAGAACATTACACTGGGTCAGTAACAGGTAACCCGAAACCTAACAATCATTTAAATAGATTCCTGTATTTTACGATATAGGCAGACATTTACCTATCTATATCGGTTTGCTTATATTCAAAAAATCCATCACTACAATTACCGGCTCCAGTTTAGTCCTTTCCAACCACAACATAACCAAGCCCATGATTATTTTAAACAAATGCTAATCTAGTAGTAATTAATCACTGCTTTTCCCATAGAAACCCTTCGGGTTTATTGGGCTGAATACGGGGTTTGGGAGATTGCCGCGCTGCATCGCTCTCGCCCTTCCGTGGCCGTTCATGTGCATCCTTGCACCCACGGCATTTGAACATCCATGTTCTTCGGCTTCGCGACATAAGACCTTCCTGGCCAAACCTCGCAATGACAGTATTTTTTATTGCAGGGTCTCCATCTCTTCATTAGCCAACAACCACTCCTCCTCCGTTTCCTGCAACACCTGCTCCACCTTTGCCTGCTTTTCAAGAATTTCTTTCAGCTTGTCTTTATTCTCATCATCATACAATTCACTATCGGCCAGCTGTTCGTGCAATGCTTGCTTCTCTTTATTATAGGTTTCCATTTGTTTTTCGAGCTTCTGGATTTTATTTTGCAGGGGTCGCATTTGCTGGCGTTTGACGGCGGCGTCTTGTCGTTGTTGTTTTTTAGTGGTGCCGGTTGTTTGGCCGGGGGTTGAGATGGCTGGGTCATTTCGGAGTTGGTCTCTTACCCATTTGCGGTAATCGTCCAGGTCACCATCGAAATCTGTTACGGATCCATCGGCGACTAATAACAGGGTATCGGCGACGGTGCGTAGCAGGTGGCGATCATGCGAGACGACGATGAGTGCTCCTTCAAATTCCTGCAGGGCGGTGGTGAGTGCCAGGCGCATTTCCAGGTCGAGATGATTGGTGGGTTCGTCCAGCAGTAACAGGTTGGGGCGTTGATAAACCAATAGTGCCAGCACCAGGCGTGCTTTTTCACCGCCGGAAAAAGGCTCGACCATGGCGGTGGCCATGTCGCCCTGAAAGGCGAAACCGCCGAGGTAGCTGCGCAGTTTTTGTTCGGTGGCTTTGGGGTCTATGCGTTGCAGGTGCAGTAATGGGCTGGCCTGTTTATCCAGCTGTTCGAGTTGGTGTTGCGCAAAGTAGCCTACGTTAATGCCTTTGGCCGGGCTGCGCGTGCCGGACTGCGGGTTTATTTCTCCGGCCAGTAGCTTGATCAGCGTGGATTTACCGGCACCGTTGTGGCCGAGTAAGCCGATGCGATCACCTTCCACTATGTTCATATTAATATTTTGCAGGATGGTTTTATCGCCATAGCCGGCGGTGGCGTCTTCTATCCGCAGCAAGGGGTTGGGTAAATTGTCCGGGGTGCTGAAGTGAAAATCAAACGGCGAGTCGACATGCGCCTGACTGATGATGGTCATTTTTTCCAGCGCTTTAACGCGGCTTTGTGCCTGGCGTGCTTTGGAGGCTTTGGCTTTGAAGCGATCGACAAAGCTTTGTATGTGCGTTATTTCACGTTGTTGTTTTACATACTGCGCTTGTTGGTGCGCGAGGTGTTGGGCGCGCCGCACTTCGAAGTCTGAGTAGTTGCCGGTATAGGGCGTTAGGGTTTGCTGTTCTATATGCGCGATGTGGGTGACGACTCGATCGAGAAAATCACGGTCATGCGATATGAGCATGAGCATGCCGGGGTAGGATCGCAGCCAGTCTTCCAGCCAGATGACGGCTTCGAGATCGAGATGGTTGGTGGGCTCATCCAGTAGCAATAAATCAGAACGGCACATGAGTGCTTGTGCCAGGTTAAGTCGCATGCGCCAGCCGCCGGAAAAGCTGCTGACAGGTAATTGCTCTTGCTCGGCGTTAAAACCTAAACCATGCATGAGGCGTGCGGCGACGCTGTTAGCACTGTAGCCATTAATGGATTCCATTTCGGCGAGCAGGTGGGCGTGCTGGTGGCCGTCGTCTTTTTGTTCGGCTTTTTCAATTTGTTGTTCTATGCGCCGCAGTTCATGGTCGCCATCTTTAACGTATTCTATCGCGGGTTTATCGGTGGCCGGGGTTTCCTGTGCGACATGGGCGATGA
>Ga0316205_10005833_pt1 | contig 10032 bp, 7 predicted proteins | sample 3monthpyrite_MG_FD_204941 | JGI IMG/M metagenome (GOLD analysis project Ga0316205, IMG submission 204941) | Microbial mat bacterial communities from mineral coupon in-situ incubated in ocean water Damariscotta River, Maine, United States -... | ecosystem: Environmental > Aquatic > Marine >...
CCATATCAAAGATTTAGGTGTCTCCTGGAGACTTTTTTGGTTTAATAGTTTCTCTGTAAGCTGCATTTGGTCTTATTTTGGTAGGACTTCTATATCCTTTTTGTGAATGATGCACATTGTTGAATGCTTCCCATTCGTTCGGTAGTTGAGTTCTATGTTTTCAATATTCAATTGTAAGTACATCATTTCTTCAGGCGTCATGTAGTCGCTGTGAAAATGTGAAGTTCGGATGTATTGCTCAATCATGTATAAGGTGGTATTTGTTCCTTCTTTGTTGACACCGAAATATTCTTCCGCATAAAATTCGGGCAGCGAAGTGTGAACATCTTCAATGATGAAATAGCCTCCAGGTTTCACGTGTTTGAAGAGAAACCCCAGACTAACCTGTTGGTGATCCATGGCGTGACCACCATCGTCTAGGATCACGTCGAAATCACCGCCGTACGCATCAATAAATTTTTGTAAATCATCGCGATTGGCTTGGTCTGCGACAAAAGTGAAAATGTTTCCTTTATCCTGTTGATATGAATAATCCCTTAAATCGATCCCAAATATTTTTGCGTCGTCATTGAAGTAATCACGCCAGATCATGTGCGAAGCACCGTTGAGAATTCCGATTTCAAAAAACCGCTTAATCGAATCTCGACGTGGAGCAAACAAGCGTTCGTAATATTCGATGAAGTTATGTTGGTCGCTGCATTTGTCAGAATTGTACCTGTGACACAGATCCGTTAATGTAGGCAGCTCTCCTGATTCTAGATCCGTACTATCTGGTTTCGGTGTCATTTGAATTGGGACAGGCTCCTCGTGGACTTTAGTAACCTTGTGTTGTTGGGGATTCCATTGTTCTATTTGCGCCATTATCGGCGCTGAAAACAGAAGAAAGAAAATTATCGGTAGATAGATTGATTTATTCGTTGTCAATGTTTTCATTTTCTTAATTCTTACTCCTCCCCGGATTGTTCTTTACAAAGGAACCCCAATTGGACGATTTTGACTTATTGTGCTCACCGATTCCTTTTGAGTAATGATGACAAACGGCAACTGCTAGTCCATCCGTTGCATCTAAGTATTTTGGTGTTTCCTCAAACTTTAAAATCTTTTGGAGCATCGCTGCTACTTGCTCTTTCGATGCACTTCCAGAACCAGTTACCGCTTGTTTTATTCTTCGCGGAGTGTATTCTTCAAATGGAATATTGTGATGCAATGCGGTCGCTATAGCTACTCCCTGCGCTCTTCCAAGTTTAAGCATGGACTGCACGTTTTTTCCGAAGAAGGGAGCTTCAATTGCCATTTCATCAGGCTTGTACTCGCGAATAAGCCCCTCCACACGATCATAAATACGCTTTAATTTATCGGGGTGGGTTGGGATTTTGTTCAACTGAATAATGCCAAAATTGAGGAGTTCCATCTTCTTGCCCTTGAGATGAATCATCCCGTAGCCCGTAACTGTTGTACCGGGGTCAATTCCGAGAATTATTTTATCTTCAAGCATTAAAAGGATTTCGTTGCTTAAAACTAAACAAAATCAGAGGAAAATATTCAATTTCGTCAAGCTGATTCTTTTTGTTGGAGTGCTGGCAATCGTCTATTGGCAGATTAAAAACTTCAACGCGGAAGCATGGAGGGAATTCAAATTGGCACGCCCCCTGTCGTTGATAATGGCTGGTGTGCTTGTTTTTACGAATATTTGGCTCGCATATTTGAAATGGAAAGTGACCTTAAACGTGGTTGTGCCAGGAACGGAGCCTAAAGTCGCTACACAGTCCTTTTTTGCAGGTGTTGTCACAGGAATGCTCACTCCCAATATGGTGGGCAATTTCATTGGTCGATTTTACTATTTCGAACGCGAACGAAGAACATCAATAATTCTCTTTACTTTATTGTCTAACTATGCCCAGTTTCTGGCAAGCCTCACGTTTGGTTGGGTAGCCATTCTGATCACAGGTGATTTGATCGTGATTGAAGGTTCCCGTTCATTTTTGATTTGGTTAGGAATCGGAGTGGTCGTCGCATACTTGTCATATTTCTTCATTGATAATTTTTTGTTTCGCATTCGGAGGAAAGGATACTTTGTTGCATTCAGGGACACCTTACGAGCAAACAGATCGTACAGATCCAAGATCTTAGGATTGGGCCTTGCGCGCTTCCTCGTGTTTACGCTGCAATTCTCATTGGTACTCGATGCCTTTGGTGAATCGATAAGCTTAACATCGATAATGGCTATTTGGCAGGTCTACCTTTTGACGATGCTGATTCCTTCTTTATTTCTCGGGAAAATTGGTGTGCGGGAATCCATCGCGATCTTTGTACTCTCTGGGATAGGAATGAACGAATTTGCCGTTCTCTTCGCATCGCTCATTATTTGGGCAATTAACTCACTTTCTCCAGCATTGGTTGGTTTTGTGATCTGTAAAAATCGTATCGCGAATGCTGAGTAGTTTGATTCTATACTTTGTTGTCTACACTCTGCTTCTGGGGGTGATAATCACGGTCGGATTTTTTCTCCAACGTCAGAAAGAACGCGGATACATTAAGAGTGAGCAGAAAATAGATCCGAAAGAATTGGTCGTATTGATTCCTTTCAGAAATGAAGCGCATCGAATTCAAGATTTACTGGACAACATTCAGCAATTAAAAACGCTACCACGTTCCTTTGTCTTCATTGACGATCATTCAACGGATAACACGGTTGATTTAATTAATCAATCATTGAAAGGGACAGACCATGAGGTAATTCACTTACCGGAATCAATTTCAGGAAAAAAGCGCGCGTTGCGTTACGGAACGGAACATTCACAATCGAAGTATATTCTCACAATGGATGCTGATGTCGTCGTTGACGTCGATTATTTCGCTGCGATTTCGGAATTGGGCGAAGCAGATATGTATGTGTTGCCAGCCATTATGAAATCCAAAAAGTGGGTTGAACATTTTTACGAAATTGATTTGATTCTGGTAACGGCAGCTAATGCAGGTTTGGCTGGACTGGCACGACCGATTATGGCAAGTGGTGCTAATTTACTTTATAAACGAAGCACATTTTCCGATGTAGATAATGTTGAATCGCACATTCATGCAGCTAGTGGTGACGACACCTATCTCCTGCGTGATTTCAGAGAACACAAAAAAGATGTTCGCTTATTGACAGATCCCAAATGTGGAATCACCACTGAAACTCCTCAGTCATTTCGTGAATTTATCGATCAACGGCTCCGATGGATTGGAAAAACGGGCGATATCAAGGATAGTCTAAGCACAACTTTAGTCATTCTTCAAGCCATATTGACAATTGTCTTTTTTGGACTGATTATTTGGACGGTGATTTTGGGAGATTGGAAACTATTGGGGATTTTGTTTGGCCTTAAATCAGTAACCGATTTGGTCTTGTTCTATCCCTATTTCGCTCGAATTAAACGACTTTCTTCTTGGATTTATATTCCGATCTATGAACTCCTATTTCCGATTTACACCTTGTTGATTCTAGCATTGGTGTTCACCTATAAACCTAAATGGAAGGGGAGGGAGATTTACACCAAAGAATAAAATTCCCCCATCAATTGAAACAATTAATGAGGGAATTTTGAGTGAGTTGACTACTCTAGAAGGGAAAACGAAGTGCCAACTCCCATCATCTTCAAATCTTAGGTTCCGTGTAAATCAATTTGTCGCATTCCACCAAAGAATTTGAGGACACGTTCTCCAATTCCAGGCACTTCCACATGAATCAAATAGATGCCTCCTGCGACGGGAACTCCTTTATGGTTGTTCAAATCCCAATCCACGGATGTTATTGGACTGTCTTTTTTGAATGTCTTTACCAGCTTACCATTCACCGTATATATTTTCACGGTACATCGCTCGGGCAGGTTCGTGATTTTCACACGTGTATCCAACCTGTTGCGTTCGTACTCTGAGTATCCATAGTAGGGATTCGGCACAATATTTATCATGTCCAGCGCACTCGTCAATTCGTCAGAACTTCCTGTTTCTGTGCGGATATCACTCATATCCCATGAGTACATCGGCTTGCCAGCATTTGGTCCACCAGTCGGGTTTGAGCTATTTGAGAAGTCTTTGTACTCCTTATTTACGCGCAAACTCACTGTGGCTGTCGTAGATAGTAAACGCTGCGTAGGTGTCAATAGAGGGTAGGCTACCCAGCTAATGCTTCCATATACATCACGCTTCGTGGCTGCACTGCCCGCTTGAATTTCCAACATATCATTGTACAGAGCATTGGTAGACAGATCTGCCCCTTCTGACGGGATATAGGCAGGATAGTCATAAGCTTGTTGATAGTTGTTCTTCGTATTGTTTCCATAGCTGAAGACGTAGATTGGATGCATTCCACCCATAATAGGTTTTCCATTGTCATCGGTTGTACGTTCCGTTGGGTTCCAAATCATGTCGGCTCCATTGTCGGACACCAAGAATGAGTTCTCTCCAAAAGCCATGTACAAGCGCGCTCCTGATTCAACATCAATTGCGTAGCCTGGGAACCATCCCATTCCTGTTGAATTCGGATCATCTACAAGCTGACCACCAACGAGTATCTTGCTTGGACTTTTGCGCATCTCTCCAAGTTCTGCATTACCAATATTGAACAAAGGTTCTCTCCCCATTTCAATCACTGGACATCGCGTCCATTTCGATTGATCTGATGTAAACACGATGTCTACGCTTGGTAGGAAACTGATCGATGCATTTCTTCGTGCAGCTGTTGGCGTTGAGTAATCATAGTACGCCATAGGTGAATAATTTGCTTGAAAACCTGCTAGTCTATGCGGCGCAATAGTTCCTCCAAGAATATTGGACCATTCTTTATTCGGATCCACAGTCAATTCATCGGGGTACATACATGGATCTAAATAATCAATGTAGCCTGGACCTGAGGGTGAACAATCATCATCCGTTAAATCATTTGGAGTTCCGTGCGTCGGGTCGTATTCACCCGATCTAATCCAGTTCGTTGGATAGGAATTATCATTGTCAGAAATACCAGATAACCATCTTTCTGAACTGTCCTGGAAAGTGATCGATGACTCTAGCAAATCTGTGGTTTTCCACTCAGCGCCTCCAGTTGCTCCTTCGGGTAAATAATACGATTGTTGCTTAATTTGAATGGAAACACCCCATTCTGGAATGATTTGTTCATTGTCCATTTCAATTGTTCTGTCTGATGTGACATAGTCGAGCAGGTCTCCACCTTCTTCATCGTATCTGTTAATCGTCCACAGCGCATCATCGGCTGCATTTGCAATTGAAGGATCGTAGTCACCAAAGATGCATTCAAAATAACCATCGACTACGTTAAGTGGATCAACAACTTTAATATTGACCGGACCTCTTCCGTAATCGTAAATTGGATTATCCATATAGCCATTTGCTACAATATAGTCTCTGGAACTTTGCGTTAAATCGACAGCACGACCGCCGTTCCCAAACCCATCCAAGCGTCTGATGAGTGGACCAGAACCGTAAGCAATATTCTGAATCGTTCCGTCCGCTTCTGGTGAAGGATTGTGAGGGATTGCCGAAACTGATTTTATCGCTCCACCATCGGCGCCAAGTCGTGATGCAATGTAAGGCGTTTTTTGTCCGTCAAGTGAGAGTGGATCGTTTGGATCATATTTCTTGTATTCATTGTGCGCATAAGCAATCGCGACATAATAATAGGTCTTGTGATTAACAAGTGCTTTATCTCCCTGCGCGAAGGCATCCTCTGTGAGTAAGAATGAATGTTGAATTCCTGAATTGTTCGCATCAACTTTCGGCGTTGGAATTGAAAAGCCCAGTGCCTCATCGAATTCGAAATTGACGATGTCAATAATATCATTTTCGATATCACACTGCACAACTCTACGCGCCAATTCATTATTTCCAATATCAGATACACCGGCTTCTTCATTGGCCAATTGATAGATCTGATACCCTTCGAAGGTGTAAAATCTGTCTGTAATTGATTCGTCAATATTGATGATGTCCTCTTCACGATACTCTTCGTTGTAATTCAAAGAACCCAGCGGGTTGGTTAATACCAATACCAACTCATTTTCTAATTCTTGGATCGTCAATTTTGGGGCGCTTGGTGGCTCCAATATTCGGAAGCATGCATCAAAGAGCGCCTGTGCTTTTGTATCGGCTTTCTTCATTGCGTTAACTGAACTGTATGCATCTCCATCTGAGGCTCTTCCATAGACGATTCCAACAGTAATATTGTTCACGGCACCAGGTGTTAAGGTAAAAGGTCCAGCAGATTGTACAAAACGTCTATCCGCAAAAGCGTTTGTTCCACCATTTCCATCAGTTTCAGTTTCGCTCCAATCAAATCCCATGTTTTGTCCGCCTGTTGCCCAATGCAGTGGGTCAGAATCTCCAGGGAACATATAGTTTGTAGGTGTGGTTGTTGGTGAAGTCGCTGGGTATCCTGTTCCTCCAAATACCATTTGCTGACCGTCTGCCCAGAAACCACTCATGTAGTTATAGAACTCTGAAGAATTGTCTGGATCGCTTACGGCATCTGGGGCACCGTTCGTATAATAGGTGAACAGGCGCATTCCATAACGTTCGTTATCAATGATTGAATCTGAATAGCCAACGCCAATACCTGGATAAACGATTCCGTTGTCAGCAATTGCCTCATCCACTGTGGGGATTGTCCAAATTCCTGTCTCTTTATCCTTAACCGGTCCAATGTTGTCTTTTCCATCCGCATCCATATATGGACCTTCAAAGAAGTCACACCCAACGGCTGGAGGATTTTCTCCATATCCCAATGCTCCATTGGCACCACCGTCGAAATTATCACCGTTGTACATGTAGCCAAGACCTCTGGAAACATCACATCCCGTGAAATCATCATCTGATCCTCCAACGTCTGCATCTATGTACTGCGCAAAGTATGTGTCGTCCAGTTTTTGTGTTCCTCTGTTGATCAATTCATAATTATAAAATGTCATTCTGTTCACCTCATCATTGGTCGCGAAGGAAAACGCCTGCGCGCGAACCTCCATGCCAATTGGTTCACCACCTGATTCGCCGTGTATATTTCCTTTGTCGTTAAATACCCACCAATGCGTTTCATCACCGTACAAAGAAATTCTTCGATCAATACCACATTCAATATCATCTTTTCCAAGAATATCATCATACCACGGATAATCTCCATCATTAATGGGGTCGTAGAAACCATTTGGTCCACCATCAACATCATTGTCGTAAAATGGTGCTAACCAACGGTCTTGTCCTCTTCCCGCGTCACCATGGGCAGGCCACGCATAAATCCGATTTAGAATATCATTGTCTGGTTTTGTTGCTTCATTGCAAAGTATCGGATCTGTATTTGGTCCTTCGCATGCTTCCCACCATGTAGTATATTGAATCACTTCTGCTTTACGGATTGTATAAAAACGATCGTAAGCCAAACATTGGTCGTCATCTATCGTAGCTTGTCCATGGTCATGAATAGCTTCTGCACCTACAGGACCTCCTGGATCGAAATTTCCATTTGGATCTACAGTTAACGGTCCAGGCCAGAAATCATTTCCCGTACGGAATGTGAGTCCTGCCAATTTTAGTTGTCCGTTTGCGTCAGTTCCTCCCATCCACAATGCTCCTGCGTAAATGATTTTTAATCCACTTCCTGCGGGAACTTCATAGGCTGCAGTTGAGGTTGCTCGGTTGGCCCACATGCTTCCCCCTTGCTCAATTAAACAACTGACATCGTTGAATGCCATGGTTAATTTGGCGGTTGCAGGTGCGCAGGTGGCTCCTTTCATTGACATGTTCGATTGACCTGAATTGGGCTTGTCTTTTTTACTTTTGTAAGAAAAAGCGGTGTTCGACCACAGCAGTGTTGCTGCTCCGAATAGTATTGCTACGAGTTTCTGTTTCATAATGGTTTGTACTTATGAATTAATCATTTCATACAACATAAAACCTGACTATAGTGGTGAGTGAGTAGGCGTTGAATTGTTGTATTGACCACTTTGGCTAATGCTAAGTACAGGATAAATCTCCTTGATAATCAGTGGTTTTTGACAATTCTCGAGGAGAATATACATCTCCTTGAAAAGGTCAATTGATTTAAACGTAGTGTATGTTGAGTGAAGTACACCGCAAAGAAATTGAACGCGGAAAATAGGGAAACAAAAAAAGACCCTCTAAAAATAAAGGGCCTTTGGGTATTTTTAGTCTTTTCTTGACTTAGAATGGTAAATCGTCGTCTTCTGCACTATCTGTGCTTGCCGCTGGAGCTGCAGGTGCTGGTTCTGAACCAAGGTTCATATCCGAAGGTCCACCTTGAGGCATTCCTTGTCCTACTTTTTCAATTCTCCATGCATCAAGGGTATTGAAATATTTCACCTCTCCTTGTGGACTTGTCCATTCACGTCCACGCAAGTTGAATGAAACTTCTACTTGATCTTGCTCATTGAATCCGTCAAGCATAGAACATTTATCCTGTACCGCTTGGAACATAATATCTTGTGGATACATACTTGATGCATCTGTAATTACAAATTCTCTCTTCGCAAACTTCTCTGTCACCTGAACAGTGTCCTTGATGATTTTTACTGATCCTGTTAATTTGAACATAATTGTGTTATCGTTTATTTGTTGTTTTAATTCTAACCGTTATTGAAAGCGAGCAAGGTCATCCATGCTTCTTCCAGTTTATTTTCGCTTAAAAGCGATTTTGCTTTTTTGTGTAATTCGTCTTCTAATTGAATGGGATTGTCTTCTAAAGATACAAATAAATCACTCAATTCCAGCAGTTTGAATTCGTTTACATCCGTTTCATTGGGGAGGCTCTCAATCCCTGCGAGTTGTCCCAAATCGTTTCCAGTAAGGGTTTTACTGTTCAAAATGTCGGATGGTAACTTGTCAAATCCTATTCCAACTGTTGTTATCGGCTTGGTGATTTCAAACATTGAGTTTTCATCAGCACGGCAGTACCAATTTCCTCCCATTCTTGATACCAAGTCAATTTTGTGCTGGTCAATCATTTGGTTTTCATCCAGAACATCCTCGTTGATGTGAATTCTTAGCACCTCACAAAAAATAAGATTTCCTGCACCTCCTTGATCTCCAAGTTCCTTTACTTCGATCACCTTACATTCAAATTGAACAGGCGATTCAGCAACACGCTTTGGGCGAATGGTTTCAGATTCCAATGGAGTGAAACCTGCCTTTTCAAATTCGCTGATATTTGAAGCGAAAGGTGAACTTGCCAAACTCATCTGATGAACAATGGAATGATTCACAATGTTAATAACCACTTCAGGTACATCCTTTACATTGTTGTAAGTATCCTTCGTTGTATTTGTTCTTCCGCTACGTGCAGGAGAAAAAATCAAAATCGGTGGGTTGGCACTGAAGACATTGAAGAAACTAAAGGGTGCCAGATTGTCGTTGCCTTCTGCATCAACAGTGGAGGCAAAAGCAATAGGTCTGGGACCAATTGAACCAAGCAAGTAATGATGGAGCTTTGGGACAGGAATTTCTTTTGGATCAATGGTTAACATGCACTTCGTATATAAAGGCTACAAATTTAATTGGAAATCTAACGCTTGAGGAGATTCGTGGCAATGATTTATCCACAATTTGAAGGAAATATCAACGATCAAAAAGTTGAGCTAAAAAAAATTAGAACGTGCTTTAAAATCTAAAATAAATCAATATCTTTGCAGACCATTTTTAAACGAAGATGGTAAAGGGTTGAACGAAACCTGTTAGGATTGAATTAATGCGGGCGTGGTGGAATTGGTAGACACGCTAGACTTAGGATCTAGTGCCGCGAGGTGTGAGAGTTCGAGTCTCTCCGCCCGCACATAATTAGTAAGAGGATGGTCTCGGCTCAGCCGAGACCATTTTTTGTTTGTAACGAGTATAAAATAAAGAAGATGAATGTAACGCGCGAAGACGTAGATGCTTTAAATGCAATTATCAAAGTAGAGGTTGCACCGGCAGATTACGAAGGAAAAGTGAAAGATACACTTAACCAATACCGCAAGACTGCGAAGATTCCTG
>Ga0316205_10005834_pt1 | contig 10029 bp, 10 predicted proteins | sample 3monthpyrite_MG_FD_204941 | JGI IMG/M metagenome (GOLD analysis project Ga0316205, IMG submission 204941) | Microbial mat bacterial communities from mineral coupon in-situ incubated in ocean water Damariscotta River, Maine, United States -... | ecosystem: Environmental > Aquatic > Marine >...
AAAACACCACACCCAAGCACTCATCGCCCTCGCACGCCGACGCGTAAACGTCCTGTGGACCATGCTGCAAAGGCGCGAAACCTTCGATCCAGAGCGGAATGCTGCTTGACTTACCCATTACGCAGCCCCCTGGGCCGACAGGAAGCCCCCACCCGCGCCAAGCGGGCAGGGGCAAGTTGCGTCGTGTTACTGGCCGGTGCGCACCCGCGTCCACAGCCGTGTCGCAATGCGGTCGGTGCGCGAGTCATAGGTCACCGCGGTGAAGAGCCGGCCCATGACCTCTTCGGTCGGATAGATCGCCCGATCACCGGTGATGTCAGGGTCCACCAGCGGCCACGAGGCGCGGTTGCCGTTGGCATACCAGACATAGTTGGTGATCTCGGCAATCACATCGGGCTGCATCAGGTAATTGATGAAGCGCAGCGCGTTCTCGGGGTTCGGCGCGTCGACCGGCACCGCCAGCATGTCGAACCAGACCAACGCGCCTTCCTGCGGGATCGAATAGCCGACATTCACGCCACGGCCGGCTTCCTGTGCGCGGGCCGCCGCCTGAAACACGTCGCCCGACCAGCCGACGGCAACGCAGGTCTCGCCATTGGCCAGGTCCCCGATATATTGCGACGAGTGAAAGTAACGTACGTTCTCGCGCGTGGCGTTCATCAGGTCTGCGGCCGCTGCCAGATCCTCGGGCGCGACCGACTGCGGATCGCGGCCCAGATAGGCAAGCGCCGCCGGGTTCATCTCGTCGGGGGCGTCCAGAAAACTGATCCCGCAATCCGCGACCTTCGACGCGACTTCGGGGTTGAACACCAGCTCCCAGCTGTCGACCACGTAATCCGCGCCCAGACGCTCGGCGATCATGTCGACATTGTAGCCGATCCCGGTGGTGCCCCACATGTAGATCGTGCCGTATGCGTTGCCCGGATCGAAAGACGCGGCGCGGGCCATCAGCCCGGGCTCCATATTGCTCAGATTGGGCAATTGCGCGCGGTCCAGCGGCTGATACACGCCCGCCGCAATCTGACGCTGCATGAAATTGGCCGTCGGCACGACGACATCATACCCGGCGCCCCCGGCCAGCAGCCGCGCCTCGAGCGTCTCGTTGCTGTCGTAGACATCGACCGTCACGTTGATGCCGGTCTCGGCGGTGAACCGGTCGATCGCGGCATCGGTGATGTAGTCCGACCAGATAAAGAGGTTCAGATTGCCTTGCGCGACCGCCATATTCGGCAAAGCCACGGCGGCCAGCGCAGCGGCAAGGGTGAAACGTTTCATCTTTTTCTCCCGGTTGGCTTGGGCCGTATGATCGGCCCTTGAGTGGAAGGCCGTTGCCCGGCCAGATTGGTGTCAGATCCTGGGTTTTCGTCCGTCCCGCTGTCCAGAGCCCACGAATCCCGAAGCCGGAAAAACCCGCCATTCGCGCCCCCTTGAAGCGGTATCGGGGCAGGTTTGCGGAAATTTGATCAAAAAACAAGCCGGATAATCGTGCCCCGGCGTTTCCCTTCGGTCAGCCCAGGGCGGGGCTCATCATCTGGCGCCGCAGGATCACACCCGTCGCCCTCTCGTCCAGCGTCACGTCCTCCAGGCGCAGCACCTGCCCCGCCGCCACGTCGCGCCGCAGCGGAACCCGGTGCGCCAGGCCGATGGGCAGCAGCCCGCCGCGAGCCGAGGCCGTGGCCGGCACCGCCCGGCCCCAGACCGTGTATCCGCCTTCGCCGTCCAGCACCTCGCCCGCCTTCAGGGCCTTCTTGGTCACCGCCACCGCGTCGCCACGCCAGGCGCGGCTGCTGCCCGTGGCCTCGCCGCGCAAGGCCGCCGACAGGACCGAGACGGACAATTCCATGCCGATCAGGTGGAACGGCTTGAACATCGCCGCATAGCGCCCGGTGTCATCGGTGGGCAGGCCGTATTGCCTGAAACAGGCGGCGGCATAGTCGGATTGCGCCTTGAGCACGACATAGACCCCCCAGCGCAGATCGCGGAACACCGGGCGCCCGTCGCGCTCCAGCGAACTGACCACTTCGACCATGCCGTCGCGTTCCAACTGCCCGCCGACCGCGCGCGGTCGCAGCACATGCGCCAGATCGTCAACGCCGCAGGGGGCAAATCCCAGCCCCCGGGACGGGATATCCAAGCCGCAGGCATTGGCGATCGCCGCTGCCTCGATGGCGGATTTGGTGCCGTCCAGGAACGAGTTGAACATCTGCGGGTTCATCCCCGCCTGGGCCGCCTGTTCGGGTGACAGGCCGTAATGCGCCCAGACATCGTCAGGCGTGACATGGTGATAGGCGGGCAGGTATTTCGTGCCCTTCCCCGCCGCCGCCACCTGAAAGCCGGTGGCCCGCGCCCAATCGACCAGTTCCGACACCAGCGCGGGTTGATCGCCATAGGCCATGGAATAGACCAGCCCGGCGGCGCGCGCCTGCTGCGCCAGAAGCGGGCCGGCCAGCACATCGGCTTCGACATTGACCATGACCACATGCTTGCCGCCATCCAGCGCGGCGCGGGCGTGGTTCAACCCGGCCTCGGGCGCGCCGGTCGCCTCGATGACCACATCGACCGGGGCGCGGGCGGCTTCCAGCCCGTCATCCTCAAAGCGCGTCGCGGCGATGCGCGCGCTGGACCAGCCGACGGCGCGGCAGGCGGCGCGGGCGCGGTCCGGGTCCAGATCGACGATATGCGTGACACTCAACCCGGCGACATGCGGAGCCTGGGCCAGGAACATGGAGCCGAATTTTCCCGCGCCGATCAGCGCGGCACGCACCGGGCGGCCGGTTTCGGCCCGTGCCTGGGCCAGCGTGGACAGATTCATGCGGTTCTCCTTTCACGATCCGGCCGCCACAACAGCCACAGCGCCGACAGGCTCAGCAACAGGGGAAGGGCAAAGACGGCCCCGGGCAGATCGATCAACGCGCGTTCGCCGGTGAACTGGGCAAAGATGATCGTATAGACCAGGGGTGTGACGATCAAACCCAGCGCGTGAAGCGATGACAGGGCGCCTTGCAACTCACCTTGCTGATTGGCGGCGACGCGGTCGGACAACTCGGCGCGCAGCGCCGGCATGACCAGCCCGGACAGGCTGGAAACCGGGATCATCATCAGCGCGATCAGGCCGCTTTGGATCCAGATCAGCACGAAATAGGCCATGATCGCCGCCAACAACCCCAGGGCGATGGTGCGTCCTCGCCCCAATCTTGCCAGCGCGGTCCGGACCAACAGCCCCTGAACCACCCCGAAGCCCACACCGTAGAAGGCCAGCGACAGCCCCACCTGCCCCGGTGTCCAGCCAAAGCGGGCATAGGTGAAATAGGCCCAGATCACCGGGTAGACGGTGAAGGAAAACTCGTGCGCGGTATAGATCGACAGGTAGCGCCCAAGGCCGGGAAGACGGCCGATATGCCGGAACGCCCCGAACGGATTGGCGCGGCGCCATTCGAACGGGCGGCGGAGCCCGGGCATCAGGGATTCGCGCACCACCACCGCCCCCAGCACCAAGTTCATCGCCGCAACGATGGCCGCCGCGACGAACGGCGCGCGGGTGCCATATTCGGCCAGCAACCCGCCAATTGCCGGGCCCAGAACGAAGCCGATGCCGAACGCCGCGCCCACCAACCCGAATCGCTGCGCCTTTTGCTGCGGCGTCGAGATATCGGCGATATACGCCATGGCCGTGCCGTAGGTGGACGACGCGATGCCGGCCATCACCCGCGCGGCGAACAACAGCCAGACGCTGCTTGCCACGGCCATCACCGCATAATCCCCCGACAGGATCGCCAGGGACGCCAGCAATACCGGCTTGCGCCCCAGCCGGTCCGACAGGTTGCCGATCGCCGGGCCAAAGAGGAATTGCATGACCGCGAATCCGCCGGTCAACACTCCGCCCCACAGCGCGGCATGGGCCAGATCACCGCCCGTGACCTCGCGCAGCAGGTCCGGCATGACGGGCATGATCAAGCCAAAGCCGATGGCGTCCAGCGTCAGCGTGACAACGATGAAGAACAAGGCAAGGCGATGGTTCATCATGTCCCGGCGATCCGAACGCCCCAACCCATAATTACAAGTGGTGACCCTTGGAAAACCGTGCGGCGGCACTCAGCCGATCGGCTGGCGCCCCACCTCTCATTTCCCGCCGACATGGCCAATATCCGCCAGGAACCCGTTGATCAATTCGCCGTAGGCATCCGGCTGATCGACGCAGGGCAGATGTCCGGCATTGCGCACCAGGGCAAAGCGCGACCCCGGAATCAGATCCACCGTTTCGCGCACCAGATCGGGCGGGGTCGAGCCATCCTCGCTGCCGGCGATGCCCAGCGTCGGCAAGCGCAGCGTGGCGGTGGAGGTATAGAAATCGGTCCCGGCGATTGCTTCGGCGCAGGCGGCATATCCTTTCAGATCGTTGCGCAACAACAGGTTGCGCCACGCCGCCCCTTCGGCGCTGGCGCGAAACGCCTTCGGGAACCAGCGTTCCAGCGTGGCGTCGGCGACGGCGCCGAAGCCACGGTCGCGCAGCATCGCCACCCGGTCCCTCCACAGATCGCGCGTGCCGATCTTGGCGCCGGTATTCGACAAGACCAATCCGCGCAGCAGGTCCAGCCGTTTCACCGCCAGCCCCTGCGCGATCATGCCGCCGATGGACACACCCACCAGCACCGCGTCGCGCAGCGCCAGATGATCCATCAGTCGCTCCAGATCGCGCACCAGAGCGCCCATCGCATACGGGCCCGGCGGCGCGTCCGAAAGGCCATGACCGCGCATGTCCACCCGCAGGATATCGAGTTCGGCGGGCAGCAGGGGCACCAGCGCGTCAAACAGCCGCAAATCGGTCCCCAGCGCATGGGCCAACACCAAAGGCGGCCCGCCGGCCGTGCCGTGTCTCTGATAATGCAGGCGCAGGTCGCCAAGATCGGCCATGGTCATGGGGTGCCCCCTGTCTGTCGCGCAATCTGGTGCGGTTGTCTGATGTGGTCCGGTGTCGCTGCCCTTCTTGATAGAGAAAACGCGCAAGCCGGCAAGTCATTCGGCGCGGTGGCGGCAAGACAGGGGGTTGAATTGCCGCGCCCGAGTTGCGATCTGGGGTGCCAGAGGTGCCCGATGGATCAAACTTCCGCCAACCCCGTGCTTGCGTTCCTGTTGTCTCGCAGGTCGCACCCGGCTGCGGCTTTGCGCGCGCCGGCGCCGGATGACCAGACGCTCGGCACGCTGCTGGCCGCCGCCGCGCGTGTGCCCGATCACGGCACGCTGGAACCCTGGCGGTTTCTGGTCATCGAACCGGGCGCGCGGGCGCGGCTGGCGGCGCTGCTGCGCGCGCGCGGCAAGGTGCTGGCCATCGACCCCGTCAAGATCGAAAAATCCGCCCAAAGCTGGCTGAATGCGCCAATGATCGTGGCGGTCATCAGCACGCCCAGGCCGTCCGACAAGGTGCCGGAAGTGGAGCAGCTTCTGTCCGCGGGCGGGGTCTGCCTGAGCCTGGTCAACGCCGCGCTGGCCTCGGGCTGGGGCGCCGCCTGGATCACCGGCTGGGCGGCGTTCGACCGGGTTTTCGTGGAAACCGGGCTGGGGTTGACGGCGGGCGAGCAAATCGCCGGGTTCATCCATCTGGGCCGTGGCGAGACCCCGCCCGCTGAGCGCCCGCGCCCGGATGTCGCCACCCTGACGACGCGGCTTGAACAATGATCGTTCGCTCTTTTTCCGATGCGGTCGGACAGTGGAATGACCCGAAATTCCGCCGCGCCATCTGGTTCGGTCTGGCGCTGGCGGTGGCGCTGTTGTTTGCCATGTATGCGGCGGTTCTGCTGATCGTGCAGGTCTTCACGCCCGACACGCTGACCCTGCCGGTGATCGGCGAGGTCGGCGGCCTGGTAACCCTGCTGTCGCTGGCCTCCATCGCCATTCTGCTGGTGTTGTCGGTTTTCCTCATGGTGCCCGTGGCTTCGGCCTTTACAGGGCTGTTCCTGGACGACGTGGCCGACGCGGTGGAAGCCGCGCATTACCCCCACCTGCCCCAGGCCCCGCGCGCCCCGTTCGTGTCCGCGCTGGTCGATTCGCTGCGCTATTTCGGCCTGCTGGTGGCGCTGAACCTGGTGGGGCTGCTGGTGTTTGTCTTTACCGGCGGGATCGGCATGGTCCTGCTGTGGGCGATCAACGGCTATCTGTTGTCGCGCGAATATTTCACCATGATCGCCCTGCGCCGCCTGCCGCCTGACGAAGCCCGCGCCATGCGGCGCGACAATATGGTGCGGCTGTGGATCGCGGGCATCCTGATGGCCATCCCGCTGAGCATACCCCTGGTCAACCTGTTCATGCCGGTGATCGGCGCGGCGAGTTTCACCCATCTGTTCCACCGGCTGCGCGCCTGACGGCCCGGGTTGTCGGCGCCGCGGCCCGCGTCCTTCTTTCGGCGCGCGCTCCGGCTGTGAAACCCGCAGCCCGCCGGATCAGCCGTTGACCCACCGGTTGATCACGTCGATGTTTTCGATCGTCAGCGTGCCCGAAAGGATCACCCAGACAATCAGCGCCCAGATCACGGTGGCCACCAGAGTCGTGACGATCACACGGCCGCGCATCCGTGCATTTCCGGGTGCCGATGACGGCGTGCCGGGAACCACGACGCCCTGATCCGATTGCGGCTCGTTGCGCAGCGCCAGAACCACCAGAAAGGTGATGAACCAGGTAAACGCATAAACAACGATGGCAGAGAAAATGGGCATCAGACCTGCTCCAGTTCGACAAGACAGCCGTTGAAATCCTTGGGGTGCAAGAACAGCACCGGTTTGCCATGCGCGCCGATCTTCGGCTCTCCTGTCCCCAAAACGCGCGCGCCCGAGGCTTTCAGCGTGTCACGCGCGGCCAGAATATCGGTCACTTCATAGCAGATGTGATGGATGCCGCCCGCCGGGTTCTTGTCCAGGAACCCCCGGATCGGGCTGTCCTCGCCCAAGGGATACAACAGCTCGATCTTGGTGTTGGGCAAGGTGATGAACACCACCGTCACACCGTGATCGGGCTCGTCTTGCGGCGCGCCCACATCGGCGCCCAGCGTGTTGCGATACTGGGCCGCCGCGGCCTCCAGATCCGGCACGGCAATGGCGACATGGTTCAGGCGTCCGATCATGGCAGGTCCTCTGGCAGCGTTCGGGGTCTGACATATCGCGGTCAGCCCGAAATGCAAGCGGCACGGGGACGCAGGCGGGGCCGGACAGGGGTTCTGGCACCGGAACGTCCGGCGCGTGGCTGTCAGTCCTTCGGCCTTAACCCGGCGTTAGGCATTTCCCGGCACAGTCAGGGGACCGGAGGTTTTGCCATGCCCTATCCAGCGCCTGCCCAACGACATTCGCCCCTGCCCCTGGCCTCGGCCTGCCTGGGCCATGTGCCTTCGCCCCGCACGCTGCTGCTGGTCGAAGACAGTCGGCTGGCCGCCGAGGCGGTGCGCCTGATCTGCCGTCGCGCCGGTATCAGGCTGAGACGCGCGGAAACGCTGCAATCGGCGCTGCTGCATCTGAAGGTCTATCGTCCCGATATCGCGATGATCGACCTGGGCCTGCCGGATGGATCCGGGCTGGACCTGATCGCCGCGCTGTCCAACCGGTCCGAACGCCCGGGCCGGATCGTCGCGGTCAGCGGCGAAGACGGGCTCAAGGACACGGCCCTGGCCGCCGGGGCCGAGGCGTTTCTGCTCAAACCCATTTCGATTCAACGGCACCTGACCGCGTTGACCGGAGCCGAAGACAATCCGGGCGCCTTGCCGGACCAGATGACATCCCGATCCGAGCCCGAGGCCGGAAGCCGCAACGCGGGCGCCGACCCTTTAGCCCTGCGCGATGACCTGCGTATGGTGCGCGACATGGTGCAGGGGCGCCCCGGCGCGGCGCAGTTGCGGTATGCCGGGCAGTTCCTGGCGTCGATCGGCCGAGCGTTGGGGGATGATGGATTGGCCAGTGCGGCCTTGCGCGCGGCGCGCGCGGGCGACCGCAAGGCCCTGTTCGCACTGGCCGATGCCCGTGATCCCCTGGGTCCGGTGCTGTAGCGCCGTGCTGCGTCTTCAGCGATTGGCGGTCAACGCGGTGATCCCCGCCAGGCCGGCGATATCGGTCCATTCCGTTTCATAGCTGCGATCAAGGCGGGCCAGTTCCACCTGCACCCAGCCGGGCAAACCGGCGGTCGGATCGGCCGGTGTGTCGCGCCCGTAGCGGTCGCCGAAAACCCGCGCGACCTGGCGCCATTGACCGGCGGTGGCGGGTGGGCTGACCTCCAGGTATTTCTTCAGCCGCACCCGCGCCTCCTCGTTCAGGCCGATCGCCGCGAATTCCAGAAGGCCATTGCGCGCGATGGGCCGCTCGGGCCCGACAAACCGCGACAGGACATCCGGCCACAGATCCGCCAGGTCTTCGTGCCGCCAGGCGACAATCTGCGCCTGCGGCATTTCCTGCCGGATCAATCCGATAAGGCGCGCCCAGGGCAGGGTCTCGCTGCTCAGCTTCGGCAACAGATCGGCGACCGCATCGGGATCCAGGGGCAGCATGGCCGGGATCACGGCGCTGGGTCTGCGCACCGACACCAGCACCGTCACCTTGCTTCGCGGAAACAGCGAGCGGACCCCGAACAGACGGCGCGCCACATCCTTGACGTAAAAACCCTCGGGCGCGATCACGTCGGTCACACCGCCCAGCAACCCGGGCGCGCTGACCATCATCCAGCGCCGGGCGCCGCTGGCCCCCAGCCCGCGCAGCAACCCCTCCTCGCGATCAAGCGGATCTGCATCCCGGCCGGTATCCAGCGCCTCGGACAACCGGCTCAGAAACAGCCGCGGCGGCGGCGCGACGGCCCCTCGTTGTGCGAATATCGGCCGGTTATCAGAAATCCAACGCGCGAACTGGCCCCCGTCGGTGCCGTGTGCGCCCACATGAAGGATCAGCTGCATGGCCCGCCCGCCTACCCTGCGCTCATGATATTGCTCAGCGATTGCAACGCGCTCCGCGTCTCGTCGGTGGCAAGTTCATTGTGCAGGCGGGTGAATTCGGTCCTCGCAAGCTGGGGTTGATCGTTGTTCAGATAGGCGTAGGCGCGCAGCATCGCCAAATCCCGGCGCAGCGGCCCAGACAGGTCCTCAAGCGCATTGAAATAGGCGATCGACTGGGCATATTCGCGGCGCAGATAGGACCGCACACCGCGCTGATCCAGGATCGTGGTCTCCACCTCGACCCGCTGCTGTCGCGTCAGGTTGGTGGCGGCGGCGACCTGCGCGCCCTGCTCGGTCATGTTCAGCGCCAGATAGGACAGGATCATGCCAAAGCGCGTATCGCGCGGCACATCGCCACCCAGACCGGATCCGCGCTGCGCGATGGCTGTGAACCCGGCCAGAGCCTCGCCCGAGCGCTCCAGATTATAGGCGCACCAGGACCGCTCATAAAGCATCTCCAGGGAACGCGGATTGCTCGAGGCCGACAGACAGGCCTGCCAGTTGCCCTGCTCTTTCAACCGGCGGACCTGGGCGATCCGCCTGTCGCCGCGCAGCGCCAGGGAACCGAGGGGCACCGCCGCCGAAGGGGGCACGGCGGCCACGGCTGTGGTTCTCGCGGCCGGCGCCGCGCGTGCCGGAGCCGATGCGGCGGCGGCAGGTGCAGCAGGGGAGGGTGTGGCGCGACGCGGCGTTGCACGTGCCACGGCACCGCCACGCCCGGCGCGCAACCGATCCTGCAACTGGGTCAGGCGATCGCCATTGGTCGGTTGCGCGGTGCGCGCCACGTCAAACAGCTCTTCCATTTGCGGCCAGCTGGCGACCTCGTTGGCTTTTTCAAGCGTCGGCACCGCATCCGACAGACGGCGGCAGGACGACAGGACGCCGCGATAGGTGCTGACGGCGTTGGCCATCTGTTCACTTTGCGCATAAAGTTCGGCCAGGCGCCAGGCGTTGTTGATCCGGTCGCAACGCATCAGCGCCGGTGTGCGCCGTGCCGCGGCCAGGGCCGCGGCGGGGTCGCGCTGGGCAAACGCGCTGTCGAACGCGGCCTGCGATTCGTTGATCTCCAGTAC
>Ga0316205_10005836_pt1 | contig 10024 bp, 7 predicted proteins | sample 3monthpyrite_MG_FD_204941 | JGI IMG/M metagenome (GOLD analysis project Ga0316205, IMG submission 204941) | Microbial mat bacterial communities from mineral coupon in-situ incubated in ocean water Damariscotta River, Maine, United States -... | ecosystem: Environmental > Aquatic > Marine >...
ATCCAAATAACTTCAAATGGTCTGACTAAACTGGTTGAATTCAAAAAAGGGTGGCTTTTACAGGCCACCCTTTTTTATTATTCTATTAAATAACGCGAGAAAAACGCTGGCCTTCCTGGTCTTGTAAGTAACGATCGAACACCATGCAGATATTTCTGATTAACAACCTACCTGCAGGGGTCACGGTCAGATGATTGCCATTCTGTTGTAAAAGCCCATCTGCCTGCATAGTGTTTAAAACATCTATTTCATGAGCAAAGTATTCTTTTGAATTAATATCAAATTTTTTAGATACTTTATTCCAATCAAGTGCAAAGTCACACATCAAACGATTAATAACGTATTGCCGTAAATGATCGTCTTGATTTATTTCCACACCACGATAGACAGGCAAATGCCCTTCATCGATAATCTGATAATACTCATCAAGTGTTTTAACATTCTGGCTATAGCAGTTACCAACCTGGCCTAAACCGGTCACGCCAAAGGCTACAAGATCACAATCAGCATGTGTAGAGTACCCCTGAAAATTACGGTACAAACTACCTTCACGTTGAGCAACAGCTAGTTCGTCATTCGGCAATGAGAAATGATCCATGCCTATATAAACATACCCTGCATCACTCAGCTTCTGAATAATAAATTGTAGAATACCCAGTTTCTCCGTGGAATTGGGTAATTCGTCGACATTAATTCTGCGTTGTGGTTTAAACATGTCTGGCAAGTGCGCATAATTAAACACGGACAAACGATCGGGACGTGCCTCAATAATTTTTTCCAATGTCACCGCAAAACTATTCACGCTTTGTTTGGGTAAGCCATAAATTAAATCAAGACTTATTGATTTAAAACCCTCTTCACGCGCAGCATTGATAACTGCCATTGTTTCTGCTTCAGATTGAATACGATTGACTGCTTTTTGAACATCAGGATCAAAGTCCTGAACGCCTAAACTAATTCGGTTAAAACCAAGTTTGCGCAATAATTTTATTGTTTCAACATCCGCCTCACGTGGGTCTATTTCTATCGAATATTCCCCTGCATCATCGTCATGCAAATTAAAGTATTGCCGTGTTTTTTGCATCAATTCTGTCATTTGCTCATGACTTATAAATGTGGGCGTCCCACCGCCCCAATGCAATTGATCAACGACTCTGTCAGGTGAAAATAATGCTGACTGCATTTTCATCTCTCGATATACGTGCTGAAGATAAATATCAGCCTTACTGCGATCCTTCGTTACAACTTTATTACATCCACAATAAAAACAAACCGTGTCACAAAAAGGTATATGGAAATAAAGTGATAATGGCCCATCAGGATTTTCCTGATTACTAAGCGTTACACACTGTCTATATTCTTGCTCAGCAAAGCCCGTATGAAATTGTACTGCAGTGGGATAAGACGTATAACGAGGTCCTGCCTTGTCATATCGCTTAATTAAATCGAGATTAAATTCTACTTGCATGAAACACTGTCCGTATAAAAGGTCAGTGCATTATATCGATGCTTGATAAATCACAATTGATCTGGATCAACACTCTATTTTAAGACAGTAGTGATATTTTCATTAATTCCAGCTTCATTTCATGCTATTCATTCTAAATTATTTATGGGAAGCGGCCCATGGTCGCGATCTAGCAAAAATCGCGACCATGGGTCGCTTCCCACAAAAAAATCATACTTTTCCAATAAATATTAAATATTAAATATTATCAATAGCCTCGCTTAACCTGAGTACAGGTATGATTTCCATCCCTTTGATACTATCTTTTTTAGGTGCGTTAGCCGCTGGTACGATCGCTTTTTTAAATCCGTGTTTTGCTGCCTCACGCAGACGTTCCTGGCCATTCGGTACTGGACGTATCTCACCTGCCAAACCTACTTCTCCAAAACTTATCAGATCCTGTGGTAAATTTTTATTTCTAAAACTCGACAGAATAGATAGCAACACGGGCAGGTCTGATGCTGTTTCACTGACACGCACACCACCAACCACATTCGCAAATACATCCTGATCATACATCGCAACGCCACCATGACGATGTAAAACTGCTAACAACATAGATAGTCGATTCTGCTCTAAACCCAAGGTTACACGTTTTGGGTTAGCCATATGGCTTTCATCCACTAAGGCCTGAACTTCTACTAACATCGGTCGACTACCTTCCCATGTAACAAGAATAATACTACCAGGCACAGGTTCGTCATGCCTTGAAAGAAAAATGGCTGAGGGATTACTCACCTCACGCAAGCCTTTCTCTGTCATTGCAAATACACCTAGTTCGTTAACCGCGCCAAAACGGTTTTTTATGGCTCGAATAACGCGATAACGACTACTGGACTCACCTTCAAAATACAACACTGTATCGACCATGTGCTCGAGCACTCGAGGCCCTGCCAATGTACCTTCTTTTGTTACATGACCCACAAGAAATAACGAAGTATTGGTTTGTTTGGCATAACGGACTAACTGTGCCGCACTTTCTCTTACCTGACTCACCGATCCGGGTGCTGATTGTATTGCATCGGTGAAAACGGTTTGTATTGAATCAATCGCCATAATTTGTGGCTTGGTCTTACTGGCTGTTGTCAGGATTTTTTCGATTGATGTTTCAGTAAGTAATTGCAAATCATCACCGGGTAAATCAAGACGATGTGCTCGCATACTCACTTGTTGCTTGGATTCTTCACCTGTTACGTATAATACAGAAAGATCTTTCGATAATGATGTCAGACTTTGCAATAACAAAGTTGATTTACCAATACCAGGGTCACCACCAATAAGCGTCACTGAACCAGGGACTAACCCTCCACCTAACACACGATCTAACTCAGCCAGACCCGATGATGTACGTTGCTCATCTGTACAAACAACATCCGATAAACGCTCTATCTGCGAGCCAGATTCATCTCCGGAATAACTGACAAAACGTGGATGAGTAGCAACCTTGTTAATCGTAACTTCAGCCATAGAGTTCCAGGCACCGCAATCACTACATTGTCCTGCCCATTTTGGAGACAATGCACCACATTGCTTACAACTGTAATTGATTTTTTCTTTGGCCATACAGATTTCTGCCTGATTGATAACAGACTCAGTCTAGCAAAGTTAGGGACGAGGAACTAGGCTCGTTGTTTTTGCTGAGCATCGTCCTTCGAGCCAAGTAATACGCGTCTGCAAATTGATTCCAACTCATGAACTAACCCAACCACATTCATATAACTTTTTTGAGCCAGCGCGATTTCAATTTGTTGACTAACTTCCGTTAATTGAGGATAACCGTAACCACCACCAATAGATTTCATATCATGTGCAAGATGCGATAGATGACCCCAATTTTCATTCAAGCAAGCATTTTCAATATCCGTGAACATCTTCGGTAACCCTGAGAGAAAATTATCGACCAGATCCTGCATCTCCGGCTCTTCTTCCAATAAGTGTGAATACAATGGATTTAAGGTTTCTTCAACAGGACATAGATATCGTGTTACCACCTCAACGAAATGCTGGCGATTGATAGGTTTGGCTAAAAAATCCTCACATCCTGCTTGTCTGCATATTTCCCTGTCTTCCTTCATCGCATTTGCTGTTAACGCAACGATCGGTGTATCACACCCTAATGACATTAACTGTCTTGTTGCTTCAAGGCCGTCCATCACAGGCATTTGCATATCCATTAAAATCAAGTCGTAATCAACTCTCTGTGCCAGATCAACTGCTTCTTGTCCATTATTTGCAAATGACACTTCAGCCCCTAATTTCTGCAAAAACATATTAATTAACTGTTTATTGTTATCATTATCTTCTGCTAGCAGAACATTCCCGCTATAAAATTCATTTCTCGACGACGTTACTTTTCTGGTTTCTATTAGCTTGATGTTTTCAGGCCCTTCCAAAAAATGCGCCACATCGGGCAACATCACATCCAGCGCTAATGAAAAACAACTTCCTTCTCCATAAGTGCTTTTAACCTCAATTGTACCTTTCATGCGTTCAGCTAATTGCCTGGAAAGATGCAAGCCTAAACCTGTGCCGCCAAAACGACGGGTTGTCGAAGCATCTGCTTGATTAAATGCTACAAATAAATTACCTATCTGCTCTTCTGTAAGACCTACTCCGGTATCAGTCACATCAAAACTTATCCTGGATAGTTCTTTCTCAAATTTCACAGAAAGTTTCACACCGCCTTTATCAGTAAACTTAATCGCGTTATTACATAAATTCAGTAGTATTTGTTTTATTCTGAGTGAATCACCTAATATATGATCAGGTAAAGGGAAGTGATAATCCAATGCAAATACAACCCCTTTTTCCTGAGATTGCAACTCTGCCAAGCGCTGCACATCATCCAACATCTTCAACAATTCAACAGGAATGCATTCTATTTCGACTTTACCCGCTTCGATTTTTGACAAATCAAGAATGTTATTAATAATAGAAGACAAATGCTTTCCGCTTTGAATAATAGTTTGAATGGATTCAATATTTTTCTCGGCATTGACATCGCCATCCAGCAATGATTCTGAAAATCCAATTATGGCTGTTAATGGCGTTCTGATTTCATGACTCATATTCGCCAGGAATTCACTTTTTGCATAATTAGCTTTTTCTGCAATACCTGTCTTAATATCTGCGGTACGTGCTTGCTCTTCTGCTTGTTTTATTAAGGTAATGTCTTTTCCATAACCATGTACAAAATCACAATCAACGACAGGCGTAAATGCCCATAAAAATGTATTGCCTTCAATCTCAACTTCATAATCATATACAGCTGTTTTATTTTTCAAACATTTTTTAATTAACACCAAGATGTCTCGAGGCATTAATACATATATTTGTTCATTGCGTAACTTTAGATCTTTGAGGGTTTTTTCACCTGTAGGATTAATGTATTGTATTTCTCCTTCTTTTGTCATGGATAATTCAATAGTAGGACTATTTGCTGGGAAAGCAGCCAGCCCCTTAAGGTCCATCATAGCTTGGCTAACTGCCATATTCTGCTCACACAATCTTTTTGAAGCACGCTTGAGAGCCAACCCCAGGTTTTTCATTTCAGCTGTATTATTATCAATTTTAAACTGTGTTCCGTCACAACTTCCTAAATGATCGGCATACATAACATATTGCTTCATTGTCAATGAAGGTTTTCGCATGTACAACATCAACAATGCAATAGCCACAGCAATTACTGCACTGGCTGTAATCACAATATTCTTCAATACAAAATGTTTAAAGACTAAACCTTGACCAGCTTCATTTTCCAACATCAAAAAAACAAATGTCGACATGGAGAATACCATGAGCAATGAAACGAAAAGTACAAGCCTGGCGCAGGATGTTTTTAAATAGCGTTTAAACAAATTCGGTAGCCTATTAATTAAATTGGCAAGAGGTTTTAGCCAACACAAAATGCAGGCCACCTTCTTTTCCTTAAAATTATTCGTGAAATAAAAATATTGTTGGGATATATAATGTATCGGCGGAATATTGAGTTTCTAAAGGAATAGCTCTCGGATAAGACACTAATAAACTAATTTTTATTGTCTAAGAAACCAGGAATTACATTAAAATATATATGGGAAATAGCAGTCAATCACTTTTATTAAATATACTCAAAGTGTACACGCTGTGTGATTTTACACAGTAATTCGTAAGCGATTGTTTTACAGCTATTTGCAATATCTTCGATCGGTAGCCCTTCACCCCAAAGAACAACTTTATCACCAATACTTACAGATGAAGCATTGCGCACATCAACACAGATCATATCCATTGAAACTCTGCCCACCAGAGAACATAAGTTGCCATTAACCAAAACGGGCGTTCCTGACGCCGCATGCCGAGGGTAACCATCTCCATAACCGATCGATACGATTGCAACGGGCATATCTTCCGGACAGATCCAGGTTCCACCATAACCGATAGCATCACCTTTTTCGAAGTGCTGTATAGAAATGATAGTCGCTGACAAGGTCATCACAGGTAGCAAATCAAGGTCGGAAGCATCACCTTCTATAAATGGGTTTACGCCATAAATCATAATGCCAGGCCTTACCCAATCTAACGCGCAATCATGCTTACTGGAAATAGCCGCTGAATTCGCGATGCTTTTTTGAATTGCATATTCACCTGTAGTCTCAAGAAAAACAGATAGCTGTTGCTCGGTTAGGGAATCGGATACATTATCGGCATTAGCAAAATGACTCATCAAGTAAATATCTATTTCACTAGTACACTGCTGCAAGCGTTCAACTGCTTTACTTGTTTTTACCGGGCTAATACCTAAACGATGCATACCCGTGTCAATTTTTAACCAGACAGATAACTTACCCGAGAGCTGAGACTGTTCAATTAACTGCAACTGGAATTCATTATGTACAACAACATCTAGTGTTAACTTTAGTGCCAGTGATAATTCCTCTTGCGACAAGACACCTTGTAAAATTACAATTTTTTTATCTGGCAAATGAGATCTTAAGTGACAAGCTTCTTCGATATTAGCCACAGCAAAGGCATCTGATTCTTGCAATGCATCAGCGACTTGTAACATTCCATGCCCATAGGCATTAGCTTTAATAACACTCATAACCTTTGCCTCGCCAGACAATTGTCTAACACGTTGCAGATTATTTTGGAGCGCTTTTAAATTAATGTTGGCGTGAGCACGCATAGTAAGAAATATTACTAACAGACTTAGTCAAGACCATCCTGACTATAAAAGTCAGGAGTGAAGTTTTCAAAGCGTGTGTATTGGCCGAGGAACGTTAATCGTGTGGTGCCAATCGGCCCATTACGCTGCTTACTTATTATAATTTCAGCAACACCTTTATCAGTCGTTTCAGGGTTATAGACCTCATCTCTATAGATAAAAACAATAACATCTGCATCCTGCTCAATTGCGCCCGACTCACGCAAGTCTGACATGACTGGGCGCTTATTAGGTCGCTGTTCCAGACTACGATTGAGTTGCGACAAAGCAACAACAGGAACCTGCAGCTCTTTTGCCAACGCTTTCAAAGAACGTGATATCTCTGAAATTTCAGCTGTGCGGTTATCACCGGCACTTGAAGATTGCATCAATTGAAGATAATCAATCACGATCATTCCCAGCCCATGTTCACGTGCCATTCGTCTGGCGCGTGCGCGTAATTCAGTTGGGCTTAAGGCGGGCGTATCATCAATAAACAAAGGCGCTTCAGCCAATATACCCATAGATGATGTAAGTCGATGCCAATCATCATCATCCAGCTTACCTGTCCTGATTCGTGTTTGGTCAATACGGCCCAAAGAAGACATTAAGCGCATAGCCAATTGCTCACCGGACATCTCCATACTAAACACAGCAACGGGCTTCTTGTGTTTAATGGCCGCATTCTCGGCAATATTCATTGCGAAAGTCGTTTTACCCATTGAAGGTCGCCCTGCTACGATAACCAAATCAGATGATTGCATACCTGATGTTGCTTCGTCGAAATCGGTAAACCCCGTTGGTACGCCTGTTAGTGGGTCATCTTGTTGATACAAGGTGTCTATACGATCAACAGCTGCGGCAAGTAGTGATTTAATACTTTGCATACCTTGTTTTCCACGGCTACCCTGTTCGGCTATCTTAAATACCGCCGTTTCCGCATGGTCGAGTAATTCTTTACTCTCACGCCCCTCAGTACTGTATCCGCTATCAGCAATACTGGTTCCGACTTCTATCAGCTGTCGTAAAATGGACCGTTCACGTACGATCTCTGCGTAGGCTTTTATATTGGCAGCACTTGGGGTTTCTCTTACCAGCTCACCCAAATAGGCCAAACCACCAGCCTCTTCGAGTTCTTCGTTGTTCTTAAGCCACTGGGAAACGGTCACTGCATCAAAGGGTTTATTAGCTTCAGAAAGACTAATAATAGCGACCAGTATTAACCTGTGGTCATAACGATAGAAATCATCGGGAGATACGATATCGGCAATACGATCCCAACCTTCATTGTCGAGCATCAATCCACCCAAAACAGCTTGCTCAGCCTCTAATGAATGAGGAGGAACTTTTAGACGTGCTGTTTCGCTGTCCATCATGGGTGCATGTGATATTAATTCTGGCATAAAATTGTAAGCGTAAATTATTTTTTCATTTTTTTAGTTTGAAGATCTATGATGCACTGATGCCATATCAGACTCAATAGAGAAAATTGTTTTTTTACTCTCTGTTTTTAATTTATTTGATGGCCTGGATAGTTAATCAATGACTTAGTCGACAACCTCATTTCGGTTCATGCCTTAATCCAAATTATTCTCTTTAACAAAACTCAAAATTCTGAATTTCTGTTCAGGTAGGGAATGACTGAAATAAGTATAAAAAAAGCCGGAAATAAATTCCGGCTTTTCTGGTAACACTTTTTGTCAGTATTACTTCAATACTAAACTAGTTACATTACTCAGCTTCAACAACAACAGACAACGTGGTATCGACATCAGAATGTAAATGGATACCCACTTCAAATGTGCCTATTTCATGAATAGGTCCCATTGGCATGCGAACTTCTTTTTTCTCGATCTCAACACCTGCAGCTTTTACAGCTTCAACGATATCTACCGAACCAACAGAGCCAAACAACTTACCTTCATCACCTGCCTTAGCAGTGATCGTGATACTGACAGCTTCTAACGCAGTCTTACGACTCTCAGCAGTTGCCAGTGCCTCTGCAGCCACTTTTTCCAGCTCTGCGCGGCGTTCTTCAAACGCTGCCAGATTTGCGGCAGTTGCAGCAGTTGCCTTACCACCAGGAATAAGGAAATTACGCCCGTAACCAGGCTTAACATTTACCTTGTCTCCGAGGTTACCCAGGTTTTCAACCCTTTCTAGCAGTATTACTTCCATCGTTCTCACCCTATTAATCAATTAAATTCTTAATAAACTTGACTGTAATCAGCCACCTGCAATGACATCATTTTTTTCGAAATCGGGTACGATAATCGACCCAAATATCGCTTAACGCCAATGTCATTAATAATGGCGCTATAATCTTGCTTAACATTATTAGCAGCGCATAAAGCCCTACTAACAAAAAACCTTTATTCTCGTATTGCGCTACCAAACCATGTACCACGCTCAAACCGACAATCACAAACAAAAATGCAAATACCATGCTGACATTCATCAACATCAAACTTGCTTGTTGCCCAATCACACTCGAAAGCATCAGAGACAACATCAAAACAATACTGATCAACCCAACCTGTCGCCCAAAACGCATGGTCATGAACTCTTGTTTGAATCCACCAGGGTTAAATAACTTTGCTTGCCAGGAACGCGCATAAAACAAGCAAATAACCACGCCGAATACGGTGTAAGTAACCACACTGCCAGCCAATAACTTCGCTGCACTGCTTATAATGTTAGTTACTTCAGCAGGACTCAAACCTGAGTCCGGGTGATTCAACACAAGACCTACTGGTTGTAACAACTGCATGTTTAATTGAATTGGATCATTTACCAAAACAAAAAAAGCCAAAATAGTCAGAACAGCCATCAAACCGACTGTCTCCAACGTTAGCACCAAAGATCGGCTGGTTTGCAATACACTGGCCGCCAACCAAATCAGTACCCATAAATAAATCGTGTTCCACAGATCCAGTCCACTGGCATTATTAAGACCAAAAAACTGAGCTGCCAACATCGTTGAAACAACCGATGTAAATAATACTAAAAAGCCTTGTCGCGGACTCATGCGTAATGTCACTAACGCAATAACAATACCGCTAAAATATATCAATATTAGCTTCAGTAAAAATGGCGCACTGAGGCTAAGTACAGCTGGCACCGATGCAGACAAAATAGCCTGCACCGAGCCTTTCAAGACATAAGATGCTACAACTCGCATCCTGATATACTTAAATAATAACGTTTAGTTGCTTATACAGAACTTAGTGCTGATCTGTATATGGCAATAAAGCGATATAACGTGCACGCTTGATTGCAGTCGACAATTGACGCTGATATTTTGCTTTTGTTCCTGTAATACGACTTGGAAC
>Ga0316205_10005837_pt1 | contig 10023 bp, 6 predicted proteins | sample 3monthpyrite_MG_FD_204941 | JGI IMG/M metagenome (GOLD analysis project Ga0316205, IMG submission 204941) | Microbial mat bacterial communities from mineral coupon in-situ incubated in ocean water Damariscotta River, Maine, United States -... | ecosystem: Environmental > Aquatic > Marine >...
CCACTCCTCACTGAAACAACCGAAAGCGATAGCGATGGCTCACAAGGGCTTCACCCTCTGGTTCACCGGCCTCTCCGGCTCTGGCAAGACCACTCTGGCCAAGAAGGTCGAGAAGATCATGGTCCGCCGCGGCATGAACGTCGAGATGCTCGACGGCGATGTCGTGCGCACCAACCTCAGCAAGGGCCTGGGCTTCTCAAAGGAAGACCGGGACACCAACATCCGCCGCATCGGCTTCGTGGCCAGCCTCCTGGCTCGCAACAACGCCGCCTGCCTCTGCGCCGCGATCTCTCCCTACGCTGACATCCGCCGCGAGGTCCGTGCCCTGCACGAGAACTTCGTCGAGGTCTACGCGGAGTGCTCACTCGACGCCCTCGAGGCCCGTGACGTGAAGGGCCTGTACAAGAAAGCTCGGGCCGGCGAGATCAAAGGCTTCACTGGCGTGGACGATCCGTACGATGAGCCAGAGAACGCTGAAGTCACCATCGACTCCGAGGTCGAGTCCATCGACGAGTCCCTGGACAAGATCGTGCGCTACCTTGAGACCAAGGGCCTGATGCCTGCCGCTCCGGAAGAGGACATCTCTGCCGAAGAAGAGGCTCAGATCCAGGCCAAGCTCAAGGCCCTCAACTTCATCTCCTGAGCGACCAACCCAAGGAACCCGGCTCCGATGCGCTTCGTCAGGATCACTCTTCTCGTTGTCCTATGGGTCCTGTTTGCGTCGCCCTCCGCTGACGCCTACATCGGTCCCGGAGCCGGGTTCGCCTTCGCCGGGTCAGCGCTGGTGCTGGTCACCACGCTGTTCCTGGCCGTCGGCACCATCCTGATCTTCCCACTGCGGTTGATCTGGCGGCTGATCCTCACCGGCAATCCGTACAAGCAGGCGCGGGTCAAGCGGGTGGTCATCCTGGGCCTCGATGGCATGGACCCGGGCATCGCCACCAAGCTCATGCGCGAGGGTCGGCTGCCCAACCTGCAGAGGTTGGCCGACAAGGGCGTCTTCAGGCCCCTGGGCACCAGCTATCCGTCCATGTCCCCGGTGGCCTGGAGCTCGTTCACCACCGGCGTCGACCCCTCCCGGCACAACATCTACGACTTCTTGACCCGTGACCCGTGCACGTACATGCCCATGCTCTCCAGCACGGACATCCGCTCGGCCAAACGGGTGCTCAACATCGGCAAGTTCATGATTCCCCTGCCGGGTGAGACGGTGTCGATCAGGCTGCTGCAGAAGAGCCAGGCCTTCTGGAAGCTGCTGGGCGAGAAGCACATCCCCTCCACCATCCAGAGGGTGCCCATCACCTTCCCGCCCGTGCCCTTCAAGGGCTTGCTGCTGTCTGGCATGTGTGTCCCCGACCTGCGGGGCAGCCAGGGCACGTTCGGCTTCTTCTCCACCCAGAGCAGTGACGGGCACGCGGCCTTCACCGGCGGCGAGCAGACCGTCCTGCGGCGCACCGGCAACATCTGCCGCACCCGGGTCGTGGGCCCGGATGACGGCCAGGGCGGTCGCATGACCATCCCGGCCACCATCACCATCGCCGCCGACAACAAGAGCGCCACCATCGAGATCGATGGCTGTGATCCGTTCACCCTGGCGCCCGAGACCTACAGCGACTGGATCACCCTCGAGTTCAAGGCCAAGGGTGTGGGCAAGGCCCGGGGCATCTCGCGCTTCTACATCACCGCGATGGAACCCGACTTCAACCTCTACCACACGCCGATCCACATCGACCCGGAGAACCCGGCGATGCCCATCAGTCACCCCTCGGTCTACGCGATCTACCTGGCCAAGAAGCTGGGCAAATTCGCCACCCTGGGACTGGCCGAGGACACCTGGGCGCTCAACGAGCGGGTCATCGACGAGAAGGCCTTCTACGAGCAGGCCATGCTCATCGCCGACGAGCGTGAGGCCATGTTCAAGGACGCCCTGGCCCGCACCAAGAAGGGCCTGGTCACCTGCGTGTTCGACACCACTGACCGCGTCCAGCACATGTTCTACCGCTACCTCGACCCGACCCACCCCGCCAACGAGGGCCGTGACACCGAGACCTGGAAGGACGCGATCCCCATGGTCTACGAGCGCATGGACAAGATGATCGGCGAGATGTGGGACGAGCTGGTTCGCGACGACACGTGCTTCATGGTCATCAGCGACCACGGCTTCACCAACTTCCGCCGGGGCGTCAACCTCAACGCCTGGCTCCGCGACGAGGGCTACCTATTCCTCAAGGACGACAGCAACCTCTCGGGCGACTGGTTTGCCAACGTCGACTGGAGCCGCACCCGCGCCTTCAGCCTGGGCCTGACCGGCATGTTCATCAACCGCAAGGGCCGCGAGGCCAGCGGCATCGTCGAAGAGGGCGCCGAGTACGACAGCCTGATCCAGGAGCTGATCGGCAAGCTGAAAGAGCTGACCGATCCGAAGGACGACCGCAAGGCGATCATCGACGTGTTCGCGGCCACCGACTTCTTCACCGGCCCCTACCGCTTCGATGCGCCTGACCTGATCATTGGCTACGACGGCGGCTTCCGGAACAGCTGGGACTGCGCCACCGGCGCCGTGCCGGCCGACGTGTTCTCCGACAACAAGAAGAGCTGGAGCGGCGACCATTGCGTCGACCCGCGCATCGTCCCCGGCGTGATGTTCAGCAACATGAAGATCAACACCGAGACACCGAGCCTGCTCGACATGGCCCCGTCGGTGCTGAAGCTGTTCGGCCAAGAGGTGCCGGACTACATGCAGGGCGCCTCGCTGTTCGCTGACGACCCTGGAACCGACACCGTGGGCGGTCCCCTCGACCCCACCGTGCTGAGCCAGTCCGGTTCCGCTCCAGGAGCCCTGATCTTTCCCGACGGCCGCCCCGGCCTGAGCCCCGCAGAAGAGCCTGCCTCCCTGGCAGCCGCTGAGGACACCTCGAAATGATCGCCACCGTGGCACCCCTGGCCAGAGCGATCTGGGCACTGTCGATGTGCGCTTCTGCCGCACTCTGCTCCCCCGACCCCGTCACCGCGGCTGACCCCGCCGGCCCAGGTCCAGCGGCCGCCCCTGGTGGCGTGTTCGTGCTCGGCATCGACGGCGTCGACCCGGTGATCCTTCAGCGCTTCATGGACGAGGGCAAGGCGCCCAACTTCTTGCAGCTCACCCAGACAGGCACCTTTCAGGAGCTGGGCACCTCGAACCCGCCTCAGAGCCCGGTGGCCTGGTCGAACTTCGTCACCGGCATGAACCCTGGCGGCCACGGCATCTACGACTTCATCCATCGTGATCCGGCCACCTACGGGCCCATCTCGTCGGCCACACCTCCACTCGACCCCGACGACAACCCGACGATCCTCGAGATCTTCGGCATGGCCTTGCCCCTGGGCGGCGGTGCCATCGAGAACAACCGCACAGGCACTCCCTTCTGGGATCACCTGCACGACGCGGGCGTCGACGTCGAGGTCTACCGCATGCCGGGCAACTTCCCGCCGACCCCGTCCGAGGCCAAGACCTTGTCTGGCATGGGTACGGATGACCTGCGGGCGACCAACGGCCAGTACTACTGGTTCCACGACGACATCCTGAGCAACCCGTCCGACTACAAGGCCGACCTGACCCAGGTCGTGGCTGACGACGACGACGACGACGGCTTCGCCGAGACCATCCGCACGTTCTTGCGCGGGCCCGTTGATGCCATGCGCGTCGACCCGCCCAGCGATCACATCGAGGTGCCCCTGCTGATCCGCATCTCTCCCGAGGACGAGCTGGCCTGGATCTCCATCGGAGATGCCCAGACCATCGTTCGCGAGGGCGAGTGGAGCGAGTGGCTCGACGTGACCTTCGATGCCATGCCCGGCGGCATGGCGCCCATGATGGGCATGGTTCGGTTCTACGCCAAAGAGTTGAAGCCCGGCTTCAAGCTGTACGTCTCCCCGCTCAACTTCAGCGCCGAGGCACCGGCCACCGCCATCACCACTCCGGACGAGTTCGCTCCCGAGTTGGCCGACGCGCTCGGGTCTTTCTACACCCAGGGCATGCCCGAAGAGACCAACGCCTACAAGGACGGCCTCTTCGATCCGATCGACTTCGCCAAGCAGGTGCGACTCGTCCACGAAGACGGCCACGCCATGCTCGACCTGGCGGCCGAACGCTTCGACGGCGCGGCGGGCGACATGACCTTCATGTACCTGTCAGACATCGACCTGCAGTGCCACATGCTCTGGCACCTCGACGATCCCAAGTACCCCGACGCCGAGCAGCACCCGGCCTTCCGCGCCGATGAGCCGGGAGTGGGGCAGAACTTCGTCGAAGAGTTCTACATGGGCATCGATCGAGTGCTGGGCAAGCTGCGCGAGAGCCTGCCTCCCGAGACGCTGCTGATCGTCATGAGCGACCACGGCTTCCAGCCGTTCACGCGCAAGATCAACCTCAACGACTGGCTCGTCCAAGAGGGCTACCTGGTGCTGACGGGCGACAAGACCACCGGCGCCATGGGCCTGGCCCACAAGAAAGACACCGGCGAGATCGACTGGGAGAAGACCTCCATCGATTGGCGCCGCACCAAAGCCTACGGGCTGGGTTTCAACGGCATCTACCTCAACCGTCAGGGCCGTGAGGTCGAAGGCATCGTCAGCGATGCCCAGGCACCGGCGCTGATCGCCGAGATCTCTGCCAAGCTCGCCGCCCTCGTCGACCCCAAGAACGGCGCCAAGCCCGTGCTGGCGGCCTACGCGGGCAGCGACATCTACAGTGGCAGCAGCTCCGTCGACCGCACAGCCGAGGCCCCTGACATCGTCATCGGCTACGACAAGGGCTACGGTGCCTCCGAGCACACGACCTTGGGCGAGATCACGGGCGAGGCCATCATCTACGACAACACCGGCCACGACTTCACGGGCAACCACCTGATGGACCCCAGCGTCGTGCCAGGCATCTTGATCGTGAACCGCAAGCTGGCTCACGACGGCAACAACCTGACCGACGTCACAGCCACACTGCTCGACCACTACGCCGTGCCAAAGGGCGACGGCATGGTCGGCAAGACCTTCCTGAAACACTAAGACCTAGCTAGCCCCCCTCCATACATCTCTGGGAGAAGACCATGTTCGGTGGATCCAAAGTCAAGCTCGACAAAGACCTCGTGCAACGCCTGAGGCGTATCTCTGACACCGCTGGCTACGCCACGGTCGAAGAGTTCATCACCCACATCCTCGAAAAGGAGCTGCAGAACTTCGAGGGTAGCGAGAGCGACGAAGACATCGAGGGCAAGCTCCGCGGCCTCGGTTACATCTCCTGAGCCCAACCACAGCCGGCCTGCCATGAACACCTTCAACGCCATCGTCTCATCCCTGTTCGACCTCCTTCTGGGATGGTTCGGAGCCGCCTCGGCGTGGATCGACATCATGTTCTGGTCCATTCTGGGCGGCATCGTGGCGCTCCTGGTCTACAAGACGATCAGCAACCAGAAGGGCATCGAGAAGGCCAAGAACGACATCAAGGTTCACTTGATGGAGATCAGGCTCTTCCAGGACGACCTCATCGGCGTGCTCGTCTCCACCGCGAAGATCCTGGTGAAGAACGGGCTCTACGTCGGGCACAACATCCTGCCCATGGTGGTGATGTTCGTCCCCATGATGGCCATCCTGTTCCAGCTCGAGGCGCACTACGCCTTCGAGCCCGTGAAGGTGGGCACCACGACCCTGCTGACCCTCGAGGTCGATCGCTCGGTGATGGACAGCGATGCGCTGTCCACCAGCGACATCAGCCTCTCCGTCCCCGACGGCGTGGTCATGGTGGCCAAGGTTCCCGCGCCCAATGCGGTGGCCTGGCAGTTGCGCTTCGAGCAGCCCGGCGACCACGAGCTGCAGATCCAGCTGGGCGAGGAGACGCTCAGCAAGGGTGTGGCCGTGGGCGGCGAATCTCGCAAGGTGCCGTACATGCGCACCAAGAGCTGGGAGGGTTATCTCTACCCAGGCGAGGACGCGCTCCCCGACGACTCAGGCGCCTCAGAGATCACTCTGAGTCACGGCGCCTACCCCGAGTCTGACCTGGGCTGGATGCCAGGAGGCGAAGGCGGAGTGCTGGCCACGTTCTTCTTGGTGTCGATCCTGGCAGGCCTGGCCCTCAAGGGCGTCTTCGGCGTCACGCTCTGACCAGCTGAGCCTGAGGCCGCCCGGCCCACGCTCGTCCGCAGGTCGGCCCCAGCACGCCTAGCCAGGGTCGTGTGCGCTCGTTGACGGTCACCCGCGGCGCAGGTCCACGCAGGGTTGCCTGCGGCGCAGGGAGCCGCCAGGGTCGCTCAGATCGCTTTGCCGGTCACCCGCGGCGCAGGATCAAGGTGCGGCTGCGCCCGAAAGCGCTCGCCACTCCAGGCAGCCGCCCCAGCACGCGGCAGAGCCCCACCACTCCGCGAACGACGTTGGCGACCATTCGGCCCATGTTGCGGGTGCGAAAGTCGACCTCGCTCGCAGAAGGGACCACGTCTGAGCCCTCGCTCGACTCGACGACGAAGCCGGCCGCCTTGACCATCTCCAGAACCCGACCAGGATCCAGGGCCTCAAAGGGCCCCAGGTTCGGGTCCGGCGCCAAGACGTACTCCACGCCCCCTGGTCCCCCACGCCTGGAGTGCATCCAGCTGGCGATGGCATGAAACGATCGGGACGAGACGAAGCGCAGCAGCAGCCGGCCATCCGCTGACAACAGCCGGGCCATCTCGCCCAGCAGCCGGGGACGGTCGTCCGGGGGCAGACTCTCGAGGCGGTAGAGGCAGGTGATCCGATCGCAGCTGCCATCGGCCAACCCCGCATCAGGTTCGCTATCGTCGGGCTGCCAGAGAGATGTGGCGCAGCTCACCTGGGCTGGGCAGCGCTTGGCGGCGAAGTCAGCCACATCCTGGGACAGCTCCAGCACCGCCCAGCGGTGGCTGCGATGCTGGCGAGCCATGGCGCCGGTGAAGAGTCCGTGCACGGGCAGCACGTCCAGCCAAAGTGGAGCCGATGGTTCAGGCGCACCGTCATCGTTCCGCGGCGCGAGCTGACAGGCCGCAGACAGCGCCCCCTCGAGCTCCCAGGGGCGGGACTTGTTGTAGCGGTTGCCGTTCAGCACCCGGGCTTGCTGGTAGTTGCGGATCAGCGCCACGGTCCAGTCTTGCGGCCGGGGAGAGCTGGGCGTGGGCTGCCCCGTGGCGTGATTCCAATGCACCACATGATCGAAGGGGCGGCGACGGGGCGGCGCTGTGGGATAGACCTTCGGCCAACCCACGGCCAGTGCGGCCACCACCTCTCGATCGGGGGGCAGACCAAGAATCCTCCCCACCTCAGGACGGGGGCCCAGCTGGTTGATCCAGAAGGTGCCCAGCCCCAGCACGTGGGCAGCCAGGGACATGTTCATCAGCGCGGCAGAGGCCGACTGGATGTTGGCCTGGCCCTCTTCGCTGTACTCGCGCCCGTAGGCCACGAAGATGGTCACCGGCGTGGTGAGCACCTGCAACGACAGCCGGCCCAGCCGCTCCCGTTGATCGGGTTCATCGACCACCACGAAGTCCCACATCTGCAGATTGCACGACGTGGGGGCGATCAGCGCGGCGTCGAGCAGCTCCAGGACCAGCTCTCGGGGAACAGGCCGCTCGGGGTCGAAGCGTCGAGTGGTGCGCCGCTCGTACAGGGTCTTCCAGAAGCCAAGCTCGGGACGGCCCTCAGAACGGCCCCGCTCGGCAGAGGCTGGAGGGAGGTCGGGGGTCTCACAGGGCACAGAGACCCGATGGTCGCCGGCAACCTCGGCGGCGGCACGGAGCTCCTCGTCGCTGGGACCGCTGCGACGGGAACTCCGGCCACCATCGCCGGTCACACCAGTCGTTCCACCGCGGTGACCTTGACCTCTACAGCACCTCCCGGCAGATCAAGGGTGACCGTGTCACCCACCACTGCACCGAGCATGCCCGCCGCCACGGGAGCGTGATAGGTCACCACGTCGTCGCCGGCGTCCCAAGGACCCAGGATCGAGATGGTCTTGGTCTTGCCTGCCTCGACGTAAGAGACCCGCATGCCAGGAGAGACCACGCCTTCGGTCAGCTCCTGGTCTTCAAGAGCCCGAGCAAGCTTGAGCTCTGCCTCCATGGCCGCGGCCTTCTCGGTGAGCTGCCGCTGTTGTTCGATGGCAGCGGTCCACTCGAAGTTCTCGGAGAGGTCGCCGAACGCGGCCGCCTTGCCGATGGACTCGGAGTTCTCGGGGATCTTCTCGTCGAGCAGAACCCGGTACTCCTCCTGCCGCTTGGCCAAGCCAGCCTCGGTGCAGAAGATGTTGTTGCTCTCCCAGAAGGGCGTGTCGTCAGAAGGTGCCAGATCAGGAAAGCGCAGGCGGCAGGCCGTATCGAGGGGCTCGGACAACTCGGTCGGCATGGTGCGGCAACGCAGGACCACGCCCATGGCGCGCTCCATGGCCGGCCGCCTACAAGACTCGGCGAAGGTCTTGACCAGGTTGTTCCGCTTCGCCTGGCCCAGCTCCATCACGCCCTTCATCACCTCCTTGGCGACCTTGTCATCGCGCGACGCCTTCGGTGCCTGTGTTTCAGCCAGATGCAACAGGCCCATCACCACGTCGGCGAGGGCCGGAGCCCCGTCTACCTCATCAAGCAATCCTGCGGCATAGCGCTTGCACAGCTTGACCACCGTGGCCGGCTGACGACTCGGGGTCATCAGGAAGATGCGCATGCGGTTTGCCAGGGCCTCACCACGACCAGCAGTCACCAGACGATCGGTCACCGCATCGAGCAGTGACGTCGGCAGGGACGGAAGGTTGCCGATGATCTCGTCGGTCCAGAGATCTGGCCGGGCCGCGACGAACGCCTCAAAGGCCTCTCGACGCAGGCTCGCCGGAGCGAGAGCCGTGGTCAGTTTGCCGAAGTTCAGCTCATCACCGAGGGCACCAGCGATCAGCTCGCCTGCCACGCTGGCCTCCTGGTGGCCATGCCGCGACAGCATCAGCTGGGCTTCAACCCGACAGACCGTGGCAGCCTCGCTCTCGTCGCTGCGGGACGCGATGACTTCAAGCATCTCGGCCAGCAGATCAGGAGCGGGGTCAAAGCTCAACGGGCCGCGCACAACCTCGAGCAAGCTCGCCAGGTCGGTGGCACGAGACATGGCCGTGCGCACCTCGTCCTCAGGGGACAAGGGGCGACTGCGCAGGATGAACAGGGGCCTGGCCGGGTTCTCGACCGCAAGCCAGGGGTCTCTGCCAGCGGCGACCTTTGCCTTGCGCCACCAACCAGCCCAGGCCGAGTTCTCGACGACCTTGCCCGCCAGCCACTGCTTGATCTCCCGAGCGCCCGCGCGGTTCTTGTGCAAGCGGGCCACGGCACGGATCAAGATCGCGGGGTCGTTCTGGGCGTCTTGCTTCAGCGCTTCGAGGTCGATCAGCAGGCGAGCCCGGAGATCTTCTGGGTCGAGGACCTTCAACACATCCAGCGCCGAGCTGTAGGGCATGGAACGGCTGCGCCCATCAGACTCGAAGCGAACCTCGAGCGACTCTTCAGCGGGCTGGATCCCGATGACCACCCCTTCGCCCCAGCCCGTCGCGTGGTAGACAGCCCCGCCCGGCAACAGACGCAGCAGCTTGCCGAAGCGCTCCAGGATCTCAGGCAGATCGTCGCCGTCGAGCTGAGCGATGGTCGCGAAGCTCTCGAACCAATCCTCCTTGCCGTGGGCGGAGGACAGGGCGTGGCGCACCTGCTCGAGCAACTCGTCCGACTTGTGCCGGTGCTCGATCAGCTCGCGAGCCACCGCCAGGACGTCGCTGTGGGCGTCCCGTTCGCGATAGGCGTCAAGCAGCAGCTGCAACAGGGCACCTGACTCTCGTTGCTGACTCTCGTCGAGGGCAGCAAGCCCCTTCAGGAAGACCTGGGCACCCGGCGGATCGCCGAGCATCTCAAGCCAGATTTTTTCCAGGCCATCCATGCCGCTCTCTCGAGCAGCGGAGACCAGTGGATTGCTCTTGGGCTCAACAGCCCCCGTCTTTGTTGTGTCACCCACCAAGTATCTCGCGACTGA
>Ga0316205_10005841_pt1 | contig 10011 bp, 11 predicted proteins | sample 3monthpyrite_MG_FD_204941 | JGI IMG/M metagenome (GOLD analysis project Ga0316205, IMG submission 204941) | Microbial mat bacterial communities from mineral coupon in-situ incubated in ocean water Damariscotta River, Maine, United States -... | ecosystem: Environmental > Aquatic > Marine >...
TGTTGGTCACCGCTTGGGGCACGGCCAATATGCGCACGGGCGGTGACGATATTGCTCAGGTGCTGGCGCTGATGGGCGTCAAGCCCAAATGGGATGCGGCCAACCGCCGGGTGACAGGCTTTGAGGTGATCCCGATGGGCGCCTTGGGGCGGCCGCGCGTGGATGTGACCTTGCGGGTCTCGGGCTTTTTCCGCGATGCCTTCCCGCAGCAAATGGCGCTGGTCGACAGCGCCGCGCGCGCCGTGATGGCGCTGGATGAGGCGGCGGGCGACAACCCGGCGGCTGCGCGCTTCCGCGCCGAGGGTGACGGGGCGCGGGTATTCGGCTCGAAACCCGGGGCCTATGGTGCCGGATTGCAGGCGATGATCGATGAGCGTCTGTGGGCTGACAAGGCCGACCTGGCCGAGGCCTATCTGAGCTGGGGCTCTTACGCCTATGGCAAGGATGGCGAGGGCCTGGCTGCGCGTGGGCAGTTTGAAGCGCGGTTGGGCCAGGTCGAGGCGATCGTGCAAAACCAGGACAACCGCGAACATGACTTGCTGGACAGCGACGATTATTACCAATTCGAAGGCGGCGCGGCGGCAGCGGTGTCGACGCTGCAAGGCGCTGACCGACCCATCTACCACAACGATCATTCGCGCCCCGAGCGCCCCGTCATTCGCACGTTGGACGACGAAATGGGCCGCGTGGTGCGCAGCCGTGTGGTGAACCCCAAGTGGATCGAGGGCGTCAAGCGCCACGGCTATAAGGGTGCGTTCGAGATTGCGGCCACGGTGGATTACATGTTCGCTTTTGCGGCCACGACGGGCGCTGTGAAAGGGCACCATTTTGACCTGGTCCATGGCGCGTTCTTGGAGGATGATCTCACACGCGATTGGATCGGTGATGTGAACGCGCCTGCGCTGGCGGAAATCGCGGAACGTCTGGCAGAGGCGATTGATCGGGGCCTGTGGGTGCCGCGGTCGAATTCTGCCCGTGCCTTGATTGACAGCCTTCGGAACAAGGCTTGACTTAATGTAAGTCGTAACTTACGGTAAGTCATGGCTTACCAAAATGTCCTGGATGCCCTTGCCGAGCCGCGCCGGCGCCAAATATTGCAGGCGCTGCGGTCTGCCCCGTTGTCGGTGAAAGAAATCGCCCAGACACAGCCTATATCGCGACCAGCGGTCAGCCAGCACCTTAAAGTGCTGGAAGCAGCCAATCTGGTGGGCGCCGCGAAACAGGGCACCAGCCGCATCTATCATATCCGGCGCGAGGGTCTGGAAGAGTTGCGTCGCTGGCTGGACGGGTTCTGGGATGATGCGTTGAGTGCCTTTGGCGCGGAAGTTGTGCGGCAGGTGAGCGAGAATGATGACTGAGCCCCTGCCCCCGATCGTCAAGACCATCGATGTGCCCTGCGATCAGGCGCGCGCCTTTGAAATATTTGTCTCCGGCCTGCCGGGCTGGTGGCCGGTGGAACAACGTTCGATGTCGCTGATGTGGAATGGCGGGCGGCCTGCAGCCGAGTTGCGGGTTGAGCCGCGCAAGGGCGGGCGGATCACCGAGATCAGCCCGGATGGCGATGAATATCACTGGGCGACGATCACGGTTTACGACCCCTACGACCGGCTGAAGATGGATTTCCATATGGGGCTTAGCCCCGAAACCGCCAGCCTGGTCGAGGTGGACTTCCATGCGCTGGACGACAGGCGCACGCGGGTTGTGCTGACCCAAAGCCGGTGGGAAGCGTTCGGCGATTTGGCGGCTGATATGTATGGCGGCTATGGCTCTAGCTGGGCAATGATTTTTGAAGAGGGCTATGGGGCTGCCTGCGCAGCGTCGGTCCAGTAAGGGAGAGAACACCATGGCAGAATACATGATTGGCTATTACGGCGGGAACAATCCGGCGAGCCCCGAAGAGGGGCAGGCACATCGGGCGAAATGGATGGAATGGATCCAGTCACTGGGTGACAAGGTGGTAAACCCCGGCACGCCGCTGATGAACAGCCAGCAGATTGGCCCGGGCGTGGATGTGGTGTTGAAGGGTTTTGCGGTGGTGCGTGTGGACAGCATGGAAGCGGCCATCGAAATTGCCAATGCCGATCCGTTCTTGTCATTGGGCGGCGGCACCATTCAGGTGGCCGAAATGATGCAGATGCCCGGCTAGCTTTGCCGCTTGGCCGTTGGGGGGGCTTTGCCCCCAATCTCGGGGTCCGCTTGGCGCGTGCCCCGAAATTTCCCCCAGGATATTTTCAAACAGAAGAAGCAAGGTATCTTGTCTTTCGGAAGGGGCCGCGTGAAGGTGTGGGCAATCAAGGAGGATTGCCGATGAGCAGTGAAGATGTCGATCGTCATGCGATGAAAATGGCCAAGAAAAAGGCCGCGCGCGACAAGATCATGGCCACCAAGACCGAGAAAAAGGGCTTGATCATTGTGCATACTGGCAAAGGCAAGGGCAAATCGACCGCCGCGTTTGGCATGATTTTCCGCCATATTGCCCATGGGATGAAGGCCGCTGTGGTGCAATTCATCAAGGGGGGCATGTCAACCGGTGAGCGGGACATGATTTTGGACAAGTTCAGCGCCGAGTGTGCCTTTCACACCATGGGCGAGGGGTTCACCTGGGAAACACAGGACAAGACGCGCGACACCGAGATGGCGATGGCGGCCTGGGAAAAGGCCAAGGAGTTGATTCGAGACCCCAGCCATTCGATGGTTTTGCTCGATGAGATCAATATCGCGATCCGCTATGATTATGTGCCGATTGCCGAGGTCGTGGCGTTCTTGCGCGATGAAAAGCCCGAGATGACCCATGTGGTTCTGACCGGGCGCAATGCCCATGCGGATTTGATCGAGATTGCCGATTTGGTGACCGAAATGGAGTTGGTGAAACATCCGTTCCGCTCGGGCATCAAGGCGCAGATCGGTGTGGAGTACTGATGGCCCGGCGGCTGCTGACCGAATTTGGCATGGGCACCTCGTTGCGGCGGGGTGACTATACGGGCGCGGCTAAGAAGGCATTGCAAGATGCGCTGTGGCACAATTCGATCAATCTGGCGGAGCTGTTCGGGTTTGAAAAGACCGACATGTTGTTGAAGGTGGAGATTGGCGTGCAAGAGCCGGATGCGGTGGATGTTGGCGCGCTGGCGGATGTGTTTCCCTATGGACAGCCCGAGTTTCATATTGTGCGCGGCGGGTTGGACGTGCCGCGGCCCGACGGGCGGGCAACGGTGATTGCCAATGTTGCAATTTCGGTGGCGTTCGAGATGGCGCCCGCGTCATGAGCGATCAGCGGTTCATCATCGAAATGGGCATGGGCAATGACCAATACGGGCGCGATTACACCAAGGCGGCGGCGCGCGCGATTGAAGATGCGATCCGGCATTCGGCGATCCCCATGTTTGCGGCGCTGGATATGGATCCGGGCGAGATGCGGGTGGCTGTGACCGTGGCTGTGCAAGAGCCGGAATTAGTGGATTGCAAGGCCCTGGCCCAAGTGTTGCCACGCGGCCGCGCAGAAGTCCGCGCCACGTTTGGCGGGTTGAATGTGGTCAATCCCGATGATGGCAATGTGATTGTCATAGCCACAGCAGCGGTGGAGGCGTATTTGCCGTCGCAGGCCGGGCGCTTTGTGATAAAACGCTGATTTCTGGCTATTTTTTAACAAGAGAAGCCACTGGACCTGGCGTCATGGGCCGGATTTCCGCGCGATGTTCGCGGGCGTCAGTGGCCAGGAAGGTTGCCACTTGTGCCCAGCATGCGCCTGTCGAGTTTCAACTCGATGATGGCAAGGGTGCCGCTGGTTTGCGCACGTGCCATGGCAGGCGCAAAATCGTCGTTCTTGGTGACGATTTCGCCATGCGCCCCGTATGACCGGGCCAGGGCCGCGAAATCGGGGCTTGTCATTTCCGTGCCTGAAACGCGGCCCGGATACTGGCGTTCCTGATGGGCGCGGATTGTGCCGTAGCGGCCATTGTTGGCGACGATGACGATGGGTGTGGCGCCGAATTGCATCGCGGTGGCACATTCATTCAGCGTCATTTGGAAACACCCGTCGCCAGCCATGCAGATCACTGGTGTATCTGGCCGATGCAGGCTGGCGGCAATGGCCGCCGGAAAGCCATAGCCCATCGTGCCCGAAGTTGGGGCCAGCTGTGTGCCATAGCGCGTAAAGCTGTGATAGCGATGGGTGAAGGCCGCGTAATTGCCCGCACCATTGGTGATGATGGCATCTTTGGGCAGGTTCTGCGCCAGCCATTGCGTGCAATGTTCAAGCCGCACATCGCCAATCGTGGGCCGGGGCTGTTGCCAGGCCTCATATTCCTGCCGGGCGGCGGCGCGCCATTGCGCCCAATCACCCAAGGTGTTCGGACGATAGGCGGCAAGCGCTGCCATGGTCGCGGGCAGGTCTTCGCATAGCGTCAACGCGGTGCGAAACACCTGGCCCGGCAGGTCGGGGTCGGGGTGAACCTGGGCAATGGCAGGATGTGGCCCGTCGGGATTGAGTGCCTCATATCCGCCTGTCGAGATGTCGCCCAGCCGGGTGCCAAGCGCCAGGATTTTGTCGGCAGATCTGAGACGGGCGAACAGCGCGGGATTCCCGCCAACAGCAAGGTCGCCCGCGTAGCATGGCGAGCGGTTGTCCATACGGTCTTGCCTGCGGAAGGCGGCCACCACAGGCAGGTCAAGCGCCTCGGCCCAGGCGCGCGCGTCATCGGCGGCTTGCTGGGACCAGACCGAACCGCCCAACACCACCAGCGGTCGCTCGGCATCGGCCAGAAAAGCGTGCAAACGATCGGCATGGGCGCGACCCGCCAGGCGGGCAGGTGTGGCGCTGGGTGCACGCGGCGGCGCGGTGCAAGGGCCAGACAGCATGTCTTCGGGCAGTGCCAGAACGACCGGTCCCGGCCGGCCCGTGGTGGCCAGATGAAATGCGCGGGCCACATATTCGGGCAACCGATTTGCATCGTCGATTTCGGCGACCCATTTGGCCAGCGGGCCGAACATGGCGCGGTAGTCAACCTCCTGAAAGGCTTCGCGGTCCCGGTGAGCGCGGGCAATCTGGCCCACGAACAGGATCATCGGCGTGCTGTCTTGCATGGCGACATGCACGCCGGCGCTGGCATTGGTGGCGCCGGGGCCACGGGTGACAAAGGCCACGCCCGGTTGCCCGGTCAGCTTGCCCGTCGCCTCGGCCATGAACGCCGCGCCGCCCTCATGCCGGCAGACGATGTTGGGGATGCCCAGCTCATAGAGCCCATCGAGGGCGGCCAGAAAGCTTTCGCCCGGCACCGAAAAAACGCGCGGCACGCCCCGATCAGCCAGCATTTGAGCCAAGACCAAACCTGCATGTGCCATGATGGAATATCCTTTCGTGCCATCGCCGCCGGGTTTGCCGAGGAAATCCTGCGCTGCACCTTGCAACACCGCGCGATTGCCATAGCTTTGCCTAAGCTGACGCAGAAAGGCCAGAGCATGTCGGGATTAAAACTGTTGGGGATATCGGGGTCATTGCGCGACGCGTCGCTGAACACCAAGCTGGTGCGCGAGGCGGCGCGGGTATTTGCGCCCGCCACGTTCTCGCTAGGGGATCTGCGCCTGCCGCTCTACGATGGGGATCTGGAAAATCGCACGGGTATCCCGACCGCGGTCCAGGTGCTGGCCGATCAGATATTCGCCGCGGATGCGGTGGTGATCTCGACACCCGAATACAATCAAAGCATTTCGGGCGTGCTGAAAAATGCGCTGGACTGGGTGAGCCGGGTCGATGGCAACCCCTGGGCGGGCAAGCCCGTGGCTCTGGTGGCGGCGGCGGCCGGACGGGCTGGCGGGGCGCGGGCGCAATATGGGTTGCGGCTGGCCATGGCACCTTTCCGCGTGCGTGTGGCGCCAGGGCCGGAAGTGCTGATCGCGGCAGCGGGGCAAGCGTTTGACGCTGATGGGCAATTGGTGGACGCACGCTATCAGAAGGCTTTGTCCGAGTTGATGGCGGCGCTGAAGGCCGAGATCGGCTAGCCGGGCGCGAGCTGAATTTCGCTGTCAAATTCCGCCGGAATGTCGGCGCGGCCTTCGACCACTAGTCGTGCCATTTCGACGGCGACTTTGGGCGCCATGCCGACACCAATCTTGAAACCACCGTTGGCAATGTAGCGGCCCGCGTGGCCCGGGTCGCGCCCCATAAGCGGCGCGCGGCTGCGAGCACGGGGACGCAGGCCCGCCCAACGCTCAACCACGGGCGCGGCGCGCAGAGCGGGCATAAAGCGGCGTGCCGTGTCGATCAGCGCCTCGAGCGCCGCGTCGGTTGCCGTTGGGTCGGCAAAGTCGCGCTCGGTGGTAGAGCCGATGGCAACGGTGCCATTGTCATGGGCGATAATGTGCAGCGCGTCGGCAAAAACTTGCGGCGCGTCCTGTGGCGTGGGCAGGCGCAACAGCGCGGCCTGGCCCTTGATGCCGGCGCCGATCTGGCGGCCAAACCGGGCGTTCAGGGCCAGCAGGCCGGCGGTGCCTGTCGCGTCGATGACCGCGCCATGATCCGGGCCTTCGGCGGTGATGGACACACCATTTTCCACCAGGGCGCGCGCCAGTGCCGCACAGGCGGCGCGCGGGTTGATCCGGGCCGAAAGCGAATCAAACACCCACTGGCCGGTCGGGCTGGGCGGCCGCCAATCTGGATGGGCCGGCGCGTCTGTCACCTGCCACGTGGCCTGGCCTTTCCAGAGTGTTCTTGCCAGTGCGCTTCGAGCCTGTGCCAGTTCCACTGCGCGGGCGTCTGCGAGCGGTTGCAGCCGACCCGTTGCGCCATATCCGGTGGGCAAACCGCTGGCCTGTTCGATTTCGGGCCAAAGGCTGCGCGCACGGATCAGGCTGTCGAATTGGAATGCCTTTTTGGCGTTCCAGTTTTCGGGCACATGCGGGGCAAGAGCACCCAGCACGCCGCCGCTGGCGCCAGCACCGGGGCCACCCGGATCGATCACCGCTACCTGCGCGCCCAGTTTGTGACATTCCCAGGCAATGGTCAGGCCGAATATGCCCGCGCCACGGATGGTGATGTCTGGCTTGCCCATTGCAATTTCCTGCGTGGTGTTTCTAGGTTGCCGGACTTCCATACGGCAGGACATGATGGCAGACCAGAGCGCAGATATCACATGGCGCGACGACAAGACCCCGGTTTCAACGCGGTTTGACGACCCGTATTTCTCGGTTGTGAATGGCCTGGCCGAAACCCGGCATGTGTTCTTGTCGGGCAATGATTTGCCCGCGCGTTTCGCGCAGGGCTTTCATATTGCCGAGCTGGGGTTTGGCACGGGGCTGAATGCGCTGGCGGCCTGGCAAGCCTGGCGCGATGCGGGCCAGGGGGGCGATTTGCATTTCACCAGTTTTGAGGCCTTTCCCATGCGCGTGCCAGATATGGCCAGCGCCTTGGCAGCCTTTCCAGAGGTTGCGGATATGGCGGCGCAGATGATGGCCGCTCTGCAAAGCGGCCCACGCGTGGCCTTGCCGGGGTTGCGGCTAGAGGTGGTGCAGGGCGATGCGCGCGCCACCCTGCCCGATTGGGCTGGCCGCGCCGATGCGTGGTTTCTGGATGGGTTCTCGCCCGCCAAAAATCCCGAGCTGTGGGGCGCTGATCTGATGCGCGAAGTCGCCAACCATACGGCAGCGCATGGCACCTTTGCAACCTATACGGCGGCGGGGTTTGTCCGGCGTGGGTTGGAGGCGGCCGGCTTTGAGGTGCGCCGCGCGCAGGGCTTTGGCCGCAAGCGCCACATGAGCCGGGGGCGCCTGGCCTAGGCGCCGCTTTGCCCGGTGAGGACCTTGTCCAGCGTCCAGGGAACAGGCTCGCCAACCAGCCGTGCCCGATAGACCTGGTGGCTTTCCAACACGCGCATCATGTAGTTTCGGGTCTCGGCGAAGGGGATCAACTCAATCCACGTCACTGCCTCGGCCAGCGTCCGCGGCGGGCCATTGTTTGCTTCCAGCCATTTCTCGGCATTGCGGGGCCCGGCGTTGTAACCCGCAATGATCGCGGGCAGATAGCCATTCAATTCCTGATCAAGCCGTGCCAGATAGCCTGCGCCCAATCGCAAGTTCAACTGAGGTTGCTCTGTCAGATCGCTGATTTCCACATCGACATTCAAGGCCTTGCCCATCAATTCGGCTGTGCCCGGCATCAGTTGCATCAAGCCGCGCGCGCCGACACCTGATTGGGCCTTGGGATTGAATTCACTCTCGCGCCGCGCCACCGCCAGCACCAGGGCGTCTGCCACCGGATAGGGGCCCGTCAGCCCGTCGGGAAGCGGGAAATAGGGGCGCGGGAGGACATTGCCTTTTTCGGCCGCATATTTGGCGATGGAAAGGGCCGCATAAGGTGCGTCACGTGACAGGGCCAACTGGCCCAGCGCGCCCTGTTCCTGCGGTGTCGCGGCCTCTGCCAGATGTCTCAAAAAGCGGCGAAGCAACAACGGCTGACCTGCGTCGTCCAGTAGCAGCGCGGCCTTGAATACACTGCTTTGCGCCAACGGCGTGCCCGCCAGATCGGGGTAGGTTTCTTGCCCCGCAAGCGCCGGGTCCATCGGCGCATTCAAGTATATCGCGGCCAATTGGCCGTAATATGATGTTTGATATTCAGCAGCAAATTCATAGGCTTGGCGCGCCTCGCCGGGGCGGCCCAACGCATCCAGCGCGCGCCCTTCCCAATAACCGGCGCGACCCAGACTGATCGGCGTAAAGACCGCCACGCGAAACTTGCGAAAATGTCCCAGGGCCAGGGCCGGATCCTTCAGGCCGATGAGTGCCGCAAATCCGGCCTGCCATTCTGCGGCGGCATAATCTGACCCTGACACCAATTCGTGCCCGGCCGCCAGATCATAGCTGTCTTGCCAGCGACCCTCTTGCGCCGCAAACCGGGCCAGGCGCAGCCGCCCGGTTGCCCAAGGTTCGCCGTCACCCAAACCTGTTTCGGTTCGTGCCTGCGCGGTCAACAGATCGGCGGCACTTTCGAAAAACCCCTTGGCCATGCGCCATTCAAATCGGGCTTGGGCCAGGCCGGGATCATCCAGTATGGATTTGGGCAGGGCGGCGATCAGGTCATCCACGCCTTCCTTGCCTTGCAACAGGGCGATCCGCGCCTGCGCCAGCGCCCAGCTTTCCGCGTCCACCAACGGCTGCATCGCAGCCGCTGACAAAAAGTGCCTTTTGCCAATCAGATTGGCCAGGCGTTGCCTATGCAGATCGGCAATCTCCGGCCCGTGTTGGGCCAGAAACAAGGCCTGTTCTTCGGGATCAAGCGCCAGGGTCAGCCAGGCGCGACGGATCTCGCTGGTGGCAATGGCGGCGGCGCCGATCTCTTGCAGGGCGGCCGCCAACCGCAGCGAGCCAAAGCCGGTGCGCGGCAATTGGCCTGAAAAATACGCCACAATCTGGTCTGCGCGGGCCGTCTCGGCAATGGCGCGTTCGCCCTGCGTGCGCAGGAATGGCAGCCCCGGCCAATCCGAGCGGCGCTCAAGAAAGGCGCGATATTGGTCGAACGCGCCCTGACCCGCGCGCAACATATGCCAGGCAATGATGTCGCGCGTGATCGGGCCTTCGCCCGCGACGCGCGCCGCCGCGCCGGCCCAATCGCCCCCCATGCCAATGTCAAGCGCTTGCGCCAAAGCACCGTCGGTTTGAGCACGCGAAGGCCCCGCACTCATGGCAACAAGCCAGACAAGGCCCAGAGCCAGCGCATACAAGACACGGAAGTTACAGGTTTTTTCTGCTCGCATTTGATGTAATCTAGGGTGCATTGGCCGCGGCGCAACAGCCCATCTTGGCATTTGCTCCAACCCCGGCTAATTTCCGCCGGGTTTGCAACGGGTGCGCAGGGCCAGGCCTTGGATACCCCACCACGAAGGAGAGCGTCATGCTTACAGGATCCCTGCCTGCACTGGTCACGCCGTTCAAGGACGGCGCCGTGGATTTTGCGGCGCTCAAACATCTGGTGGAATGGCACATCGCCGAGGGCAGCCATGGCTTGGTGCCAGTCGGCACGACCGG
>Ga0316205_10005842_pt1 | contig 10010 bp, 10 predicted proteins | sample 3monthpyrite_MG_FD_204941 | JGI IMG/M metagenome (GOLD analysis project Ga0316205, IMG submission 204941) | Microbial mat bacterial communities from mineral coupon in-situ incubated in ocean water Damariscotta River, Maine, United States -... | ecosystem: Environmental > Aquatic > Marine >...
TTAAATAACCTCAAACTGTTTCCCCGGTAGCGGCCGCACTACCCCTTTGAGTTCCATGTTCAATAGTAATGAAGCGACTCGAAAGGTTGGCATATTGCTTGTTAAAGCAATTTTGTCCAAAATCATTTTACCATTGTCTTTAAGGGTATTATACAATACCTTTTCATCAGTATCTAACTCCACAAACAACTTTTTTTGAACTGCTTTTTGCACTGTTTCTAACTGCCAATTTAATATATATGGCACATCTGCTGCTTTAGATAATAAATGCGCTCGTTGAACTTTTATTAAATTATTACAGCCTTCACTTTGAGAATCTGTAGGCCGTCCCGGCATTGCAAAGACTTCTCTATTATAAGAGTTTGCAATATCGGCAGTGACCAAACTTCCGCCTTTTTCGGCAGATTCTATAACTATGGTAGCCTCACTAAGTCCTGCAATAATTCTGTTACGTTTCAAAAAGTTATTTCTATCAAAAGTATCTGAACTCCAGAAATCAGTAAAGAACCCTCCATGACGTTCAATATCTGCAACATATTTTTTATGAACTTTTGGGTAAATCTGGTCTAGTCCGTGAGCCAAACAGCCGATGGTCTGCAAATTATTTTTCAATGCTGCCTTTTGCGCAGTAATATCTGTCCCGTATGCAAACCCAGAAACAATAATCGGGTTGAAAGGCGCTAACTGTTCTACTAATTTTTCGCATTGCGCAATACCATGAGTAGTGATTTTTCGTGCACCAACTATACTAATTATATGTTGTTCTTCTAAGTTAATATTCCCCGATTGAAACAGCACAATAGGCCCGTCAATACAATGTTTTAGTTTTTCGGGGTAAGAATCGTCCATGAAATAATGAGCAATAACATTATTTTCTCGTATATACTTCAGTTCTTGCTCAGCTTCCAATAAATGTTTTTTACCATATAAATCACTAATTACAATACTACCAATACCATCAATTTTAAGTAAATTATGCTTTTTCTCTTTTAAAACAGCTTCCGCAGAACCACAGTGTTGAATCAGCTTTTTAGCCGTAATATCTCCTATTTTTGACACATTTTGTAGAGCTAAAGTATAAAGTAGATTATTTTCGGTCATTTAGTGCATTGGTTTACAGTCTACAAGAAACTAAAATTTGAAGTGTTAATAAATACTTATGTCGATTTTTTTTCTACGGACAAAAATTTTTAACTTTGTTTATATGCAATTAGAGACTTACATCAGCGATTTACTATATAGATACGAATGTGTAATTGTACCTGGTTTTGGTGCGTTTTTAACACAGGCTGTTTCTGCAAAAGTAGAAGAAAACACTAATGCTTTTTATCCGCCTAAAAAAGTGCTGTCTTTTAATGAGCAATTGCAACACAATGATGGCCTTTTAGCTAATTATATTGCTGATGTCGAAAAAACACCTTATGAGGCAGCGGTTAGAAAAATCACTAAAAAAATTAAGTCTTTAAAATCTTATTTAGCTCAAGGAGAAACATTAACGTTTCTAAACATCGGTGATATTACCTTAAGCAATGAAGGGAAGATTACATTTGAGCCATCATATCATTTAAATTACTTAACCGATGCTTTTGGTTTAACTCAATTTGTGTCACCAAGTGTTACTCGTGAAGTTTATAAAGAAGAAGTTGAGGCTTTAGAAAAAGTAGTGCCTTTAACTATAACTCCAGAGAAACGTATTTCGGCAAGCTCAACAGCCAAAAGATCATATTTAAAATATGCTGCGGTCGCTGTTATTGCTTTAACTTTAGGAGGTTTTGGAGTCTCTAACTATTATGTTAGCCAAATAGAAACACATAACCAATTAGCTCAAGAAGAAGCCACGCAGCAATTGGAAAACAGAATACAGGAAGCTACATTTATTATTGACAACCCATTACCAGTTGTAACGCTTAATGTGGCGAAACAAAGTGGTAATTTCCATATTGTAGCTGGGGCGTTTCGTATTGAGGAGAATAGCGATAAAAAACTAAAACAACTTCAAGATAAAGGCTACAGTGCTCGTAAAATTGGAGCTAATAAATATGGGCTGCATCAAGTTGTTTATTCTAGTTACGAAACCAGAGCTGAAGCACAACGAGCACTTTACAATATTCGTAAAAATCATAATCGTGATGCTTGGTTGCTAGCTCAAAAACTTAATTAACACTTCGACAAGATCAGTATAAATACTCGACAGGCTCTGTACAATTAGAAAAGCATTATTTTAATTTAATTTTCCTTCCTTAATTTTTAAAAGCATATTATACCCTTTTCAAAGTAAAAATGGTATTACCTTTGCCCATTCTTATAAAATGTAAAGTAATGGAAGCCAAATGCCCAAAAGATTCAAAAACCGTAATGACAGATTTGGTTTTACCTAGTGAAACAAACCCGTTAAACAACTTATTTGGTGGCGAGCTACTTGCCAGAATGGACCGCGCAGCGAGTATTGCAGCAAGACGTCATTCACGAAGAATTGTAGTTACAGCATCGGTTAATCATGTTGCTTTTAATCGTTCTGTCCCTTTAGGAAGCGTGGTAACCGTCGAAGCCAAAGTGTCTCGTGCGTTCACAACCTCAATGGAAGTTTATATTGACGTTTGGATAGATGATCGAGAATCTGGAGCAAAATCTAAAGCCAATGAAGCTATCTATACTTTTGTGGCTGTTGATGAAATTGGTAAACCCATTAAAATTCCAGCTATTAAACCAGAAACCAAAGAAGAATATGCGCGTTTTGAAGGCGCTCTTAGGCGTAAACAACTCAGTTTGGTACTCGCTGGTAAGATGAAGCCTAATGATGCTACAGAGCTAAAAGCACTGTTCGATTCATAACTACAATTAACATATCTTTTAAACCTTTACTCATAACTTTGGTCTTATTGTAAAACCCAAAACTATGAGAACCTTATTAATTATTGTCGGCTTTATTTTTGCTCTAACCTTTACATCATGTGCAACGCGAGTGGCCGTTAGAACCCCAAATGTAAAAGTAGTGAAGGTTGCCCCTAAGCATCACAAAGTTGTTGTTGTAAAAGGGAAACGTTATTACTACTGGAGTGGTCGTCATTATAAAAAAACTGAAAAAGGTTATATTGTAGTAAAGGTGAGGTAGCGTCTAGTTGAAATCACATCTTATCAATCCAATGTGCTGGATTTTGAGATTTCCCTTCTTTATAAATTCCAAATTGTAATACAGTACCTCCAAAAGCACTATTGGTTAAGACCTCACCAATATTTTGCTTAGACTTGACCTTGTCACCTTGTTTTACATATATTTTGGATAAATTTTTATATACAGTAAAGTAGTTACCATGTTGAATTAAGATGGCATTATTCCCATTTCTAGGGGTCATTATACGATATACCGTTCCGTTAAAAACTGCTCTTACTTTTTCATCTTTGTTAGTTGCTATTTTTACGCTACTACTTTTAATAGGAATATTTTTATCTATGGCTGAGCGTTGATTTCCGTAACGCATTGTTAAAGTGCCTCTTTTTACTGGCCATGGTAGCTTTCCTTTGTTTGAAGTAAAATTAGCGGCTAATACTCTGCCTTCTGAGGTTAAGGCAAATGTGGTTGAAGATGACGATTTCCCCGCTTTTTTATTAGACTTAGCTATGGCATTTCTAATAATTTTTTCAATTTCTTTATCAATTTTATCAGCCTCTTTTTGTCTGGATCTTATTTGAGCAGTATACTTGTTTAGATTCTTTTTTATGGAAGCCATTAACAGCTCATGTTGCTTCAACTCTTTGTCAAGCTCCTTTTTTGCTACCCTATTCTCATTAATAAGCTTTTGCTTATCCTTTTTCTGTTTCGTTAAACTAATATTTAACTCTTGAAGTTTTATAGTTTGCAACTTAATTTCTTCGCCTTGCTTCTTTTGATAATTAGCATATTGCTTTATGTATTGCAGGCGTTTATATGCTTGTTGAAAGTTACTTGATGACAGTAAAAACATCACTTTACTTTGTTCAGACTTGCTTTTATATGATTTTACAACCATAGCAGCATACTCTTCTTTTAGGACTTTTAATCTATTTCTAAGGCTTGTTATGCTTTTTTGATTGTTGTTAATTTCGCGAGTTAATAAATTAGCTTGCTGGTTAGTAATACTGATTAAATTTTGCCTCACCGAGACCTTAAAATTTAAATCTTCTACTCTTGAAATTATCGATTTTTGTTCCTGTTTTCCTGAAGACTGTAAATTTCTCAACTGTACAAGTTGACGACTAATTTCCTGTCGTCGTTCTTCTAATTGCTGTTGCTTTTTACTTTGTGCTTGAGCTAAAGAACTGAATATTATTGCAACAATAAATACGTAGTATTTGTATGTAGATTGGTTAAACCTTATCATTTAATAACAATTTCTTCAAACCCCGAAGGAATACGAAATGGAAACCTTAAGTCACCATCCAAGGTTATGGACTTAAATTCCATATCTATAATGGTCGCATAATTTTCTTCTGTAGCAGTAATTTCTATGCTTTTAGGTAAAACTTGTTTATCAATTTCTTGGTAACTTTTATAGTCAATTTGTAGCATTCTATGTTTTAAATTCTGCCATAGCTGTTGCGAATCCATCTTAAAGTGAGTTGGATTAAACAACAAGAAAATTTCTAATAACTTATTTTGTTCTTTTGGCTGAAGCACATAAGATTTTTCATGAATATCGGCACTATAACTATTATCCTCTAAATTAAATAAAGCTTCACCCAGAAGCATATTTTGTACTTTTTTAAAATCCAATTCAGTGCCTAATAAATCGCTAATCAATGAGAAATCGCCATCAAAATAAGTATTATCTAATTTATTATAATATCCCACTTTTTCTGGAGTAATTTTAACTCTAACCACACTTAGAAAAGAATTAATCCAAATGGTTTTATCTTTTTCCATTCTAAGATTAACTGTATGTGATTGCGACTGATCTCCTTGAACATAACTTGCCTTTACTCTGGCTTGAAGTGTTTTAAAATTTGCTCCACTATTAGTATGGGCTTTGATGATTTGTTTTGATGAGAACTTATTATTTAACTCACCCGAAGATGCAATACGGTTGGTCGATTTACAACCAAAACACAGTATAATCACTATAATAGATGCTGCTTTTAATGCTTTTATCATTGGGTATTTAATAACTGTTCTGCTTTTTTAGCAAACGCTTTAGATTTGGTAATATTATTAGTCATTCTATAAGCCGTACTTAATTGTTTATAAAAATCGGCTTCCATTTGCTTATTGTCAATAACATAATCTATACCCAGCTCTAGGGTATCAATTGCATCTTTAGGACGATTTAAATGGTTAAATGCTACACCGTTTGCCAAATAAAATATAGGTTGCGACGGATATGTCTCTAAAATAGTTTTTGCCAACTCAATAACTTCCTTATACTGCTTTTGATCAATTTGAAGCAATATTACATTTTTTACAACATCAAAATTATTGGTTTCCTTCTCTAGAGCCAACTCAAAGTGTTTAAGGGCTTGTGCTTTATTTCCTTTTTGCAAATAGTATTGCCCTAATTCTGCATGAGATTTACCATCTTTTTCTCCAGAAATTAAAGTAGTGATTTCAAGTAAATCACTTTCATATTCTGAATTTGTTTTTACAAAGGACACAAAATCACTAAGCACTTTTGCTTTGGCATCAGGCTTAATTTTTGTGCTTGTAAGCACTTTCTTCATAGAAGTTATTGCTTGATGTGCTTTATTATCGTCGAGATAAAACTTATACAAAGCCAAATGTACCAAATGAGAGTTTGGTTTTTGTTTTAATAGCTTTTGAGCAGTTTCATAGGCTTTTTTGTTATTCCCTTGTTCACTGTATCTATAAATTAGGCTTAAGTAATTAGCCTCTTTATCTGGATTATTAGCCACTCGTTCTTCAAGATTTTCAATGCGATCTTCATCATCACCCGTGGCATTATAAACCTGGTTTCTCATAGCATTTCTCGCCTTTGAGTTTCCTAACTGCTTATCCAATTCGTCTAGAATTTTTAACGCAGGTTTGTACTTTTTATTTCTAATATATAATGCCGCTAAGTCTTCTTTATAATCTGGATGAAACTTTACAAGCTGCTTAACCGTCTTTAAGGCCTTATCATAATCGTCTAACTGATAATACACACCATAAAGCTCGTCGAGATACCATTCGTTTTCCGGATCTGCCGAAATTGCTTTTTTTAATGCTGTTTCTGCTGCTCCAAAATTTTTAAGCTTTATATAATTTTTTCCAAGTTCAAAATACACTACTGATTTTGAATCGTCTAATTCTATACACTTCAATAGCGCCTTTATAGACCGATCGTAATTTTCTATTCCTTTTTGTTTTAGAGCCTCAAAAAAGTATTCTTGATACTTATCTTCAACGTTTCCTAAATCGTCATCAGGGGTTTTGTTAAAATCTACTTGAGCATAGTTGTTCTGCGGAAGAAATAACATTCCGAAAAGAAAGACTAATATGTAAAATCTAGAATACATAATTATTCAAACGACTAAATTAAGTGTTTTATCAACTAGTTGGTTTCGCTTTAAACTCTTTTTAACAGACTAAGAGGTTTGAATTTTTACAGAAATTACAATTTATTTTGTACCCGTACTTCCAAAACCTCCCGTACCTCTTGACGTGTCAGACAGCTTCTCAACTTGAGTCCATTCTGCACGTTCGTGTTTTGCAATCACTAACTGCGCAATACGCTCTCCATTTTGAATCACGAAATCTTCATTAGATAGATTAACAAGAATTACGCCAATTTCACCCCTATAGTCGGCATCAATAGTTCCAGGAGCATTAAGTACAGTAATTCCATTTTTTGCTGCTAAACCACTTCGTGGGCGAACTTGAGCTTCAATACCAATTGGTAACTCAATAAACAAGCCCGTGCCTACAATACTCCGTTCTAATGGTTTTAAAGTTCTTGATTCTGATATGTTTGCTCTTAAATCCATTCCTGCAGACGCCATGGTTTCGTAATCTGGTAAAGCGTGATTGGATTTGTTTATTATTTTAATGTTCATTCTATCTTTTTAATAATTGTTTCATCTTATCCTTTTCAAGTAAAAATACTATCCCAATAAAAATGAGAAGCATTGGTAGATTCACTAAATAATTCTCTCTAAAAACATAAAATGCTATTATTGAAAACATGATGGACATGGTTAAGTATAGCCCTATTTTTTTAAGATTATACGGGATTGGATAATATTTTCTACCATAATAGTATGATAATATCATCATGCTGCCATAAGCTGCTAATGTAGCTAATGCGGACCCTTTGTAGCCTATTATTGGAATTAGCCAAATATTGAGTGCTAAAGTGACAATAGCTCCAAAAACAGAAATGTAAGCGCCAAATTTTGTGCGGTCTGTGATTTTATACCAAACCGATAAATTGTGATAAATGCCCAAACAAAAACTAGCCATAAGAATAATTGGAACAATCCACATCGCTTCCCAAAAAGCTTCATCTCTAATAATAAGTACTTTTATAACATCTGCAAATACCACAACGGTTAACAGAATAACAGATCCTAAAATCACGAAATATTCTAAAATTCTAGCATAATTCTTTTCAGGGTTATTACTTTTTGCATGACTAAAAAAATACGGTTCTATACCTAATCTAAATGCTGTGGCAAATAATGTCATAAATAATGCTAACTTATAACAAGCAGAAAACATACCTACTTCCTTTATTGGATCTTCAGCAGTTGAAAGGCTACTATCTAGCAAAATTCTATTAAAAGTTTCGTTAATAGTGTATGCTAGACCGGCAATTAATACCGGAAAGGCATAGCGCATCATTCTTTTCCATAAACCAAAATCAAACACATATTTTATTTTACTATAAAAAGGCAACATCAATATCAATGTTACTACACTTGCAATTAAAGTTGCTATTAAGATGTAGTTAATCTCGTAATTTGATTCATAAATAGATTGAAATGCTTTATTGTTTTTCGCTAGTTTACTTAACAGCAATAAGAAAAATAAATTCAGACCAATATTAATAGCGACGTTGGTAATTTTGATAATCGCATATTTCATTGGTTGCTCATTAGCACGCAACCATGCGAACGGAATGATAACTAAAGCGTCTAAAAGTAAAATCCAAATTACAAAACTGATGTATTCAACTTTTATGTCTGTTAGAAGTGCTATTTGATTTCTAAAAAAGAATGCCAATATAAAAATCCCTAATGAGGTAAAAACTATAGATAATGTAGAAGTACTTACAACCTTTTCTTTCTGATCTTCTTTATTGAAAAAACGAAAAAAAGCAGTTTCCATGCCATAGGCTAAAATCACATTAAAAATGGCAAACCAAGAAAAAATAATAGAAACTTTGCCGTAAACCCCAACATCCAAAATATCAGTATATAAAGGCACCAAAAGAAAGGTCATCATTCTAGGTAGCACAGTTGCTAATCCATAAATGAAAGTCTGTTTAAATAAGGTTTTGAGTGCGCTCAACGAGTGGGTGTTTGTTAGGCTAAAAATACGTTATTAGTTAACGTTTTGCAACCTTACCAAAATTAGTCTTTTGGCGCCATAGGAAAGTGCATTGATGCTTTTTCAACAACATTTTCTATTTTAAAATATTTAGTCTTTTTGCCGTCAATGTAACTAACTACACATTCATTTGGGCTTAATTCAAAAGGAATATACTCATTAACTATAGGTAATTTGTTACCATACTCTGAAATTGAGTCACCACTCATAATTATATCTTGCTTTTGGTTAAACTGACTAATAAATCTACCAATATACAATGATTGGTCTTGTGGCTTAGTCTCTAATTTTGCCGCTCTCCCTCTAAAATAAACGCTATCTAAGGCTATCGATGTGTCATTAACAGGAATAAATATATTTAATCCAGAACCTCCGCCCTGAACCCCTGCGACCCATTTTTGATAATAGACTTTTCCAACCTTTATTGGCGCTTCTGTTTGTAACTTTTTAGTGCTTGAACATTGTGAGAACCCTAACATTACAAAGGATAATAATGTGATTGATATAATTTTTTTAATTGCCTTCATGGTGTATAATTTAAGGTGCTATAAAGATAGTAAATCAATAGCTATGCCATAAAAAAAGCCTTACTAATCCTTCGACAACGCTCAGGAACCAGTAAGGCTTGGTATTATTTTGAGACCCTTCGACTGCGCTCAGGGTGACAATTAGTTATTTAAAGCTTCCGCACCACCAACAATTTCAAGGATTTCATTAGTAATTGCTGCTTGACGTGCTTTGTTGTATGTTAATTTTAATTGATCTCTTAACTCAGTGGCGTTGTCGGTTGCTTTATGCATTGCTGTCATACGCGCACCGTGCTCACTTGCAAAAGAATCTCTAATGCCTTTAAATAATTGTGTTTTTAATGACTTAGGTATTAAGGTCTCGACAATTTCAGCTTTAGACGGTTCAAAAATATAATCTAAATTACCGTTCGCATCGCCTTTAACTGGGACAATTGGTAAAAATTGCTCAGTCATTACAATTTGTGTAGCGGCATTTTTGAATTTATTGTAAACCAATTCAATTTTGTCAAAATCACCATCAACAAATTTTTGCATAAGGCCTTCGGCAATTACCGCAACATTATCAAAAGTTAATTCGTCATAAACATCACTATTGTTAGAAACTACGGTTCCAACTTTAGATAATGCATCGTTTGCTTTTTTACCAATAGCAACAAAAGATACTTCCTGATTAGCATAAGTTTCATTTGCTAATTTAGTAGCCCCTTTTATAATGTTAGAGTTAAATGCCCCACATAAACCTCTATTAGAAGTAATGGCAACTACAAGAACTTTATTAACCTCTCTTTGGTTAGCAAATTTACTTCCTGAATCTGCGTCTAAAGTTGCACTTAAGCTTTGTAAAAGCTCAGTCAATTTATTTGCATAAGGACGCATTGCTGTAATAGCATCTTGTGCCTTCTTTAACTTTGCAGCCGATACCATTTTCATGGCACTGGTAATTTGCATCGTTGAAGATACTG
>Ga0316205_10005843_pt1 | contig 10010 bp, 6 predicted proteins | sample 3monthpyrite_MG_FD_204941 | JGI IMG/M metagenome (GOLD analysis project Ga0316205, IMG submission 204941) | Microbial mat bacterial communities from mineral coupon in-situ incubated in ocean water Damariscotta River, Maine, United States -... | ecosystem: Environmental > Aquatic > Marine >...
TAAGAAAATTCAAGAATTGAACCCTTAGCCACACCGGGAATTGAAAATTTTATTCCAGTTATCTCATCATCATACTTTTCGTTTAGAACATCTCTCTTTTCTAATTCAGTTTTAATGATACTGCCGGACTCTGAAATTTGATACGATGCAGCTTTAATATTCGAGATTTCTTGATCGAATTCTTTATTTATAAATATCTCAACGTCTGCATACTCTAAACCATCATCATTCAAGATTACCATGCGTTTGTGGTAATCTAAATAGCTATTTACATCTCCATCAAAATATGCGTACCCATATTCGAATAGAATTATTGCCGGCATAGTCGAATCATATTTTGCATCGTATGATGAAAACTCGTCTACCCTAACTTCCCCATATTTCTTAGTTTGTGCTTGAAGTGCAGATCCAGAAATAAACACTAAGGCTAATATAAAACCAGCCCTAGTGAAATACATTTTAACCTTCATTTCTTTCTATTTATCCGTCAATGAACTTACCCCCGGTAAGTCTTTCCCTTCTAAATATTCCAAACTAGCTCCGCCACCCGTCGATACGTGAGAAACTTTGTCTGAAAGTCCGGCATTTTTAATGGCAGATGCTGAATCACCGCCACCGATGATGCTGGTTGCCCCAAACTCTGTTGCCTCAACTAAAGCTAGTGCAACGGCATTTGTACCTTCTGCAAAACTAGGCATTTCGAATACACCCATCGGACCATTCCAAACTACCGTTTTTGCCGACTTAATTACATTCCCAAAAGAGATTGCAGTTTGTGGCCCAATATCCAATGCTTCCCATCCATCTTTAATGTTGTCTTCGTCTACTACCTCTTGGTTGGCGTCATTGCTAAAATCATCCGCAATAACAAAATCAAATGGTAGCATCAAATTTACACCGGCAGTCTTAGCATCTTCCATCAGTTTTTTTGCAATCGGTACCAATTCTTTTTGTAATAAAGAATTTCCCACAGATTTACCATTCGCCACTAAGAATGTGTATGCCATTCCACCACCAATAATTATAGTATCCACTTTTGTGATTAACTGTTCTATCACTGGTATTTTGTCGGATACTTTTGCTCCACCTAAAATGGCCACAAATGGACGATCAGGATCATTCACACTATCACTTAGGTATTTGATTTCTTTGTCGAGTAAATAACCCGATACCGCAGGTTGTAGAAATCGGGTAACTCCTGCAACCGAGGCATGTGCGCGGTGAGAGCTGCCAAAAGCATCATTTACAAATACCTCAGCATGCGCGGCAAGTTTTTTACTGAATTCTTCGTCGTTGTCGGTTTCTTCCTTATAGAAACGAACATTTTCTAAAACAACTACTTCTCCGGGTTTTGCAGCATCAATCACAGAAGTTGCAGCCTCGCCAATGCAATCATCTGCAAAGTGAACAGGTGCCTTGATCAATCTGGCTAAATGGTCAGCAACCGGTTTAAGGGAGAATTCCGGATTTTTTTGTCCTTTTGGACGTCCTAAATGACTGGTTAGTATTAGAAGTCCACCGTTTTCGAGCACATGATTGATTGAAGGTAAAGCAGCTTGAACGCGGTTGTCATCCGTAATCTTTCCGTCGATAATAGGCACGTTAAAATCGACCCTCATCATCACTTTTTTACCGGTTACATCTATATCGTTAAGAGTGAGTTTTGCCATGAGATAGCAGGTTAAATTTCTAGTTGAAAATGCTTTTTTAATGAAGGTACGAGGTTTTAAATCGAAAGTATAATTTTCTCTAATACACTTTTTTAACTTGTTATTCAACAATGCTTTACACACATTTCATGTTCTATTTTTTAATGATAAACAAACATTTGCGGAGTACGTTATGAGAAGTTTAATACTACTATGCACCATTGGATTTTTAAGTGCTACCATTTCAGCACAGAACTTTGAAATTGTAAGCACATTCCCTGTGGATGGAGCCTTCGGGGTTACAACCGATTCAATTTTAATCACATTCAATGCACCCGTTTTTTTGAATCTTAGTTCCGATGACTTAACAGAAAGTGGTTTTTTTGCAGCGATTGAACCCGAAGAGAGTTTTTATCCTGATTCAATTGCATTAAGTGACGACGGACTTACGGTAAAATTTTTCGGTTCTTTTGATGATGATACCGATTACCTTCTTTACATCATGGGGGCTGAATCACAAGCTGGAAAACAGCTTTCATCACCTCTTGTGATACAATTTACAACAGCAGATACACGAGGTGAATTTGTGATTCGTGGTCGTTTAAATGGCGATATACTTGATCAATTAGAGATTGACGATTTTCTTGGTTTTACTGCAATTCTAAGCCACAGTGCCCCGGAATTTAACTTTTACGAACCCGATGATGACGGTGACAATACGGAGAGCGAAAACGAAGCGAATTCTGTTCAATCTAAGCGAACTTTTTTATCCCCAATTTATATTAATGAAGAAAGTGGTGATGAATATGAAGGCGATGAAGACGATATTACCCCGGTTTATGCAACCTTGATTGATCCCCTTACCGGTGAATTTGAAATTACCGGTGTTCGTGAAGGTGTTTACTTTCCATTGGGATATAACCTTTTCGAAATTGTTGAATTCGAAGAATTTGATGAGGCAGAATCAGAAAGTGAGTATGATTTCTTTTTCCCAACAACATTGCGTTATGACGCTAACGGTGATTTAGGTTTAGATTCCATATTCGTGAATTCAGCGGATGTCCCAAGTGATACGCTCGATAATATTGACCTCACATTGTTGGATTTAGATCCTTTCGGTATTAAAAAAGCATTCGATATTGTTGAGACCACTATTGTAGTAAACGAATTAGGAACATGGGAAATAATAGGTGGATTTGCAGAATATAAACTGTCAAGATATCTCGATGATATATATTTCAAATCAACTGCTAAAATCAGAGATGTGGATCCTTTCTTTTTCCAAATTGTAGATGGAACAAGCGATGTATGGAGTATAATAACCTATGACGCTTCTCAGGATTCTGCTGCTATATTCATCGTTACACCAACAGGTGCAGAACTACTCGACATTATCGGAGAAAATGAAGTTGAAGATTCAGTCGATTTTAGTGAAATCATCGGCGTCTCCAATAATTCATTGAGCAGTGTTGAAGCATTCAATATCATGCTGGATGAAGGCCTAACTGCGGCATTCAATTCGATGGTATATGAATTCGGACCCGGCTTCAACTGGGACTTTGAATTTCAACTATTTCACGAATATTGGAATTACACTCCCGATCCAACTCCAACTGCACCGGTAACATGGAAAGGGAGCCTATTTGGTGAATATTACGACGAGGTTGATCAAAGAAATTATAATGCTGAATACACCATCCATCTTGATGCAGTAACGGGTGAAGTCTTATTCGAAGAAGCCACAGAAATACCCGATCTTGAAACCATTTCTTTAGTCGATTATTCATTCCCTGATGGAAGTTTTGATCCATCAGGAGACTCTTTAGTTTTCGAGTTTGATGGTCAGCTCAATCTGGATCTTGAAGCAGAAGATCCTGAGAATATTGGTTTTTTTATGTTTATAGAACCGGAAGATAGTGTTGGTTTTTCCGGAATTAAATATGATGAATTTGATGGCGGTTCTACTGTTACAGTTTATGTAGATTTAACTGACGACACCGACTTCGTTGTATTTCTGGCTGATGTGAATGGTACTGAGGGTGAATCCTTGGATCATGCTTATGTATTACAATTTAGTACAGGAAATACTGATGGGCGTTTCACCATTTCGGGTTATCTCGAAACTCCGGTTATCGACATAAATAATTACTTCAAAAATGTGATTGTTATGCTTGTGGAAGAAGAACCGGAATTTGGTTTCGATTTCTTAGGTGATGATGGTGATTTTTTCGAAAATGGGTCCGCCAAAATACAGGATGATAATGGTGATGGAGATGAAGAAGATTTCTTCCCTTTATATGCTGCAAATGTTGATCCTGAATCAGGTTATTTTGAAATCTCATTGATTCGTGAAGGCAATTATTACCCAATAGCTTTTAATATTATTGAAGATGAAGTTGAGTCTGATGATGAATTCTTCATCCCTAAAATATTCTATTACGATTCAAATGAAGATAGATTCCCGGATATTTTAGAAATCAATAACACCACAGCTCCGTCTGACACATTAAGTGAATTGGAATTATCTGCGCTAAAATTCGACCGATTCACATTGAGCGAAGCTATAGAACTAGCCGAAAGACGAATAGAAGCACTTGATATTGGTGAAGTTGAATTTGCCGGTGGTAATACATTTTTCCAATTCTATGGCTTTGAAGAAATGGAACTCAAAAAGGGCTTAAAAAACATTCCGGAAGCAGTAATTATAAACCAAAATGAAAACGGCCCGGGTTTGAACCCTTTCGATACAGACTTAGATGGCCACAACTTCATCTGGCAATTATTTGTGTATCACCCTGATAAAGATTCCGCCTTGGCAACATTTGTGACACCGATTGGAGCCATTTTTGTCGGCTTTATTGGTGAAGAGGAAATAGGAGAGCCTATTGAATTTGATGATTTAAAACCACTTCCCGACAACTACATTGATAGCGATGCTGCAGCCTTACTTTTTAATTTAAAAGGCGGCGCAGACTTCTTCGAATTTCTGCAAGAAACCTATGAACCCGGAACATATAGTTGGTCGCACGAAATTCAAGCACTGCATGAATATTGGGACTACCCATTCGATTCTTCCCCAGATGCTCCGGTTACCTGGAAAGCGAGTTATAAATCCGATTATTATGATGGAATAACGGATGAGTCCTATACTGATTCACTTGTTATTTATTTAGATATAGAAACCGGTGAACTTTTATACTTCGATCTTACTGTTGATTCCGAAATTGAAGCAGAAACACCGGATCGAATTCAATTAGGTCAGAATTATCCTAATCCGTTTAATCCAAGTACAAACATTCCGTTTCAACTATCAAAATCTAGTGTGGTAAACATCTCAGTGTTTAACCTTCTAGGCCAGAAAGTTGCCACTTTAGCTAACGAATTATATTCAGAGGGCAGGCATACCATTGCTTGGAATGCATCAAGCTACTCCAGTGGAATTTACTTTTATCGTCTCACTGCAGGTGATATTATTCAAACCAAAAAACTTATGCTTATCAAATAAGCAAACTCAAAGCCTCTTCCATTTGAAGGGGCTTTTTTAATTTGAGGAATAGAATAATGAAAAAGGTAATTTTACAGAAAATTGGTAATACTTGGTGTCTCTAAGTGAACTTTCACTATCAGCAGGAAAAAGTTCTGCATAATCGAAGCTTACATATTTATAGTGAAGCCCTATTCCAAAGGTATTGTATGCTCTAGCTCCGTTGTTTTCATGTTCATAGAAGCTGCCAAATCGAAAATTAAGAATTTCCATAAAGGTAAATTCGGTTCCTAAATGGGTCCGGAATTGTTCTCGAACAGAAAGTGAAGCGGTTTCTTGTCCATTGAAATATTCAAAGGTATCCCAAGATCGAAACAATGCCTTCAACGGTTTATAAGGAGTTCCATCAGCTTCCCGTCTCGCCATCGTTTTTGAAACTGCACCATAAAATGCGGCCTTAAATAATTTAAAAGATGCCAATTTTTCTTTTAGTTCAGCATCAAAACCGAATCCTGTTCTGAATTGCATCGGAAGAGGGTCTTCTTGTGCATAATCATCATAAGAAATGGGTTGCCCAAAATCTGTAACTGACAACCCTATCGAAGGCAGAAAATGAAACATTGAATTTTCAAAGGGATATTGAGTGTATACCCCAAAATCGAAAGAGCTTCCTTTTGCTTCGATTCTCGAATTTTCTCTTTCACTGTCAGGATCCCAAAAATCATCTCCTGAAGTAATTCCAGAACCAACTGAATTCCCTCCAAATAAAGCACTTGTAAAACGGTTAATACCCAATCCAATCCTCACATAGTCATTCACGCTGTAAGCCAATGTAAAAGTGTTACTATATTCTCTGGGACGAAAAGATGAAATAATTGCCGGATCGTCTATACCTGTTAGAAATTGTTCTCCTAAATCAAAATAAGTGTGCTGATACCCAACCGATAATCGGTTAAAAGATATGATTATATGAGGGGTAGTAACCGACAAATCTCCATTAAAAGTAGAAAGCCAATCCGTTCCTAAACCGAATCCATCCACACCATTGAACTGGGTTGAAGCTTCAATCGTATTTGGATTTCCAATAAGTGCGGGGTTTAAATGCAATCCATTTGCTGAATAAAGTCGGGCTACATCTGCCTCAGCCAAACCAACACTTGATGCATTATTATTTATCTGAAGGAATGGAACCGCCGTAATTGCAACCTGCGCAATTAATGAACTTGTAAAAAATGAAAAAACAATTACTATGCAAACTAAATATTTCATTGTACCAGTCTAGTACCATTGGATATCAATAACGTAGATATAGTGTACGAATTCTATATGAAGATTATTACTAACACTAGATTGTTTTAGCAAACTGATTTTTGCTTATCGATTCCCTAACTTTTATCGATAATGGAGAAAGGATCATGCACACAGTTTATTTAGATCACGCGGCAACAACGCCGTTGGACCCAAGGGTTTTAGAGGCTATGTTGCCATACTTGACGGAAAATTATGGCAATGCAAATTCAACGCATCATCTGGGGCAAAAAGCTAAAGTTGAAGTTGAAGATGCCAGAGAAAAAGTTGCTCACCTAATTAATGCTGAACCGGCTGAGATCATATTTACCAGTGGTGGAACTGAAAGTGATAATGCTGTAATAAAAGGTGTTCTTGCAATTTCCAGAGGGAAAACAGAGGTCGTTACAAGTGAATTAGAACATCATGCTGTTTTACAACCAATTGAAATGGCAAAAATGAATGGCTTCATTCCTGTATTTGCTGAACCGAATGATTGTGGCACTATCACTGCAAAATCAATTGCTGAAAAATTAAGTGATCGGACCGCTTTGGTCAGTATTATGCATGTTAACAATGAAATTGGCTGTGTTAATGAGATCAAAGAAATTGCAGAATTATGCCGACAAAAAAATATCCCTGTTCACTCAGATGCTGTTCAAAGTCTAGGTAAGCTTCCAATTAATGTTAAAGACCTTGGTTTAGATTTTTTAAGTGGAAGTGCACATAAATTCTATGGGCCAAAGGGCATTGGAATCATGTATGTTCGAGATGGCTCAACATGGATGCCTTGGATGACCGGCGGCTCTCAAGAGCGAAGTCGTAGAGGTGGAACTCTAAATGTTCCCGGTGTAATTGGGTTTGCAAAAGCACTTGAATTGGCTCATGTTGAAATGGAATCAAATAAAGCACATTTCAATAAACTTAGACACCTTTTGTTAACTCAAATGAATGAAAAGTTAACCGGCTGTAGCTATTCTATCAATGGAAATGTAGACAAAGGTGTACCACATATTTTAAATGTGACTTTTACAGACTTGGAAGGAAAAGGGGTTGATGGAGAGATGCTGCTCTTGAATCTAGATATTGATGGAATATGTGTTTCAAATGGGTCTGCTTGTACATCAGGAGCAGTGGAACCGTCTCATGTTCTTACGGGAATTGGTTTAGCTGAAGACATTGCAAAATCCAGTATCCGAGTTAGCTTTGGCAAGAAAAATAACGAGGAAGATGTTGTTTATTTTGTTGATACGTTAAATACTGTTTTAACTCGTATGTTCGCATTAGTTTAATGAAAAAAGTTTGTGTGTATTGTGGATCACGGGTGCCAAAAGATCCCGATTTTAAAGAACTTGCAATGAGACTTGGCTCTACTTTTGCTAAGGAAAACATTCGCTTGGTTTATGGTGGCGGTAAGGTTGGAATAATGGGAATCATTGCCAATGCCTGCCTGGAATCGGGTGGCAAAGTTACCGGTGTAATTCCAACAGCAATTAAAAAAATGGAAGTTGCACATACCGGACTAACGGAATTGCATGAGACCCAAGACATGCACACTAGGAAAGCCATGCTCGAGTCCTTATCTGATATATTCTTAGTATTACCCGGTGGATTTGGAACCCTCGATGAATTCTTCGAGATTCTTACATGGCGCCAGCTTGGCTTTCATAACAAACCTATAATTTTGGTTAATGTGAATGGTTATTTTGATGGGTTAATGCAATTTGTACAGAGTGGCTTAAAAGAAGATTTTTTACGACCTGAGGCTCTCAATTTATTCTCCGTCGTAAACAATTTTGATGACTGTATGGAAATGATACGTTATTACTAATGATTCAAACTCGATGCACTATTTTATATCACCAAGCATCATAATTGTGCTTTTTTCAATCTTAGTATCAACACAGAATTCGATGCCATTGCAATCTCTCGAAAACCCACTGGCTGATTGTCCGAGCTCACCAAATTGTATTAGAACATTTATGACTTTTACCGCAGATTCAGCAGTTGTATTAGATGCAGCAGATGAAGCTTTAAGAATTTTGAGTGCTGAGTCTATTCAGAAGAATGAGGCGACCAAAGAAATCCATGCTGTTTTCAAGATTCCAGTCTTTGGCTGGCGCGATGACTTAAACATAGCCGTCAAACAAGATGGCTTAAATACCCATTTATTTATTCGAAGTGCCAGTCGCGTTGGTTATTATGATTTGGGAGTGAACAAACGACGAGTAAATAAATTCTTTAAACACTTCAATAAAATTATTTCATATTAAAGTCATAATTATTCTGATTTTATCGTTTGTAATGTTGCTTAAATTTCTCGGTCTAGTATTCATTTTTTTGTATTGGAAATGAAAATATTACCGTCATAATCCTCACATACTTTTGAGCTAATAATCATTGATTTATACGCTCAATCCGGAGTCGAGTCTAGCTAAAATCGCATCAAACTACTGAAGTGAATTCTTTTATAGCTGCACTAAAAGTCGATAGAGAAACCTAAGTTGATTCATCCTTAAAGATATCAGTTATCTCACCTTCAAATTTTTCTGAAATTACCCGTCGTTTTACTTTTAATGTCGGGGTTATTTCACCCGTTTCAACGGTAAACTCATTCGCCAAAAGACGGAAATCTCTGATTTTCTCATGAGATGCTAGTTCTTTTGAAAATGCTCTCATTTCCTTTTTAAAGATTCCAATCACAGCCTCTTCTTTAATCAATTTAGCCGGGTCCTTTTCTTCGATTCCATTTTCTTTAGCAAATTTCTGAATCGCTTCAAAGTCAGGAACAATTAAAGCTCCCATAAAATTTTGAGCTTCACCAACCACAACAAGTTGATCAATCCATTTACTTGTTTTTAATTTGTCTTCAATTGGCCCGGGGTAAATATTCTTACCACCGGCATTCACGATCATGTGTTTAATTCGATCTGTAATTTGCAGGTTCCCATTTAAAAATCGACCAACATCACCGGTATGAAGCCAACCATCTTCATCGATCATCTCTTTCGTGGCTTCTTCGTTTTTCCAATAGCCAAGCATAGTATTTGGTCCACGATTTAAAATTTCACCTGCTTTACTCGTTAAATTGGTTGGGTAATCTTCACCACTTATTTCAGCAATAATTTTACCTGATTCCAAATCTTGAATTCCAATAGTAACACCGGGAATTACCTGCCCTACTACACCTACAACTTCATTTCCGGGTTTATTAGCTGCCATTACCGGTGAGGTTTCTGTAAGACCATATCCTTGAAGGATAGTTAAGCCCGCACAACGGAAAAAAAGATCAATATCAGGAGGTAAAGCAGCACCGCCTGAGACGAAAAGTCGAACGTGTCCACCTGTACGTTGCTTTAATTTATCGAATACCAACCGATCCGCGATTAGTTTCTGCAACGAAACAAAGCCCCGTCTACCTTCTGAATATTTTCGACCAACTTCTACTGCCCAATTGAAAATCGCCTTCTTTGTATCACTTCCGTCTTCAACTGATTTTACAATCAGATTATACATCTTTTCAAAAAGTCGAGGCACACTAATCATTACAGTTGGCATTACCTCAGGCATATTTTTAGAAACTGTATCCA
>Ga0316205_10005844_pt1 | contig 10010 bp, 9 predicted proteins | sample 3monthpyrite_MG_FD_204941 | JGI IMG/M metagenome (GOLD analysis project Ga0316205, IMG submission 204941) | Microbial mat bacterial communities from mineral coupon in-situ incubated in ocean water Damariscotta River, Maine, United States -... | ecosystem: Environmental > Aquatic > Marine >...
ATTGGGGAAATAGGCATTGTTTTCCAGGAAGAATTCTTCCTGGGCCAGTTGCATGGCGCCCATCTCATTATTGCATTCGGCGATGTGGGAGGTCTGGATATAACCTGTGTAAGCTGGAATAGCAATGCCAGCGATGATGGCGATGATGCCCATGGTGATCACCAGTTCGATTAATGTAATACCTTTGACTGTCTTCATTTTCTGCTCCAATAACATTCGTACCTGTTATTCTAAATTCACATTTAAGACCAATGGGCTAGTGTAGTCTCCAGCCACGGTTCCCGGTGCAGGGGTACCGGTGATTGTAATGGCGGCTCCCGGCATAGGCCGACCTGCACCATCAAGACCATCTATAGCAACCTGGCCTGCCAGGGCAACTGCACCTGCTGCAAAAGCAGGGTTTGCGGGATCGCCCACCGCGAGTCGATTACCTTCATTGAGTTCTGCGATAATGTCATTACCTGCAGCACCGGCATTAATCTTAGCGTTTTCAGATTTTACGACCCGTACAGCATTCGTCATATGTTCAAGAACCGCAGTTACTTTGGTCTGCCGTATATAACCATTATAGGCCGGTATAGCAATGCCAACCAAGATACTGATGATAGCCACCACAATCATCAGTTCGATTAATGTAAAGCCTTCCTGGCGGTGTCGCGTTATTCCATCAACATTTGTTGTTGATACTGACATCTTCTCACCTGTTCCAGAAATAAAAAGGGGGCCAAATAAGGCCCCCTGGGTTTAGCATCTAAACCTGTATCGCCCTTATTCTGGGGTAAAGGTCTTGTCTGCTGGTGCTGCACCACCTGGGTAGTCAGCTGCAACGGTACCAGCCGCAACAACAGTCAGACCAACAGTAATCGCTGTACCTGCAACTGGGCAAGCATCAGCATCAAGGCCGTCAATGAAGACCTGGCCCGCAGCACCAGCCGCAGCAGAAACGAATGCAGCTGTACCAGCAGCAGGATCTGAACCAATTGCCAGTTTGCCACCATCATTCAATTGAGTGATAACATCGTCAGTTGCAGCAGTACAGGTACCACCGGCTGACATTTTAGCTGCGATACCTTTGGCTACGCGGAAGGCGTTTTCCTGGTTCTCAACCACGCCGCTGACTTTAGCTTGTGTGATATAGCCGTTATACGCTGGAATAGCGATGGCGGCCAGAATACCGATAATCGCGACCACGATCATCAGTTCGATAAGTGTAAAACCTTTGTTTGTTGCTTTCATGTTGCTCTCTCCAAAATATTTGTTTGGGTTAATGACGCGCAGTTCTAAAAAAATCCTTCCTAAATGCTACTAGTACCGTCAATCCCTTTGTTTGCTTTGCCGGCGATCCCTGCCGCATAAACGGTCAGGCTAAATTCGACTTGCAAGATACAATTTGAACTAGTAATCCATACTGCACCTTACGTGCCAGGTTTTTTCTGCATCCTGCAGTATCTTTTATCCTTTTCGGATCCTAGGCAATTTTTCCTTGATTTTCATTTGGTTAATGTGACGCTCTTCACGCGTTGCAGTATTGGGGCGTCAAAAAACAAGGACTTGCCTAGAGTTTAGCCAAACAATATTACAGCTACCCCCTGCTCGCATTAGGTCAGAAAGTGACAATTATGGTCAATTTGCGATGTTCTGCGCAAAAGCTGACAAATACCGAACAATCACTTCACTTAACTTAATAAATTAACTAAACTAAGTAACTACTTGTAATATAAAAAAAAGGGTGCTGTCAAGTGCCTGTGAGTGGGGAGTTCGAGTTCATTCATGGAATCGGTTTGTTACTAGATTCGTGATAGTTAGTTGAACTCATCAAGCTATAAGATAACCAACGCAAGTAAGCTATAGCGAACATAAAAATTGAATTGAAGGAATTGGATGCAGGGTCAACTACAAAAGGCCGCGCAGGAGTGGGCGTCGCTCTTCACTAATTTTCCAGTGAAGAAAGTGTGGCGTGCGGCTCCGTTATGGATATCTGTGATCCTTGTAGTGTTGGTAGCAAAATCGGCTTCAGAGCTTACCTGGTTAATCTTCGCACCGGATGAAGTTTCCTCTACTGGGCAATCGCAAATACGTTCTGCGCCTGTTACCCCTGGTGCTCAGCAACCTCGATTGCGTAGCGTGGCGAACTTACATTTGTTTGGTTTGGCCAACAAGAAACCGAGGACCCAGGCACCGATTGATGCGCCTAAGACTGGATTGAAGTTAACACTCAAAGGTGTGTTTGCTGCTTCAGTTGCAGAACAGGCAATGGCATTAATAGCCGATGCACGCGGCAAGGAGAAGGTCTACAAAAAATCAGAAGTGATTTTTTCAGGTGTGACCTTATACGAGATTTATCCGGACAAAGTTATTCTGGAGCGAAGCGGTAGTTTTGAAACACTGAGTTTACCGCGCGAAAAATTAACGTCCAGCAGCAGGCCTCAAATCCGGTCGACACGTACTACACGACCACGCACCCAGCCAACGAGTTCTGAGGTGGTGCGGACCAGAACAGTTAGGGCAGGCAAAAGACTGGAGAACTTGAAAAAAGAGCTGGCTGAGAATCCACAGAAGTTTTGGGAAAATGTGCGCATTGAACCAGTGCATGGTGATGACCAGCAAATCAAGGGATACAAATTTAACCATAAAGATCGACAAATGATGCGCGCGCTGGGATTGCGGCCTGGTGATGTCATCGTTGAAGTTAATGGCCAGGGCGTGAGCGATCCATCTGTGTTCTCTGGCCTGCTTGGCGATCTTTCATCACAGACAACGATCACGCTGGGCATTGAACGAAATGGCCATCGTGAGAATATTAATATCAACATGTAGGTTTCGGATGTTAGTCAGGGCAATAAGAATAATAAAACTAAAAAGCACATCAATAGCTAATGGACTGGTGGCGATGTTGCTCGTAGTTTCTATGGCGACCCTGATGGTTGTACCTGGACAGAGTCTATCTGCACCGAAGCCAAGTACTAAAGCAGGCGCAAAACCAGAAGTAGAAAAAGCAAAGAACATTACGCTGAATTTTGCCGAAGCCGATATTCGCACTGTGATTGATGCGGTAGCGAAACACACCGGGCAAAATTTTATTATTGACCCCCGTGTTAAAGGCAAGGTCACTATCATTTCACAAAAACCCATGGATGCCGATCAGGTTTACCAGATCTTCTTATCGATTTTAAAAGTCCATGGTTTTGCCGCAATACCGGGTAAGGACGTCACCAAGATTGTGCCCGATGTGAATGCCAAGCAAGATGCAATTGGTTCGATTTCGGGTTTACGTGGTAGCCAGGGCGATGAACTTGTTACTCATATTGTCGAAGTGAAGCACGTGAACGCCAGCCAGCTGGTTCCGATTTTACGTCCTCTGGTCCCTCAGCGTGGTCACCTTGCCGCGGTGCCCTCATCAAATGTCATTATCCTGTCAGACTCAGCCGCAAACATCGCGCGCTTGACCAGGATAATTCGTCGTATTGATACCGCGACGGGTGATGAGATCGAAGTTATTCAGTTACGTCATGCCTCTGCCTCAGAACTGGTTCGAATCCTGGGACAACTTCAGGGGAAAGCTCCCAAGGCAGGTGCTGAAGCCCCCAAGATTGTTGCTGACGACCGAACCAATAGCTTGTTGATCAGTGGTGATAAATCTTCACGCTTAAATCTGAAAGGGCTTATTCTGCATCTTGATACACCACTGGATATCGGTGGTAATACTCACGTCGTTTATTTACGTAATGCTGTGGCTAAAGATTTAGTGCCGGTCCTGACGGGTGTTAGCCAACAGGCGGCCAAGGCTGCGAGTAAGAAGAGTGGGGGCCAGGGGACTGAGATTAACATCCAGGCAGATGAAAACACCAATGCCTTAGTCATTACCGCGCCACCGGATGTGTTTAGATCGTTAAAATCAGTCATCACCCAATTGGACGTGCGGCGTGCACAGGTCATGGTTGAAGCGGTGATCGCCGAAGTCTCCCATGAAAAAACACGCGAACTGGGTGTGCAGTGGGCGGTTGATGGTCGTGCCGGCAACAACGCGGTTGGTCTGGTTAACTTTAGTCTGGGTACACCAATTACTGCTTATGCCAATCTGGAGAACCCACCAAATCCAATTGGTTTCAATATCGGTCTGGGTGATTTGACCGGCGCCAACAAGATTGCCGCGTTGTTATCTGCTTTAGCTGGCGATTCGCAAACCAATATTTTATCTACACCTACTTTAGTTACCCTGGATAATGAAGAAGCAGAAATCGTTGTGGGTCAGAACGTGCCTTTTGTGACAGGCAGTTATACCAGTACGGGCAGTGGTTCTACGCCCAGTAATCCGTTTAATACAATTTCCCGTGAAGATGTTGGTTTGACTTTGAAGATCAAACCGCAGATAAACGAAGGCGATGCGATTAAGCTGGATGTGACTCAGGAAGTTTCTAGTCTTGCGCCGAGTAGTGCCGCCGCTGACATTATTACTAATAAACGCTCAATTAAAACCAGCGTCATGATCGATGATGGTCAGATACTGGTGCTCGGTGGCCTGGTCCAGGATGATTTAATCGAGCAAGAACAAAAGGTGCCAGGACTTGGTGATATACCGCTACTGGGCTGGTTGTTCAGATATCAACGCACGACCAAGGTCAAAACAAACCTGATGGTCTTTTTGCATCCAACCATTATGAAAGATGCCAAGGCGATGATGGCCCTGACCAGTGAGAAGTATAATTATTTACGTTCCAAGCAACTTGAAATGAAAGAAAATGGCTTGCGTCTACTTGATGATGAACAAACACCGGTAATGCCTGAGATGTCAGAATTTTTACGCTTACCGCCACCTTATGAAGAATCCGTTCAACGCTTAGAACTTAGTGCACCTGGCTCGGTTTCAAGTGAGCCATCCCCTGCTGAACTCCCTACAAGTGAGTTACCCCCAGGTCCTGCAGCTGAAGGTCAACTGGATGAAACAGATTCTGCTCCAGCTTCATCAGGCTCCACGGAATTACCACCCTATCTGGGTGATGATACTGGTGGCTGAAGATGCCAAAAGAGTTCAACCCAGAAGATCTAACTTCAGAAGAGCCGATTGCAGCTGCGCTAATCCCAGAAGATATTCTTAATGAGACTAGTGAAGTCGCAGTTGATGTAAGCTCTTCTATCGGTCCTCGAAAATTATCCTATTCCTATGCAAAACGACATGGTGTCATCGTTTCGGATGTCACACCTACCTCGGTCGAGGTGACCGTAAAAGAAGGTAGCAGTAATACACCACTGCAGGAATTACGTCGTCACTATAAACGTCCTCTAAAGTTGCATAGCGTTTCAGCTGAAGAGTTTGACAAACTAATACAGGAAAAATATGAAACCTCTTCAACGGATGAAGCCGTTGAAATGATGGAAGGTCTGGGTGAAGAACTTGATCTTACCAGCATTGCTCAAGAACTGGCTGAGCCCGAGGATCTCTTAGAAGCAGAAGACGATGCACCGATCATTCGTCTGATTAATGCCTTGCTAACTCAGGCAGTAAAAGAGGGCGCATCGGATATTCATATCGAACCATTTGAAAATCGCCTCATTGTACGGTTGCGTGTTGATGGTGTCTTACGTGAAGTTCTGCAACCACCACGCGCCCTGGCGCCTTTAGTAACATCACGCATAAAAATTATGGCAAAGCTGGATATTGCGGAGAAAAGAATACCGCAAGACGGTCGTATCTCGTTTCGCATCGCAGGGCATCCAGTTGATGTGCGTGTGTCTACCTTACCTTCGGGCCATGGAGAACGTGTAGTCTTGCGTTTACTCGATAAGCAGGCGGGTAAACTGGATCTGACTAATCTGGGTATGGACCCTGAGATTCAGGAAGTGATGGCACGCATGATTAGCCGACCCCACGGAATTATGCTGGTCACAGGTCCTACCGGTTCAGGTAAAACCACAACGCTATACGCGGCGTTGGGCGAGCTTAATGACACAAGCCGAAATATTATGACCGTGGAGGACCCAATTGAATATTTCATCGACGGTATTGGTCAGACGCAGGTAAACACCAAGGTTGATATGAGTTTCGCTCGTGGTCTTCGTGCCATTCTGCGTCAGGACCCAGACGTGGTGATGGTGGGTGAGATTCGTGACCTGGAAACCGTTGAGATTGCCATCCAGTCTAGTTTGACCGGTCATATGGTGTTTTCAACCTTGCATACTAATACGGCGATCGGTGCGATTACTCGCCTACGAGACATGGGCGTAGAACCCTTCTTATTGTCTTCGACCCTGGTCGGTGTATTAGCGCAACGACTTGTACGTTTGCTTTGTCCTGAGTGTAAACGTCCTCATGTCCCCGATTCAGCCGAGTGTGACATGCTAGGTTTATCGCCAGATGATCCGCCCGTGCTTTATGAGCCAACAGGCTGCGAGCATTGCAACTTTCTAGGCTATCGAGGTCGTACTGGTATCTATGAATTAATAGAAGTCGACAATACCATGCGTAGCTTAATCCATGATGGTGCCGGTGAGCATGAACTTGAGATCCATGCGAGACAAACATCACCGAGTATCAGGCAGGATGGTCTGCGACGGATTCTGGCAGGTGAGACCTCGCTAGAAGAAGTCTTACGCGTTACCCGTGAGGATTAAGAGGATCGATCATGGGCGCATTTGAATTTGCAGCACTGGATAAATCAGGTAAGGAAAAGAAAGGGGTACTGGAAGGTGATTCACCCCGTGCCATTCGCCAACAACTACGTGAACAAGGACTGATTCCATTATCGGTTGATGAAGTTGCGCAACGAGAATCAAAATCAAGTAGTGGTAAAAGTTTTAACTTCTCAATCCGTCGCGGGATCAGTGCAACAGATTTAGCGTTGCTGACGCGCCAGTTAGCGACCCTGGTACGTTCGGGGCTGCCGTTGGATGAAGCAACTTCCACAGTTGCCCGTCAGAGTGAAAAGCCACGCCTAAAGAGTTTAATGCTCGGGGTGCGCGCGCGCGTGATGGAAGGTCACTCTCTGGCTGATGGTTTGGGTAAGTTCCCACATGTATTTCCAGAGTTATATCGTGCCACCGTGGCTGCGGGTGAACAATCAGGCCATCTTGATACCATTTTGGAACGGTTGGCAGACTACACCGAGGCAAGGCAGCAAATGGCACAGCGAATTCAGATGGCCATGTTCTACCCGGCCATCCTGACTTTTATGGCGATTGCCGTGGTGGCGGTCTTATTAGGTTATGTTGTTCCCCAGGTGGTTGAAGTATTTGAAGACATGGGGCAAACCCTGCCACTGATGACACGTATCCTCATCACGGTTAGTGGAGGGTTTCGTGATTATGGCTTATATGGTCTTGTGGTCTTGGTGGTGGTGATCCTGGGTGTGATCTACGTTTTGAGAAAGCCGGGCCCAAAGTACAAGTTTCATAGTGTTTTATTACGTTTACCACTACTGGGTAGATTCAATCGAGGTGTGAATACCTCGCGTTTCGCTCGCACCTTGAGTATTCTCGCGGCCAGTGGTGTGCCGGTTTTAGAGGCATTACGCATTGCCAGTCAGGTGGTTAGCAACTTGCCGATGCGTGAAGCGGTAAAGGCTGCGGCTCACAAAGTGCGTGAAGGTGCTGGATTGGCGCTTTCACTGGAACAAAGCGGCTACTTTCCGCCAATGACGGTCAACTTGATCGGGAGTGGCGAGGTCAGTGGTAACCTTGAAGAAATGCTGGAACGCGCGGCGATTAATCAGGAGCGCGAACAGGAAACACAGATTTCATTTTTAATGAGTATGCTGGAGCCGGTGCTAATTATTGTGATGGGCATGGTAGTGTTATTTATCGTACTTGCTACATTGTTACCCATCTTCAATATGAACCAGTTAATCAGTTAATTTTATTTTGTAGCACAGTGGCGGTGTCACTGAATATCGTTTTATAGGGGTTTAGGAATGAATAGCAATATGGGCAAAAAGTTTATTAGCAACGCGAACAAATTTAAACAAATGGGTTTTACCTTGATCGAAGTGATGGTGGTTGTGGTAATCCTCGGTATTCTTGCCGCAGTGGTAGTTCCAAATATCATGGACGAACCGGAGAAAGCCCGTATCAACAAGGCAAAACAGGATGTTCGTGCTATTGAAGAGGCATTAAATCGATACAAACTGGATAATTATGATTATCCAAGCACTGAACAAGGTCTAAATGCATTAGTGAAGAAGCCGACCGGGTCTCCTGAACCAAAACGTTGGAAGGGCCCTTATGTCAAAAAAGTTAATCAGGATCCCTGGCAGAACGATTATGAATACCTTAACCCAGGTACGCATGGCAAGATCGATATCTTCTCAACGGGTAAAGATGCAGGCTCACCTGAAGATGACATAGGCAACTGGAACCTGGATGAGGACATCGTGACTAAGTAAATTGTAATCCCATAGTTTATGGAGCAGACAAAACAAACAGGTTTTACCTTAATCGAATTGATGGTGGTGTTAGTGATCATTGGGATCATCATGAGTGTTATGGTGATGTCCATTCGTACTGGCGACATCAGCGAACATATGGAGATTGAAGTTAACCGTTTGCATGCCCTGGTTTCATTGGCACAGGAAGAGGCCATATTACAAGGTCAGGTGATGGCGCTTGCCATTGGTGAAACATCGTATCGTTTTGATGTTAAGGATATTGAAAATGAAAGCTGGTCTGCGGTAGATGATGGCCGTGTCTTTCGTGAACGTAGCGTGGTTGCTGGTACGCATTTTGTTCTGGTGATTGATGAGATTGAGCAGGAAGAGAAAAAAGATTTCAAGCTGGAACTATCAGGCAAGGAAGAAGAAAGGGAATCAGAACTGGAAGTAGAAGAAGATGACTTCCAACGTGTACAAATTGAGCCCAGCGGCGAGATGTTTCCTTTCGAACTTATTTTGCGTAATGAAGATGAAACAATCGAATTCAAATTAGTGATGGGTGAGGATGGTGAGTTAAAAGTCATCATGCCAGAAGAGGCAAGTTAGATGAACATGCCAAACCAGTTGCAAACGTCAAGGTGCAGACGGACAAGAGGATTTACTCTGCTTGAAGTTCTGGTTGCAATGGTGATTCTCTCAATTAGCTTGTTAGCTGCTATTAAAGTTGCTTCTGAAGTTACGAACTCAGCTATTTATTTGCAGGATAAAACCATCGCGCAGTGGGTGGCGATGAATAAGGTTGCTGAAATGCGACTGGCAAAGAAGTTACCCAAAGCGGGGCGTTCTAATGGCGAGGAAGAAATGGCCGGGCGTAGTTGGCGCTGGGATATTCTGGTCAAGAACACGGCTTATCCAGGATTACGCGAAATCGAGGTAGGGGTTAAACCAGCAAATGAAGATAGTGATGAACCTCATACGGTCGTTGTGATTTCATTAGTAGGTGAGTTGTGATGGGTCTGACTAATAGCAGAAATAACGTAATGCCTAATCTTGCGAATCAATCAGGCTTTACCTTGTTTGAATTATTAGTGGCGGTCTCCATTTTCGGGATTGTTTCGTATATGGCTACAACGGGCTTGATGCAGGTAATGAATGCGCGTGAGCATACTGGCAATGTTGAAGAACGACTTGCTGATATACAGAAAACATTTTTACACCTGGAACGTGATTTACAGCACATCGTGAAGCGCCCAATCAGGAATGGTTATGGAACCGTTGAAGGGGAGTTGATTGGTGATGAGTTAGCAGATTATCGTCTGATCCTCACACGCGGCGGCCGGCATATTCCTAACCGAGTAGCCAAGAGTAACTTACAACGTATTGGTTATTTGCTGGAAGATGAGATTTTATATCGCATATCCTGGCCCGTTCTTGATCAGGCACAGGATACTGAACCGCGTAAGACCCAGATTCTCGGCGAGGTTGAAAATGTCGAAGTCCGTTTTTTAAAAACGGATGGTGAGTGGGATAATAGTTGGGACTCTGCCGGCGACTCGGATGGGCAACAGGCAGCGGTAGCATTAGGGCTTCCCAGAGCCGTTGCAGTGAAAATCACCTTAAAAGATTACGGCGAAATTAACCGTATGTTTT
>Ga0316205_10005845_pt1 | contig 10010 bp, 10 predicted proteins | sample 3monthpyrite_MG_FD_204941 | JGI IMG/M metagenome (GOLD analysis project Ga0316205, IMG submission 204941) | Microbial mat bacterial communities from mineral coupon in-situ incubated in ocean water Damariscotta River, Maine, United States -... | ecosystem: Environmental > Aquatic > Marine >...
TAGCCATTGTTTTAGCTGCGTTTATCGTTACCCCGGTGACTGCGACCGGCGTAACGGACCAGGCCGATCTGCCGTTGATCCGACCGGCAGGTGACACCGATTTAAGCGAATTTTTATGGACAATTCGACCCGTCGTTGTGTTTGCCGACAGCCCTGCCGATCCCAGATTTGTTGAGCAGATGGAATTGTTTTCCAATGAGCTTGAGGCGTTGGAAATCCGCGATGTCATCGTTCTGACTGATACTGATCCCGCCGCAAATTCACCCCTGCGCACAAAGCTGCGGCCACGCGGATTTGCCATGGTGCTTGTTGGTAAGGATGGCGACGTCAAGCTGCGCAAACCTGCCCCCTGGACGGTGCGCGAACTGACACGGGTCATTGACAAAATGCCGATCCGGCAGCGCGAAGTACGTGAACGGCGCGGCCAGTGATCGATCGGGTGTAGGCAAACGCCCTTGCTTTCATTGCATATCAGGCCCACATGCCTTATATATGAGCGGCAAGAGGATGCTGACTGCACCTCCGAAAAAGGAGAGACCGGATATGTCGAAAACGCCGAAATCACCGCCTCCTATCGCTGGTCAGACCGGGCCGCGCCCGGGCTATTGACAGCCGCGCGCTGCGGCGCGGCGATGCTGTTGTTGAGTACCTCAATCGCCTGATTTCCCTGATCCAGAGCTTCAAGCTTGAGCGAGATGTAATCGGTATACATCTTGATGCGTTGTTCCTGATCCATCCCGTCAAACTTGAAAGACCGCAAGTCTTCGATCATCGCCTCGATCGCAAAGACCTGATTGTAGTACCGCACCACCGGGCCGATGACCTGTTCGGGCAGAATGCTGATATCAGTCAACACCGTCTTGAACACGGTGTCGTTGCGTTCTGATGGAACCACCGGGGCATACTCCTCATCCATTTCCATCTGACCGACCACTTCGGCCCACACGTCGCGCAGGTTGAACCCCGGATTGGACAGGATATCCATGTAATGCTGAATCTCGGCGCGCAGAGCGATCTGCAGGTCTTCGCGCCGCTCGCGCCGGCGGCGCCGGTCGCGTCTGACTTCGCGCTGCCCGGTAACGAACCAGCCCAGCACATTGATCAACGCTGCAATCACCGCAGCGACAATGGCCGGACCTATCCATTCCTGTGACAGCATGAATGATCACTCGAACTCCATGATCACGTCATCGACGGCCAGACTGTCGCCGGCACCGGCATTGATTTTCGATACAACGCCCTTGCGCTCGGCGCGCAGGATATTTTCCATCTTCATCGCCTCAATCGTACAAAGCGCCTGCCCGTCCTGTACCTCGTCCCCCACTTCCACATTCACTTTCACGATCAGACCAGGCATCGGGCACAAAAGCATCTTGGAGGTATCGGGGGGTAGTTTTTCGGGCATCAGCGCGGCCAGTTCAGCCTGACGCGGGGTGCGGACGTGCACCCTGAGATCTGCGCCCCGACTGCGGATGCGAAACCCGCCGCTGACCTTTCCGGCCTTCAGAACCAACGGCCTGTCGTCGACACCAAGCACGGCAAGCTGGTCGCCCGGTGTCCAGTCGCTGGTCACACGGTGCGACGAACCATCGCCGAAATTTACCGTTGACCCGGCGGGATCAGCGTCGATGGTCACGTCAAAGCTTTGGCCTTGCAGCGCAACGTTCCAGTCGCGGCCAACTTTGCGTTCGTGGTTGTCCATCCGGCCCGAAACACGGGCACGCCGGATTTCCGCGACCCGGTGCATTGCCGCACACGAGGCGGCGATGCGGCGCAGGTCTGCTTCGGGCAATTCAACGCCCTGAAATCCGTCTGGGAACTGTTCTTCAATAAAGGCCGTGGTCATGTCACCTGCCACAAAAATCGGGTGATCCATGACTGCGGACAGGAACGGCAGGTTGTGACCGATGCCTTCCACCTCGAAACTGTCCAGCGCCACGCGCATACGCTCGATGGCCTCTTGGCGGGTTGGGGCCCAGGTGCACAGCTTGGCGATCATAGGGTCGTAATACATGCTGATCTCGCCGCCCTCGTAGACACCGGTATCGTTACGTACGACGTGGCTGTCTTCGGCCACTTCCGCGGGTGGGCGGTAACGCGACAGACGGCCGATGGATGGCAGAAAGCCGCGATAGGGGTCTTCGGCATACAACCGGTTTTCAATGGCCCAGCCATTCAGCTTGACGTCTTTTTGCCTGATGCTCAGCTTTTCGCCATTCGCCACCCGGATCATTTGCTCAACCAGATCCACGTCGGTGATCAGCTCGGTCACCGGATGTTCCACCTGCAGACGGGTATTCATCTCAAGAAAGTAGAAGTTCTTGTCGCCATCAACGATGAATTCGACCGTTCCGGCGCTGGCGTAATCCACCGCCTTGGCCAGTGCCACGGCCTGTTCGCCCATGGCACGGCGCGTGGCCTCATCCAGGAAAGGGCTGGGGGCTTCTTCGACGACCTTCTGATTGCGGCGCTGGATCGAACATTCGCGTTCGCCCAGATAGACACCGTTGCCGTGGCTGTCGCACAGCACCTGAATTTCGATGTGGCGCGGCTGGGTTACAAACTTCTCGATGAAAATGCGGTCATCACCAAACGAGCTTGCCGCCTCGTTTTTCGAACTTTGAAAGCCCTCGCGTGCTTCGTCGTCATTCCAGGCAATGCGCATGCCCTTGCCACCGCCGCCTGCACTGGCTTTGATCATCACCGGATACCCGACCTGGTTGCTGATTTTCACAGCCTCGTCCGCATCGGCGATCAGCCCCATATAGCCCGGAACCGTGCTGACACCTGCCTCCTGCGCGATCTTCTTGGAGGTGATCTTGTCTCCCATCTTTTCAATCGCGCCTGTGGGTGGGCCGATGAACGCCACGTTCTCGGCGGCCAGCGCTTCGGCAAACTTGGAATTTTCTGACAGAAATCCGTAGCCGGGATGCACCGCCTGCGCCCCGCTTGCGCGGACGGCCTCCATCACCTTGTCGATGACAATGTAGGACTGGTTGGCAGGGGGCGGACCAATGTGCACGGCCTCGTCGGCCATTTGCACATGCAGCGCCTGTTTGTCAGCGTCCGAATAGATCGCGACGGTCGAAATACCCATCTTGCGGGCAGATTTGATTACACGGCAGGCGATTTCGCCCCGATTTGCGATCAGGATCTTTTTGAACATTGGCTGTCCCTTTTCGTGATTGGAAGGTCGTACGCAAAACCGCCGCGCGTCGGCAGACGGGCGGCGGCTGGTTTCTGATTTGACAAAGCCGGTAACGGCGCGTTGGTGCGCGCTGTCAGAGGCTCAGCATTTGGTTGGGTTTTCCTGGCAATAGACAAGGTTGGCCGCTGCGCCGACAGCGGCGCCCGTGACCACGTTGCCATCAAAGACAGCGGCCGCACCGGCACCGGCACCGGCGCCATATAGGGCCTGTTCTGCTTGCGTATCGCCACATGCCGCGAGGACAAGACTGGCAATCGATGCAACAACCCATGTTTTGTTACGCATGACGAATTTCCTTTTCGCTCGATTGGGTACTCATGGCCCACCCATGACAGACCAAACCGCACCGGCAAGTAAATTCTCCCGTGGCGGCGCGAATGCGCCAATTGCCGCGCAGATGTCGTGTTTTTTGCGGAAATGTGAAAAGGGACAGTCGGCGAAGCAGAATTCTCTGCCCGCCGACCGTCAAGGGAAGGGGTACGGTAATGTTGCGATTTGCGCACTGCCAAGATGGAAGCAGGCGCCGCATTGACGACACTGCGACGATAACCGACGCCAACAAAACGGAAAGCACCTGACCGCGAATTTTGGGCCACATCCTGCCGATTTGGCATTGGGTTCAGCAACATAGCGCTCATATCTCGCCAAAAACGTCTGGAAACGACGACCGTGCGACAGGTTCATTCACTTTGAGCAGCGAGTCATAGCTGGCCGGATCAAACGGATCTTCAGCGACAATCACTTCGCGCCCGAACAGCCAGCTCAGCCGCCCCGCATCCAGATTTCCGCGCTCGAAGGGTGCGTCGCCAAACTGTTCCCACAAGGCCGCCAGAAAGGCAGCGTCGGCGCGCCGGTCTGTTGGTCTGCGATCTGCATAGCGTTCGCGCCGGGCCAAGGGCGTGACACCCTTGGGATTGGGGCGCCGGATTGTGAACTGGAAATCCGTACCCGGCAAACGGCTTGGGAAGCCTCGATGTTTCAGCATGATACCCCTCCGGCCCGGCATTTCGCGACCACAGCCCCGGTCATCCTTGGGGTTTCGGACCCGACAACGCCGGTTTTCGGGAAGCGCGGGTTTGCAACACAGTGGGTTGGCATCACAGCCCCTCCCAGACGCAGATGTCGTTTTCGACCCGGTAGGCCTCGAAAAACTGGGTTGCCTCGGGGTTCGCGGTCCCGAACTCGACCTCCCGGTCCGCCAGGGAAATCACCACCGATTGGGCCGGAATGGATTGTTCCTTTACATATGGAAGTGCAACGGCTTCACAGAGCAATTCCATGTCTCGCTCGGCCTCGGCAAAGCGCACCGTTCCGCCATCGCGTGCAATGGCTGGCGCCAGAAACCGAAAGCGCGCGGTGGTCCGCCCGCTGACCTCTTCCACAATCACTTCCTGCAATTCCACGCTCTGCCCGGACGGCAGGGTTTGCGCCCGTACCGGGGTCGCGGCTGACAGCATGGCACCCGCAGCGCCGCAGCCCCCCCGGCCCCATTTCCGGGCTCCGCCAACCGAGGCGGCAGGTCGCGTGGCCTGACCACGCATCTGCCTTATCGCCGCGCTTTCGCTCACGGTGCGACCTCATCACGGGTGTCAAATTCGGCGGGAGATATGATTTCGATCAACTCCAGATCGTCGGAATGGCGCACTTCGCGGTGCCGGATGCCGGGCGGTTGCAACGCACAACTGCCTGCGCGCAACACGTGCTCGCCCGCGCCTTCATATTCGAACACCACCCAGCCCCGGGTGACATAGACCATCTGAAACTCCAGATCGTGCGAATGCCACGCCGCCGGGCTTTCCATGCCCGGAACGGCCCGGATCACGTGGGCACCATAGGCCCCGTTGGTGGCCGCCTTGATGCCCAGATCGCGATACTCAAAGAACGAGCGCAGACCCTGCCCTTCGAATTTGCCATCATCGGCATGGGCAATGGTGAAGGCCTGATTTTTCCAGAGTTGGGTCATTGTCGGCCTTTCTTGTTCAGGTGGTCGATTTGTCGCAAAGTACAACTTGCAACGGTGGGGAAAGCCCGGGTCACAACGGTATATTGTCGTGCTTCTTCCACGGCATCTGCTTGCGCTTGTTGCGCAGGCTGGCAAAGGCGCGGGCGACGCGTTTGCGGGTGCTGCGGGGCTGGATCACCTCGTCGATGAAACCGCGTTCAGCCGCGACAAACGGATTGGCGAACCGGGCCTCGTAATCGGCCGCGTGTTTCGCGATTTTGTCCGCATCATCCAGATCAGCACGGTGGATGATCTCGGTGGCTCCTTTTGCCCCCATCACCGCAATCTCGGCGGTGGGCCAGGCATAGTTGAAATCGGATTCAAGATGCTTTGACGCCATCACATCATAGGCACCGCCATAGGCCTTGCGGGTGATAACGGTGACCATCGGGACCGACGCCTGACCATAGGCAAACAGCAGTTTCGCACCGTGTTTGATCACGCCGCCATATTCCTGGGACGTGCCCGGCAAGAAACCCGGTACATCGACCAGTGTCAGAATCGGAAGCTCGAACGCGTCGCAGAACCGCACAAACCGCGCCGCCTTGCGCGAACTGTCGATATCCAGACACCCGGCAAGCACCATCGGCTGGTTGGCAACAACGCCGACTGTGCGCCCTTCCAGACGAATGAAGCCGGTGATGATGTTCTTGGCGAAATCTTCCTGAATTTCGTAAAAATCACCCTCATCTCCCAGCTTGGTGATCAGCTCTTTCATATCGTAGGGGCTGTTGGGGTTCTCGGGCACCAGCGTGTCCAGCGAGGCCTCGATCCGGTCGGGATCATCAAAGAACGGGCGCACGGGTGGCATTTCACGGTTGTTGGCAGGCAGGAAATCAACCAGCCGACGCACTTCTGCCAATGCCTCGACATCATTTTCAAAGGCGGCATCGGCCACCGAAGATTTGCGGGTATGGGTGCCTGCTCCGCCCAGTTCCTCGGCAGTGACGTGTTCGTTGGTCACGGTCTTTACCACATCGGGGCCGGTCACGAACATGTAAGAGGTGTCTTTGACCATGAAGATGAAATCGGTCATCGCCGGTGAATAGACCGCGCCGCCGGCACAGGGCCCCATGATCACGCTGATCTGCGGAATAACACCCGAGGCCATGATATTGCGCTGGAACACTTCGGCATAGCCGGCAAGCGAGGCGACGCCTTCCTGAATGCGCGCGCCACCGGAATCGTTGATTCCGATCACCGGAGCACCGTTCTGCATCGCCATGTCCATGATCTTGCAGATCTTCTGGGCGTGAGTCTCAGAGAGCGAGCCGCCGAAAACCGTGAAATCCTGACTGAACACATAGACCAGCCGACCATTGATCGTTCCCCACCCGGTGACCACGCCGTCGCCCGCAGGTTTTTGCTTTTCCATGCCAAAATCGGTGCAGCGATGGGTGACGAACATGTCGAACTCTTCAAAGCTGCCTTCATCAACCAGCAATTCGATGCGTTCACGCGCGGTCAGCTTGCCGCGGCCGTGTTGTGCGTCAATCCGCCTTTGACCTCCGCCCAGTCGGGCGGCGCCACGGCGGTCTTCAAGCTCGGACAGGATATCTTTCATGGAGGGGCCCTCTTGTGATGTCGCGCGACCATACTCTTTTCACCGGGCGGGCCAAAGGCAAAACTGGCAAATTTGCAAATAGTATTCAAGCATGGTTTTGCGAATTGCAAAATTGCTAATAATCTAAATCCGAACCGTTCGGTTCATTTCGACACTGGACAAGGCCGGTCCGCAAGAATAGGTCAGTTGAATGCCCGATGCGTCGTCTTCCTCTCCGCATGCGCCGGCTGTTCGGTTTCTCGATCGCGCCACCGCTCCGCATATTGCCACGCTGATCCTGCTTGCCGGCATCTCGGCGCTGGCAATGAACATATTTCTGCCCAGCCTGCCCAACATGACGGACTATTTTCAGACCGATTACCGGCTGATGCAATTGTCAGTCGCGGTTTATCTGGCCGTGAACGCTGTGCTTCAGATCATCGTCGGGCCAATTTCGGATAAATTCGGGCGGCGCCCGGTGATCCTGTGGGGGATCGGCCTGTTTCTTCTGGCAACGCTGGGATGTCTCTATGCGCCCAGCGCAGAAGTGTTTCTGTTCTTTCGCATGTGTCAGGCGGTCATCGCGGTGGCAATGGTGCTGAGCCGCGCCGTGGTGCGCGATATGTTCCCGCAGGATCAGGCCGCGTCGATGATCGGTTACGTGACCATGGGCATGGCCGTTGTGCCGATGATTGGCCCAGCCGTGGGCGGCGTGCTGGACGAGATATTCGGCTGGCGCGCAAATTTCTGGACCCTGTTCATTCTGGGTGCGCTGATCATGGTACTGGCATGGGCCGATCTTGGGGAAACCGCCGCAAAAAGCGGCCGGACGCTGCGCCAGCAATATCGCGAATACCCCGAATTGCTGCGCTCGCCGCGGTTCTGGGGGTATTCGTTGTCATCGGGCCTGTCATCGGGGGCGTTTTTTGCCTACCTCGGTGGCGCGCCGTTTGTCGGCACCGAAGTGTTCGGCATGTCACCAAGCACACTGGGGATTTATTTCGGGGCCCCTGCACTGGGGTATTTCGCAGGCAATTTCCTGACCGGCAGGTTCGCCACCCGCTTTGGCATCAACAGGATGGTGCTTTGGGGATGCGGTCTGTGCACCTTCGGGGTCGCGCTGTCGCTGGCAATTTTTCTGGCGGGCTACGGAACCCCGGTCAGCTTTTTCGGGTTGATGACATTTGTGGGTCTGGGCAACGGTCTGTGCATTCCAAATGCGACCGCCGGCATGCTGTCCGTCCGCCCACATCTGGCAGGAACTGCGTCCGGGTTAGGTGGCGCGATCATGATCGGCGGCGGTGCGATACTCAGCGCGCTGGCCGGTGCCTTGCTGGCGCCCGAAACCGGCGCCTTTCCTTTGCTTTGGATCATGCTCACAACTTCGGTCTTGTCAGTGATCAGCATTCGGTATGTCATCTACCGGGAACATCAGATCAGCCTCTGACACAACCCGATCCCGCCCGAGACCGGGAATTGCATCCACTGATTTGCAAAGTTAACATGCCGTGACTGCAAATTTTGCAAAGGTACGGCATGGCCACCCAGAAACTTTATGCGGGCGCAAAATTGCGCGACATGCGCACACGCATGGGGCTGACCCAGAAAGATTTTGCCGCCAAACTGGGGGTGTCCCTGCCCTATCTCAACCAGATGGAAAACAACAACCGGCCGGTCTCGACCACAGTGGTGCTGGCTTTGGCGCAGGAATTTGGCCTTGATGTCACCGAACTGAGTTCCGGCGACAGCGAAAGACTGGTCAGTGATATGCGCGAAGCGCTGGCCGACCCGGTTTTTGCCGAGGCCGCGCCTCCGCTGGCCGATCTGCGCCTGACCGCCTCAAACGCGCCGGCACTTGCGCGCGCTTTCATCGAACTGCACCGCAGTTACCGCCAGACACATGAACGGCTTGCCTCGCTGGACGAGGCGCTGGGGCGCGAGGATGCACGCAGCCAGACCAGCCCGTGGGACGAAGTGCGCGATTTCTTTCATTACTGCGACAATTACATAGATGCGGTGGACCGCGCGGCAGAGCACTATGCGGCACAAAAAGGTGAAACACAGAATATCCAAGCTGCTGCAATTGGCACACTGGCCACGGATGGAATCCACGTTGAATATGTGAGCCAGCCGGCGTTGCGCAGCTACGATTCTGACCGCAAGGTTCTGCATCTGTCCGCCTATGCCGCGCCCGAAACGCAGACCTTTCAGATTCTGTTGCAACTGGCGCTTTTGCGACAGGACAAGCTGTTGGAAGCCACACTTGATTTTGCGCGCTTCCACACGGAAGAAGCCCGCGCAATCGCCAAGATCGGGCTGGCCAATTACTATGCGGGCGCGGCCCTGATGCCCTATTCAGAGTTTCTGAACGCGGCACAGGCCTGCCGACATGATCTTGAAGTTCTGGCCACCCGGTTTGGCGCGTCGATCGAACAGGTGGCACATCGGTTGTCGACGCTGCAACGGCCCGGCGCAAAGGGGATTCCGTTCTTTTTCGTGCGGGTGGATCAGGCCGGAACGATCACCAAACGGCATTCGGCAACGCGCCTGCAGTTTGCCCGCTTCGGCGGCGCGTGTCCGCTGTGGAACGTCCACCGGGCATTTGAAACGCCGGGCCGGTTTCTGCGCCAGTTGGCTGAAACCCCCGATGGGGTACGCTACATTTCGCTTGCGCGTGACGTGTCCAAATCCGGCGGATCATTTGGCGCACCGGTCCGGCGATACGCCATCGCGCTGGGGTGCGAAGTCAAGCATGCCGGGTCCCTGGTTTACGCCGACACATTGGATTTGGCGCAGGATAATGCGTTTGAGCCGATCGGCATTTCATGCCGAATCTGCGAACGCAAAACCTGCCACCAAAGATCTGTTCCGCCGCTTGAGCGACGGCTGAGCATCAACACCAACCAGCGTGGCGTCCTGCCCTATGACGTGACCTGAATACGCGATCAACCGTCTGAATCAGGCTTTGGAAAGATAACTCCAGATCTCGTCCTTGAGAGCTGCGCGCTGTTTGCGCAGATCAACCTCGGCCAGCCCATCCATCGGTTCGACATTGGTCTCCGCCCGGTGCACCGCACGGTTCACCTCGTGATACTCATCGGCGATCTTGGAAAAATGCGCGTCCGTCTGTTTCAGCGCGCTCATCGCATCAATTTTGTCGGGAAACTCTTCGTGCAGTTCATGGGGGGTGTGAGACATCTACATACTCCGTTTTTTTAGGTTACGGGGAATGATAGCCTGTGCTCTGGGTATCTGCT
>Ga0316205_10005846_pt1 | contig 10008 bp, 9 predicted proteins | sample 3monthpyrite_MG_FD_204941 | JGI IMG/M metagenome (GOLD analysis project Ga0316205, IMG submission 204941) | Microbial mat bacterial communities from mineral coupon in-situ incubated in ocean water Damariscotta River, Maine, United States -... | ecosystem: Environmental > Aquatic > Marine >...
GGGGAAAGTCCGGCAAAAATAGCGTTTCGCGAATATGGAGTAGCTGTAGGTAAAATCGAGTAGTAGAAGTCTGTTTGGATGTCAAACATCTTGGCTAAATATGGCTCAAACACCAACCATTGATCATATCGCATGCAATCAATAAGAAAAAACATGATCTTCTTATCTTTTTTGATACTAGGAAACACGTACTTTTGAATCACTTCCTGCGAAAGTAAGGGAGCCTCATCGGAACCTTCATTCAACCAGCCTTCATAATTAGTTTGAATAAAACGGCCAAATTCTCGATTGGCATCTTTAAATTGGTCATCTAAAACTTGAACTAGTGCCTCATCGCCTTCACCCAAATCAATTTGCCATTTGGTTAGTTCACGATAAATTTCAATCCATTCTTGCCAAGTAGTTCGAGGATGAATTCGTGATGAAAGTTCACCAAATTGTCGCAAATAACTTTGAGATGACTTCTCGGTTTGTAGTCGGGTGGTTTCAAGTAATTTTTTAGTGGTAAGTAAAATCTGACTTGGGTTTACTGGCTTGATAAGATAATCACTGATCTTTGCCCCAATGGCATCCTCCATAATCGCTTCTTCCTCACTTTTAGTAATCATCACAACCGGAAGAAGAGGTTGATGTGACTTGATAGCATCCAGAGCCTCAAGCCCACCCATACCGGGCATTTGTTCATCTAAGAAAACGATGTCAAAATTCTGTTCTTTGATTTTTTCTACTGCATCCTGACCATTTGCCACTGGTACAATTTCAAATCCCTTTTTTTCTAAAAATAATATCAGTGATTGTAGTTGATCAATTTCGTCATCCGCCCAAAGTATTGTTGGCATCTTAAATAATTATGAATGTTTAAATTATGAATTATAAATGGTAGCTATTGATCATTTAGTAGATTGTTTTTTCTCTTTATTACTTTCAACAATATGAGGGAGAAACGAATTCATTAATTCAATATTCATATCTCGTAATTCATAATTTAATATATGATTTAATCTTCTCGAGGGTTCTTTCTCCAATTCCCTTCACATTAGTGAGTTCATCAACGGAAGTAAAATCCCCATTAGTTTCCCGATATTCAATAATTCTTTGGGCATAGGTTTCTCCAATTCCCGGCAAGCTCGTAAGTTCAACAATTGTTGCAGAATTTAAGTTTACTAACTCCACCGTTGATCTCAGAATATCCGTCTTTATTTCAGGTTCTATGCCCGCATATATTTGGTCTTGTTCTAATTTTTCTCGCTCAATGAGCGCACTTCTTCGTTCAAATTCGGCTAGTAATTCGGCATGATTTTCCGGGGCAGGAACTACTTGTTCATTAATAACTATATCGAACAAAAACAGAATAACCAATGAACATAGCACAACGGTTATTGTATAACGTTCTCTTTTCGAGATTTGTAGTTTATCAACCCAAAAGAAAAACTTCCTATATATTTGTTGCTTACCCATAAAAACCTGATTTCAAGTACCAATAACCCAAAGAAATTGTTAGAAGTCAACTTGTTTTACAAAGTACGAAGTGAGATGTTTGCACATATAATAAAGCATGATTAAAACACACTTTTATACTTACAAAGATCAGCGAATTGCCTATGAAGTTGTAGGTCAGGGTAAAGCATTACTTGTTTTGCATGGTTGGGGAAGCAGTAAGCGAGTGATGATGCCGATAGCTAAATCTCTTAAAGACATCAGGGCAAGTTATGTGCTGGATTTTCCCGGTTTTGGTGACTCAAATGAGCCGTCGGAACCTTGGAGTATTGATAATTACGCTGACGCTGTTGAGGCTTTCATCTCCATGTTACCGGATGACCATGTTGACGTACTTGTTCATTCTTTTGGTGGTCGCGTTATGTTGAAGTTACTTAATCGACCCAATGGAAAGCAGATTATAAATAAAGTGCTAATTACCGGTGGTGCCGGAATGAAACCTCAGCGTTCATTCAAATTTTATGTTCGAAAATACACGGCAAAAACCCTGAAAGCTCCGTTTATGATTTTGCCCGGCGCATTGAGAGAAAAGGCATTGTCTTGGCTGCGAAGTACCGACTTCTGGAAAAATTTAGGATCAAGTGATTATTCTCAACTTTCCGGAATAATGAGGCAAACTTTTGTTAAAGCGGTAACTGAACATTTGGAGGATCAACTCCCGAATATAGATCATGAAACTCTGCTTTTATGGGGAAGAAATGACGATGCTACTCCCATCTACCAAGCAAAACGAATAGAAGCAGGAATAAAAAATGCTGTTTTGGTGGTAATTGAGGATGCGGGCCATTACGCTTTTCTCGACAAACCTAAACAGTTTGCTGCTATCGCTAGAGCTTTTTTTGAGCCGAATTAAAAATTCAAAATTTGATTAAGGTTCAAATCAATATTTAGGGATTTGATATTTAATCGAGAGCTAACCAAACTAATTCCTACGTTCTGCGTTCTTTTACTGCTGTTATCTCCGTTGTGCCCGTAAATTGGGTCATCATAAATCGGAAAGCCCCATTCTGCGAGGTGCAATCGAATTTGATGGGTTCGCCCGGTAATGGGTCTACACTTTATTAGACTTTTTGAGTTACGCGACTCGACTACTTCAAACTCTGTGATGCTTACTTGACCGGAATCTATATCCGCACCACTTTCGAAAACAAAACCTTGCTTACGGCGTATTTTTGATTGGATGGTTTTTTTCAGCTCTCTCGGAATACCGTTCACTACCGCCAGATATTCTTTCTCAACTTTACCTAAGCTAAATGCTTCCATCACTTTCTTTGAAAATGGCTTGTTCTTTGCAAAAAGTACGACTCCTGAGGTTACTGCATCCAAGCGATGAGTTATTCTCAAATCAGAATAACCCATTTCTACCAAAATCCAAGACAAACTGTTTTTATTGTATCGACCACCGGGATGCATGGGCAATGGTGCCGGCTTATAAACGGCTAAATAATGTTCCGATTCTTCCAGCAGCCGTACTTCATCCGGAACACTTGGTTCAATTACAGCAGGATTGTGATGACAAATTTCATCGTCTTGCCGAAGAATGGTTTGAAGAGTTGAATTTCGATTATCCAGATAAACCTTACCGTTAATAATTCTCTGTTCCCAAATATCTTTCGATTGAAAAGGAAACTTTGTGATCATCATTTCCAGCAAACTATTTCCAATAAACTCGGCACGTGGTCTAAATCGATGCGTTATCGAATAGGGCTCAATAATTCGAACCTTCCGCCGGGTCTCATTATCAGGATTAAACAGTTCGATGTTTAAACTCATCGCCAAAATAATTGTACCATTTTCGAAAGGGCTTAAATGCATGTTCTGGATCGAAAGGGCGTTTAAATTCACTCGATTTACAGTCTATGCTGCAACAACCTTCCATTATGTGCGCACCTTCTTCCGAGCAAACAAATAGTTTATTGCACTGCATGTTTGCACAATTCACGTAGGTATCTGCGGGTTTTCCGGTTATCTCACATTCCGCTATTGGAGCAAGATTTTTAGGGTCAACAGGCACAATCAAGCGATCATCAAACACAAAGCATTTGCCTTCAAAGTGCTTGCCTTCCTCTTTTTTGGCATAGTTCAATATCCCACCATGCAGTTGGTTCACGTCGTCCCAACCTTGGTCTTTCATCAATACTGAAAATTTTTCGCAACGAATGCCTCCCGTGCAATACATTAGTACTTTTTTGTCTTTGGGAATATTGGCTTCATCCAACCATTGCGGAAAGTCATAGAAATTATCTAGATCCGGAGTTAGCGCGTCTTTGAAGTGTCCAACTTTCGACTCATAATTATTGCGAACGTCAATCATCACATATTCTTCGTCAGATTCCATAACATATCGCCATTCTTTAGGCTGCAGGTGATTACCTCCATTTTTCGGATTTACACCATCTAAATGAAGTGAAACAATTTCTTCTCTGATTTTACAGATTAATTTGGCGAATGGGATATACTCGGATTGATCTTGTTTAAATTCAGTATGCGCAAAACCCGGTAAAGACCACACAAAATTTTTGTACACTTCAACTTGTTCTTTTGTGCCGGCAGCTGTTCCATTTATACCTTCCGGTGAGATATAAATTCTACCTTTAAGTCCCAATTCCTGACAGAATTTTTTGTGATTCTTACAAAAACGTTCTACTTCTTCGATTGGGGAAAAATTGTAATAAAGTATAACTTCGTACATCATGTATTCTGTTTACAGGCGAAACCGCCTCTCAATTCGTTAGCAACATGAAAATTACGCAAATTCATTGAAAAAGACGCCGATTAACTCTCCCAGCTATTTTAAAACCTTCTTTGTGTCGGTTTTTATTTTTATGATGACTGTCGCTTCCCTTTCAGCGCAATCTTCATTCAATAAACTGTATCAAAATTATTTAGCGGGTGAAAGAAATAAGGTTGACACCATAGAGGATATGATTAGTCACCTTAAGTCATACGATCATCAAAATGAAAACGAATTTACAAAATGCCTTACGCCACTTATGATTTTATTGGAGTCTGAAAAAGAATCTTTGAACGATGAGTTTTTGCAAAAATTAAATGAAGTTTCGCCAAGAACGAATTCATCGGTTGCAGAATTTATCTCACCGTCAGGTAAATTCAGAATACATTATGAGACATCCGGCAGCCACGCTGTACCAAGCGAAGACATAAATAGTAACGGCATTCCAGATTATGTTGAAGAAGTTGCTGAAGCTTCGGATTCCTCATACAATCATGAAATATTAAATCTTGGTTTTACGGACCCTATTGGTGATGGCGAGGTTTATGATATTTTCATTGAGAACTTATCATCTTTAGGTGCCTATGGGCTTACCAATAACCGAAGCACTGGCAGCTTTCCATGTAACACTTCTAACCCTGAAACATGCATATATATCGAAAACGACTTTATTGGTTATCCACCAAACACAGACCCTGAGGGCGAAATTATTGGTTCTATTAAAGTAACTATAGCGCATGAGCTTAAACATGCAGTTCAGTTTGCACAAAATGGTTGGCGTGGAGACTCTGATCTATGGGCTGAAATGGATGCGACTTTAATGGAAGAGGTTGTGTACGATAATGTAAATGACTACTACAATTATATAAATGGTTTTTCTTCCGATCTTTTTAATAGTCCTGCCTCATCACTAACTTCTGGTTCATACGAAGACGTTACCTGGGCACTTTATTTCCATGAGAGGTTTGGTGAAAAATTTTGGCCAAATGTTTGGGGCATAATCGAATCGAATGATCAAATTTCAATGGTTGGTGCAATTGAAAATGAGTTGATTTTACGGGAAGTGTCATACGATTTTTCGGTACTTGAATCTTATTTGTGGCATTTCGCAAGTGGGGATGAATTTGCAAGTATTAATTATGGCTTTGATGAACGCTTCGAATATCCAAATCCCTCACTCAGTGCTACTTATTTAGAATTACAATCCGCCTTAACAGATACACTTTCACTTAACCCATTCTCTGCAAGATATTTTGCAACTGATTTAATAGAACCAACCGATGGATTTGTAAAATTGGACTTTGAGGTATCCTCAGATGATGTACATTTAGGATTACTTGGATATTTCTCTGATGGTACTTTGGAAACTCAAACCGCAATCGGAAACAGCAATCGTCTAACAGGTAGCATTGAAACCAATTGGGCTTGGGGTAATGTAGAAAACGTTGGCCTGGTGGTAATGAACAGTAATCCTGATGCTAACGGCCTTTATTCGTTTCAGTTCACAAAATATTTTATTGCAGAAGAAATTGAACTAGCTCAAAACTTCCCAAATCCTTTCAACCCCAGTACAACAATTCGACTTTCAATCCCACAGAACCAAGAGGTAAAGTTGGAAATATTTGATTTATTGGGTAGAAAAATTCAAACTGTTTATAATGGTTTTGTACAAGCGGGTTTCAGGGATTTTGTAATTGATGCTACAACTTTATCAACCGGGGTTTACATATACCGCCTTACAAGTGACTTTGGCATTCAGACAAAAGCGATGACCCTTATAAAATAGAGCGTTTCTTTAAGCCTTCGAGTGGGAGTTCAAAATCTGTAAGGTTTATAGAAGTAATGGAGAGCATTCTAAGCATTTTAATTTCCATCAAGGGCGCTGCTAATTCTCGCCATGCAATGTAGCCCTCTTTAAAAATGAAATTCGACGAATTTTTCTCTTCCAGTACTTCGATGGTTTCTTCTACCGTTAGATCTTGTGTATATGCAAGAATTCCAGCCATTAAAATATTTATCAACCCAAATACCCTAGAATTGGTTTCGTAATCGAATGATGGAAATGAGTTAATGTTATGGCCGGCAAATTTAATTGCCACGTTTGCATCTCTGGCATACAACATAACTTCTGCAAGAAAATTAGCTGTAGGCGCCGGGGTACAATTTATTTTGAGTCCCGAGAATAAGTAGTTGTCAATTTTTCGCTTTAGAACTGATTTATTATGAACTGCAATTACTTTGATGATTTTCTTAGCAACTTCAATTTCAATATCATCGCCCGGTATTTCAAAGAAAACCCGGTGAGGAAGCAGGCGTGAGTCTGCTGAGGTTGTAACAACAGCTTCAATTGCTTTTACTAGTTCATCTGCTTTAAAATTTTCAACGCTTACAGTTGGTAATGTAAGTTCAAGAATATTTGTTCGAACTTCACCGGGGAAGCTCGAATGTACCGACAAAATATCTTTCTCGATATTTAATACAGTGTTTTTAAACTCATGAAGTGTTTTAACGATTGGCCCAAAAATGCACAAATTTAGTGGTCCGCTGAAGCGATCTCGTCGATCTGCATATCGCTTTAAATCTGGAATTTGAGAGTAAGGAATCACAAATCTTGACGAAATCCAGTTGTGATCACCTTTGGTTATCTCGGCATAATGGCGTAATGCATCACGTAAAGGAGCCTCAACCGGAGGCTTAAGTGCTGCATAATCAATGCAATCAGATAAAAGTAGTTCTATAGATTTCAACATTGTGTCAATAATACGTATCCAAATTGGATTGATAAACAAAGATGTTGTTTTTTTTACCTAATATTCGTCGGCAATGAAATTTGATTCTTAAGACTTAAAGTTGGTAATTATCAAAAATATGAGTGGCTAAAACATGGGAAAAACAGAAACGGTAAAATCTATAAGTGAAAAGGTTGGTTTAACTCAACAAGAATCTGAGCGCATTTTTGATAAATTCGTTGAAATCTTATCTGATCATTTAGCTCACGACGAAGGCTTCACCCTTCCAAAACTCGGTAGTTTTTCTACTAGAATTCGCGAAAGCTATCAAACTTATAACCCTCATTATAAAGGGATGATCAATTTACCAAAAAAGAAAGTTGTACAGTTTAGCCAAAGTTCAACAATAAAAGATGAGCTTAACAACGAGTAGTTATGGGAAAAAAACTAACTTTAAACCAAATTATTGAAGCATTATCGGATGAGGCTTATATCCCTAAAACTAAAAGCCAAGAGTTTATTAATAGCCTTATTGAGATTACACTAGCTGAAATTAATAGCAAAGGAAAAGCAACGATTACAAATTTCGGTAGTTTCACGATAGTTGAAGTTGCAGAACGAACAGGGGTTAATCCAAAATCAGGTGATCCACTTATAATACCGGCTCATAAGAGAATTTCTTTTACCCCGTATAAAGCACTTGAAAAAAAAGTAAATGTAGAATTTGATCATCTTGAAGCTACTGTTGTAAGTGCCGATTCTTCTAAAACTACTGAAACATTTTCAGATGCAATTAAACAAGAACCTTCCAATGAATCCGAACGACTATTGGATGCTCTTATTAGTGATAAAAAGCAACCGGAAGAAGCTCTAAATGAGAGTTTTGAAGATAATCCGTTCAATTTTAGTGAAGATGATGAACCAGAAAACACGGATTCAGAAATACCTGAAATAGACGCTATTGACGAACTTAACACTGATGCAGATGAAACCATTGAAGAATTTACTGAGGATTCAAATACTGAATCCAAGGCCTTTAAAACACCGGGTAGGCCTGAACGTAAATCAAATTCAATTTCACCAACTGTTTTATTAAGTGTGCTGGCTGTCTTTTTGATTGGAGTATTAGCTATCTGGTTTTTCTTCTTGAGATCATCAGAACCAACTACAACAACAGCTGCTGCCGATACGGAGAACATTCTTAACGATCCATCTGCTTTTGAAAATGAGCAAGTTTTGAATGACGTAAGTGATGCCAATAGAAATGAAGGTAGTGAAACTGAAGAATCAGAGTCTCAAATTATTCCAATGATCGCTGCGGACGTGGACCTCAGTGAAAATCAGGGCGAAGTCATGAGCATCGAAAATCAAGAACCACAAATAGAGTATGAACGATTTACCGGTATTAGTTACAGCGTAAATTCCGGTGTTTGGATTTACGAAATATCTCGTCAAACTTATGGCAATACGCGTCTATGGCCTCTCATTTTCCAAGCAAATTATACGCTGGCAAACAACCCTGATTTAATTTTACCTAATATTGAATTAAACATTCCTCAACTCGAAGGCAGCACTTCTAAGCTTACTTCTAACGATTATACTCGTCTAGCGGAAGCTGCTCGTTATGTTGCTCAAGCTTATGAAAATGCCGGTAACGCAGATCAAGCAGTGGCATATCAAAAAGCTGCAAACTGGTATGAGACTATGCGGTGATTAGATCAAGAATGATCAAGTCAGCGATTACCAAACCTGTTGAAGTTAGCGCAATGCGGTCGGGATTATATTCTACCATACCATCACGTTCTTTCGCCTGTAAATATGCTTTTTGTCTTTCTGATAAATTGAAATTGTACCTTTGGGTTAAATCTGCCGGATTCACACCCTTTTTTGTTCTTAATCCAAGCATTACTCTTTCTTCAGCAAGTTGGTGCAGTTCAAGAATTTCCAAATCAGATTTTTCTTCCCAATCGCTTTTTAAATAAGCATTAATATCTTTTTTATTATTCCACCTTTCCGCTGATTGTCGATCATCATTCCACCAAAAAGAATGTGCTGACGGCCCAAGGCCCAAATAGTTTTTATGACTCCAATATGCGGAATTATGCTTCGCCTCAAAACCTGGTTTTGCAAAATTACTTACTTCATATTGATGGATTCCTTTTTCTGATAACTTTTGATGCACAATTTCAAAATGTTGCGCAGTAAAGTCATCTTCAGGAGCTTGCAACCTACCTAGTGAAACCTGTTTTCCAAGTCGCGTATTTTCTTCGATGGTTAGTGAATACGCAGAAATATGCGGTGGATTGAATTCCAGTAATTTTTCAATGTCCTTGCTCAGCATTTCGATGGATTGATTTGGGTTGCCATAAATCAAATCAACAGTAAAGGATTCGAATCCTGTTTTAGCTAGTAATTCTAAACATCTTAATGCCTCTTCCCGCGAGTGGGCTCTGTGCATAAATCGAAGTAGGTCTTCGTCGAAACTTTGAACCCCCATACTTGCTCGTGTGATACCCATCGAATGAATCGCAGCTAGATAATTCTGTGATACGTCATCAGGATTGAGCTCCATGGTGCATTCTTCTACTTCCAGACTAAAAGTGTCATCAATTGCAGCGATTATTTGTTCTAATTGATCTGTGGATAATAATGACGGCGTTCCACCACCGAAATAAATCGTACGAATCTTATCCTGCGTAAACTTTGTATCTCTTTTCGACCTGATTTCTTGAACAAGTGCATGTACGAAATCTTGTTGCTGATGCTGCCGCGTTACAAAGTAGAAGTCGCAATAGGAACAGGCTTGTTTACAAAATGGTATATGAAGATATAATCCAGACATTAATTGGAATGAGGAATATTTACAAACTTATTGCTAATTCGTACATCCTATTTATTATTGTGCTGAATTATAAAATGGATTAGTCTCGTAAATATCTTTTCCTGCATAAGCCCTACTATATTTAACATAATTTTGAGAGTATTTGCGAATGGATGCAATTTCAACATCAGAAAGCTTGCGTGCGGCTTTTGCCGGTGCTCCCATAT
>Ga0316205_10005847_pt1 | contig 10008 bp, 9 predicted proteins | sample 3monthpyrite_MG_FD_204941 | JGI IMG/M metagenome (GOLD analysis project Ga0316205, IMG submission 204941) | Microbial mat bacterial communities from mineral coupon in-situ incubated in ocean water Damariscotta River, Maine, United States -... | ecosystem: Environmental > Aquatic > Marine >...
TGGCTCACATTTTTTGAAAAAACTTTTTAATCGAAAAGGTAAAATATATGTCTTGGTTCGTTCAGGATCTAAGAAAAAGTTAAATGCATTACTTGAAAAAATAGATGCTCCAAAAAATAGAGTTATTCCCGTAACTGGAGATCTAAGCAAAAACAATTTAGGTGTCACAAAAAAATTAAGAGAAGAAATGAAAGGTAAAATCAATCATTTTTTCCATTTAGCTGCTATTTATGACATGAAGGCCAGTATTGCCGAACAAGAAGAGGCCAATACAGAAGGTACCAGAAGAGCTGTTGGTCTTGCAGCAGAGTTAAATGCCAAGTGTTTCCATCATGTTTCTTCAATTGCTGCGGCTGGTTTATATAATGGTGTCTTCAGAGAAGACATGTTTGATGAAGCCACTGGGCTTGAACATCCATACTTTAAAACCAAACACGATTCAGAAGGTGTGGTGAGAAGAGAATGTAAAGTACCTTTTCAGATTTATCGTCCAGGCATGGTTCTGGGACATTCTGAAACGGGTGAAATTGACAAAATTGATGGACCCTACTATTTCTTTAAACTCATTCAAAAAATGCGCAGAATGATGCCGCGTTGGATGCCAACTCTTGGCATAGAAGGTGGACGTTTAAATATGATACCAGTGGATTATGTCGTTGATGCCATGGATCATATCGCCCATAAAAAAGGTTTACATGGACAATGTTTCCACTTGACTGATCCCAAACCACGTAAAATTGGGTCGGTATTGAATATTTTTTCACGCGCAGCTCATGCTCCTGAAATGACCATGCGCATAGATGCCCGTGTTTTTAATTTTATACCCAAAGCGATTAAAAGTGGCTTGATGATGCTTTCACCTGTTAGAAGAATCAAAAGCCAAGTGATGAAAGATTTAGGTATTCCAGATGGGGTTCTTAATTTTGTCAATTATCCAACCAGATTTGATAACCGTGAAACAGCAAAAGCCTTAAAGGGTTCAGGCATTGAAGTACCTGATTTAAAAGACTATGCATGGAAATTATGGGACTACTGGGAAAGAAACTTAGATCCAGATCTGTTTATTGACAAGAGCTTGCGTGGAAGAGTCAATGATAAATTGGTTGTTGTCACAGGAGCATCCTCAGGAATCGGTCAAGCCACGGCCATTATGTTAGCTAGAGCAGGTGCGCACGTAATTTTGGTCGCACGTGGAGAGGAAAAATTGCTGGAAACAGCAAAAGTCATAAAAAAAGAAGGTGGAAAATCATCACATTACACAGCGGATTTATCTGATATGAGTTCTTGTGATGCCTTGGTTGAAAATGTTCTTAAAGATTTGGGGCCAATTGATATATTGGTCAATAATGCTGGGCGTTCAATTAGACGTTCAATTGCCTTAAGTTATGACCGTTTTCATGATTTCGAACGTACCATGCAACTTAATTATTTTGGTTGTTTGCGTCTTATCATGGGCTTTTTACCTGGTATGACGGCAAGAAGATACGGGCAAGTGATTAATATTTCTTCTATTGGTGTATTAACTAATGCGCCAAGATTCTCTGCCTATGTTTCATCAAAAGCCGCACTAGATGCCTTTTCACGTTGCGCTGCTGCTGAGTTTAATGATTCAAGAATTGCATTTACCACAATAAACATGCCATTGGTCAGAACTCCAATGATTGCACCAACAAAAATGTATGATAATGTTCCAACCATTTCTCCAGAAGAAGCAGCAGACATGGTAAAAGATGCGATAATTCGCAGACCGCAACGCATAGCCACAAGATTAGGAATCTTCGCACAAGTCACTCATGCCCTAGCACCGAAGTCTATGGAAGTGATAATGAACACCGCATTTAATATGTTCCCAGATTCAGCCGCAGCACAAGGCAAGAAGCCTTCAGGTAGGACCACTTCGCCAGAGCAAGTGGCGTTTGCCTCCTTAATGCGAGGAGTCCATTGGTAAATTTTGATTGATAATGCTTATCTTTTACTCTGTGTGGGCAGAGTTTTTGTTCTCGAATGGTCATGTATGCTTATACACTCACATTCTCCGAGCAAAAACTCCACCCACACATAGCAAAATCTAAACATTCTAAATCAAAATTGGGAGATTTGAATATTATGGACAAGAAGGTCAGAAAATAAATTTTGTATATGATTATTGCGTTCTTGATTATTGTTTTGTTATTTAAAGTATTACTAGTGCCATATTATTAAAGAAAGTTTTTATGTACTCGGATTATTACGTATGTCCTTTACCGCACATTCTCCGTGCGTAAACTCTGCCAATAACAAGCAAAATCTAAACTTTCTAAATCAAAAATAATTACAATTAAAATTTATGTTTTTTTCTATTGCTAAAAAAAGCTGTCATTCTGGCCGAGTTTTGCAAGAGCAGGAATCCATTAAATTGAAAATAAAATGATTGTTACTTATGCAAAAATCTTTACGTTATAATTAAATCACAATAAAAATAGGTCATAAAATGATGCGATTAGTCGAATTTATAGTTATAGCATTAATATCCTCAAATACTTTTGCGTCTGGAGATTTAGAGTATTCTAAATGTGTAAAAGCACAAAATGAGTTAAAACCAGATGCGGCAATTAATTTTTGTTCAGCGGCAATAGCACAAGGGCATATTGGTGCGAAATTAACTCTTGGTCACATTTATTTCACACGAGAAAATCCGGATTATGATTTAGCCTCTAAATGGTATAAGGATTTTGCCGAATCTGAAATTGAAGGCTATCAGTATGGTTTTTCCATGCTAGGACATGTTGCCTTTAAACAAGAGAAATACTCTGAAGCGATGAAATGGTATAAATTGTGTAATGAACCTCCTTACAAGGGTTGCCAACAATCAATTAATAGTCTTAAAAAGTACATAAAAAACTTGTAGTTTGAGTTAAGCTTGCACAGCCTAATACACAATATCACAATTGATTTGTAGAATAATAATCAAAATTTTTATAATAACCTACGAATTACCAATATTATTAAATTTGTTGTTACTTGTTGTGCTTCGCAATCTTAGTCAAATCTTCAATATTTAGAGTGTGTGTATCAATGTTATCAATAGGGCTTAGTTTTGCTGAGGTGATGGACCTTGAAATATACTATTTTATTTATTGATTCCTACACAAAAGGCCGATTAAAATATCGGCCTTATTAGTGTCATAGACAAATGGTTTACTTATAACTCTAGGTGCCTCACACCTTGATCAAATACAATGTCTACTGGAACATTACTTAGTCTATCTAAGGCGGCTTTTAATTCTGGAGAAATGTGGCCTTGTTCGCTGACCCATTGTTCTACACCTTCATAATCTCCATCACCTTGCAGAGTGAGGATTTTATTTGAAAGTGATTTTATCGCAGCTGACATTTTTTCTGGGTTAACTGAATATAATCCAGTGGCTTCATCGAAATTAAAGGCTTGGTTTTCTGAGAAATAATTGAAACGCAGCATGTTAGCCACACCGTGAGCTGAACTAGAACCAAATCTCACTGATCGGAAGATTCCAGCCATAAATGTCACGTAATTGTCCATGATTTCGCCTTCAGTAATTTCTCCCAATTCATACAATTTTTCCACCATATAAAGTCCTAAGATATCGGCTTTGCCTTCTTCTTGTGCTGAGGCAAATTGTTTCAATGCTTCGCGAACTGTGCCTTTGTCATTAATGGTGTTTTTGATGCCTAAACCGTGAGCCACTTCATGGAACATGGTGTTGCTGAAGAAAGCATCAAATGTAATGTGTTTTCTTTGTTCTGGGACAACAAGTTCTTCAGATATGGGTATTAAAATTTTATCAAACTTGGCTTGCATGGCATTTTTTAATTGCAATCTACGGCTGCCTTTTTCGAGTTGGACTGTTTCATCATTAGGAAGATTAATGGCAATGGTTTTACCGCCTGCATTTGAATGTCCAGCATAATAAAGGGCATCATAAGCATTTAGGTCGGAATCTGTGCCAGGAGTCTCTGTTTTGTATTTTTCATCAACGGGTAAATCACGCTGTAATAAAGGCAACAGTTTAGCAAACTTAGCCAGTTTTTCACTCCAAGATTTATCTTTGATAAGAACATAAGCTTCATAAGCGGTTTTCTGGCCATAAAGTTGATCTTCATAATTTTCAATTGGACCCACAACAAAATCTATGTCATTGGTCTTCATGTCCATCCAAGCCATATCACTGGCCCTAAACTCATCATTTAATAAAGCTTTTGCACGCAATGTCAGGTATTTTTTAAATCCTTCATCTTCAGCAAGTTTTGCTGCTTGTAATAAAAGTTCTGAGGCCTTTTTTAATTGTTCAGGAAACTTGTCATGGTAATAGACTGATGTTAAATAACCATCGGCATTTCTTTCTAAAACTGTATAAAGATCGCCTTTTTTATCATCTTCAAAAGCTTCATACTCGTCTTTTGTCATGTCTTTGGGGTAAAAATTGGCGCCTAATGGTTTGTCATCATAGTTTGCAATCAGTTTTTTATCGCCATTGAGTCTGTCCCAAGGTCCATAATTGATTTCTACTAATTTTTTTAAGTTTTTGTCGCTAATAGAATTTAATAACTCATCTTTAGTGCCATAAGATTGTAGCCAAAACAATTCATCCATAATTTTAGATATCTCAATGAGCAATGGCAACATGCGTTTTTGGTTATTACTGAGGTGAGATAAGTCAGTTGTTAAAGTGAATGAAGCATAAATATCAGAAACTTTAGGGGTCTCTATTTTGTCGGTTTCAACTATAGTTGTTTCTTCTGGTTCAGATTTAACATCTTGCACCACTTGTGTTTCTGGTTCTACAGGAGTTTTATTGGTGTTCGAATTGTTTTCATTATTGTTTCCACAAGATGATAAAAACAACGTTGAAAAAAGCATTGCAATTGTGGTTTTTTTCATAATTCTCTCAAGGTTTTAAAACAGGCAGTATTTTAACATATTTATATATAGGTCTCGTAGCTTATTAAGCATTAATAATGAGGTGGTTTTTCATCGACCATACTGGCATCTGTTTGCCATTGTTGACTTTCCTCATCAATTTTCTTGTCTAATTGTTTTAATTGATGTTGTAATTTATCAATGGCTTTTTGTTGATTAATAATGACATCGTTAAGTTGTTCGATGGTTTCTTCTTGAAAGGCCAGCTTGGTCTGTATTTCAATGATGTTATCTTGGATTTCTTGCATAATAGGCTAACTATATTTATTTAAATGACGTGGCTTTAAAATTAGCCATGACTTTTTGGTTGAGGGTTAATTTTAACTTATGTAACGATTGTGATGTGATTTTAGCGAACAATATTTGATCTTCTGCAGTTTTTAGTTTTAGAATAGATTGATCTTTATCTGTGTCAATTTTGATTATTGTGACGTTATATTGATGAATGATACTGGTATTTTTTAACGGCTCTAAACTAATGCTGACATCATCAGCATAGATAATTTGGATAGTGTTATTGATTAATACTTTACTGGCAATCGGCAATTGAAATTTTCCGTCTGACATCGCACCAGAAATATTGCCTTGATATTGAATTTTGCCATTATTAATATATAACAGTTCATCTGCATAATGATATAACTCATTAATATCGTGTGTGACTAAAAAAACCAAGTGAGTTGTTCTGAATTGATTGAGTATCTCTAATGCTTTTGCACGCATGTCTTGATCTAATGCAGAAAAAGGCTCATCTAATAGAATTAGTTGATTGGTTCTGGCACTTATTAAAGAACGAATAAAAGCCACTCTTTGTTTTTCTCCACCTGATAATTGGCTTGGATATTTGTTCAACAAATCATGACAATTTAATTGTGTCACCAAATAACTGGTGTTTTCACTTTCTTGCCTTGAATGGATTTCAGCAAAATCTAAATTCTCAGCCACTGTCCAATGCGGAAATAAAATGGAGTCTTGGTTCATATAGCTGCATTTTTGAACAGTAGAATAAATTTTATTCTCGGTATCTAAAATGGTACTATCTAAAAATTCAATCTTACCGCGTAAATCTGCTTGAAACCCAGCCAGTGACCTAAGTAAACTGGTCTTACCACTACCAGAAATACCATAAATACCTATGATTCCAGTATCATCCACTTCGAATTGATAATTGAATTGTGGTGAAGTTGATTGGATATTAACTTTCATGAGATGATTCGTGTATTTTTGTGACTAAAATTCATCCATAAGATAACTGCAAACGAAATGATAACCAAAATTAATGAAAGTTGATTGGCTTGTTGTATTTCTAGATTTTCAACATGGTTAAAAATTTCGATTGATACAACTCTGGTCTGATTCGGAATATTTCCTCCCACCATTAACACCACTCCAAATTCCCCCAATGTGTGTACAAACCCTAAAATACTGGCTGAAATTATGCCTTTTTTGGACAAAGGTAAAATTATTTTCCAGAAAATGGTTCGTTTGCTGGCACCGAATGATTCAGCTGTTTTTACAGTTTCTTGACCAATGTGATTAAATGTGGCAACCATGGGTTGTACGACAAAGGGCAGGGAATAAACTACTGATGCCACAACTAATCCGTAGAAGCTAAAGATCAGTTGTTGTGATGTAAGTTGAATAAACAATGAACCCAACCATGATTCATCCCGCATAATACTCAATAAATAAAACCCCAGTACTGTTGGTGGTAATACCAATGGAAGTGTGACAAGAGAACTCACATAAGGAATTGATTTACTTTGAGAAAATGCCAGCCATTTAGCTAAAGGTATACCAATAATTAACAGTATGATGACTGTGACAGTCGCCAGTTTAAAACTGAGAAACAATGCCGTTAAATCAGTAGATAGCATGCTTAAAGGAAAGATTAAAATTTAATTATAATGCTTATTAATCCCATATACTTAATACATTGTAAAATAAATGCTAAGATTCTTAACAATAATCATTGAGAAGGTATTAAATGTTTGTATCTGGTTGGATATTTGGAATAATTCCTGTGTTTATATTTTGGTTTTTTTTCTTGTATTTACCACAAAAAAAACACAACGAATCAAGGATGAACAAAAAACGGGAGCTATTAAATTTACACTTAAAGAAAAAGATTGAAAAAAAACGTGAAGAAATTAATTCTAAAAGAAACAAAACTAATAAAAATGAACATTAAATATTCTATATTGTCTCTGTTATAATGACAGAGCTATTCAATAAGCATTATTAAGAACTTGCTTTGATATAAGCTTAAACCACGATTAAAAACTTGAGATTATTATGAAAATTAAATTATTCACAACATTTATACTGTTAGTACTGTCTGTAATCAGTTACGCAGAAGAGAATAAAGAGGTCACAGCGCAAAGCTTATTAGATGAAATTCGTAAAGATTTAACCGCTTTAAATGCCAGCTTCTTGCAGTATGAGATTGATGCCAACGACATCATGTCAGAAAAGTTAGGTGGTCAAGTGTGGTTGCAAACCCCCAATAAATTTAAATGGGAATATGCGGAGCCTGCACCACAATTGATTTTGGCCAATGGTGAAACGGTGTGGGTTTATGATGAAGATTTAGAACAAGTCACTGTTAAGAAACAAGAAAGCACCCAAAACCCAATTTATGTTTTACTCAATAAAGAACAAACTGAGAAGAATTTTGACATGGCATTGCTTGCAAAAGAGAAGGACCAATTAGAACAACAAAACTGGATAGAAATGACACCTAAAAACCCAGGTGAAGACATTAAAAAAGTCTGGTTAGGTATCGAGAATAATAACCTAAGAGTGATCAAATTAAAAAACCAAATGGACAACATTGTCATATTTGAATTTGCAAACATTGTTAGAAATCCAGATTTAAAAGAGGGTTACTTTACATTCGATATTCCCAAAGGTGTTGATGTCATTCAAGATTCTGGTTTTAATTCAGAATTTTGACTCTCTAACGTTTTAAATAATGCAACCACTTGCGGATAAACTTAGACCACAAAATTTAGAAGATGTCGTTGGTCAACAACACCTGACTGCCAAAAACAGGCCTTTGGCTAAAGTTTTAGAAAACAATCATCTGCATTCAATGATTTTATGGGGACCTCCAGGAACCGGTAAAACCACATTGGCTAAAATACTGTGCAAAGAGTCAAATGTTGAGCAGATCAATTTGTCAGCTATATTATCTGGTGTTGCAGATATTCGTAAAGCGATTAAGCAAGCAGAACAAAACAGAGATGAAGGTCTTGTCACGGTATTATTTGTCGATGAGATTCATCGATTTAATAAATCACAACAAGATGCCTTTCTGCCGCATATGGAAAATGGTTTAATTACCCTTATTGGTGCCACTACAGAAAATCCATCATTTGCTTTGAACAATGCTTTGTTATCTCGCTCGCGTGTGTATATTCTAAAAAATATTGAAGCAGAAGATTTACGTTTATTATTACAAAAAGGTGTGGCAGAGACCAATTTAAAACTATCAGAATCTCAACAAAATCAACTCATCCAGTCAGCTGATGGCGATGCACGCAGGCTGTTGACTTTATTGGAAATACTGTTCGATTACTCTCATGATGGAGAAGTAAAAGATGAAGAAATATCCTTAATTATTTCAGGACAAGCACGTCGCTTTGATAACAAAGGCGATGTTTTCTATGAACAAATATCAGCCTTGCACAAATGCGTACGCAGTTCCAATCCAGATGCCGCCTTGTATTGGATGAACCGCATGTTGGATGGCGGTTGCGATCCACAATACATTGCTCGAAGGTTATTAAGAATGGCCAGTGAAGAAGTAGGCAACGCTGATCCCAGAGCATTAACATTGTGTTTGGATGCGTGGGAAACATGGAGAAGACTGGGTTCACCAGAAGGAGATTTGGCCTTGGCTCAAGCAGCGGTTTACGTCGCCAGTTGTCCAAAAAGTAATGCCGTTTATACTGCCCACAATGAATCATTGGCTGATGCTAAAAATCTCGGTTCATTAGAGGTTCCCATGCATCTCCGCAATGCAGCCACATCACTCATGAAACAACAAGGCTATGGTTCTGGTTACCAATACGACCATGACAATGAAGATTCCATTGCTTATTCTCAAAAAGGTTTTCCTGATAAAATGGGTGAAAAAGTGTATTACCAACCCAAACAAGCCGGTTTAGAAATTAAAATAGCGCAAAAATTAGAACAAATTAGAAACAAGAGAAATGATTAAACAAGTATTAGTCGTAGCAGCAGGAGGAGCATTGGGAGCGGTTTTGAGATACCTCAATGCCAAAGCATTCACTCATTATTTCGGTTCACCTTTGCCTTGGGCCACATTATTAGTCAATGTTATTGGTTGTTTTTTAATGGGCATCGCCTATATGTATCTGTTAGACAAATACCAAGCATCAGATAATTTAAGGCTCTTTATTATGATGGGCTTTTTGGGTGCCTTAACCACTTGGTCAACCTTCTCTATGGAAACTGTATTAATGATGACCTATGGTGAGTACTTGAAAGGTTTTACCTATTTGATATCAACATTTGTATTGTGTTTTTTGGCTTTTTTTGTGGGCATGAAAATCAGTTCATAGATAATTCAAATGGGTAGTTGGCTTTAGCCAACCCTTTTGTTGATTTTTATTGATTTCTTGGTTGGCTAAAGCCAACTACCCAATGATTTTATGTTAAATAATTACCCTATAAATCAGATTCTCGCATGAAAAGAGCAACCACAAGGGTTGCACCGTACAAATATCATTTTAAAATTAAAACACCGTACGGCGTGCCCTTTATGGGTACCCAAATACCAATTCGTCAAAACCGAGCATTGAACAGAAAAAACTATTTTTATTCCGTATTTCAACTTATTAGTTTCATGCCATTTAAACTCTTTATTTAAAATTATACACACCTAATGTTAGAAATAACTTCTTATTAAAGTTTAAAACTCCTTAAATATTTGATTTTTATAAGACATTTATCTAATATTTAGTTAATTCACTAAAAATCACAGGTAAATCAATGACAGAAAAACAGGCAAAAAAGAGTTATTACGGCATAATGTTGTATAACTA
>Ga0316205_10005848_pt1 | contig 10008 bp, 8 predicted proteins | sample 3monthpyrite_MG_FD_204941 | JGI IMG/M metagenome (GOLD analysis project Ga0316205, IMG submission 204941) | Microbial mat bacterial communities from mineral coupon in-situ incubated in ocean water Damariscotta River, Maine, United States -... | ecosystem: Environmental > Aquatic > Marine >...
CCAGAAGTGCACTGCCATCAACAGTCCCGCCGCCAACGGCAGGGCCACGCAGTGCAGCACGTAGAACCGCAACAGCGCCGCCGCCCCGACGAATCGGCCGGCCAGCAGTCCGAAGCGGATGTCGCTCGCCGGAGTCACCAGAGCCACGTCGCCCACCGCCAGCAGGCTGGCGCCGGGTCCCTCGTGACCGATGAACGGGTGGGCGCGGGCCATGTTGCTTCCGACCGTGATGGCCCAGATCGCGAGCTGATCCCAAGGCAGCAGGTAGCCCGTGAACGACAGCAGCAGCGTGAGCAGCAGCAGGATGACGCCGATGTTCCAGTTGAACTCGCGCGGCGGCTTGTAGCTGCCGGTCAGGAACACGCGCAGCATGTGCAGCCACACGGCCAGCACCATCATGTGGGCAGCCCAACGATGCAGCTCGCGCATGATCCCGAGCGGTACGTGCTCGCGCAGCGCGATGATGTCGTTGTAGGCGTACTCGATCGTCGGCCGGTAATAGAACATCAACAGCACGCCGGTGATCGTCTCGAGCAGGAAGAGGAAGAACGTGATCCCGCCCATGCACCAGGTGAACGACAGCTTGATGCCGTGCTTGCGAGCCTTGACCGGGTGCAGGTGCAAGAAGATGTTCGACAGGGCGGCCAGAGCACGGTTACGGGGTGTGCTCGGATAGCCGTGCCTGAAGATCGACCTCCAGATCTGCGTCTCGGCGATCTTTTGGAACAAGCTCAATGCTCGATCCCTCCTGTGTGTTGGTGCTGGGAGAAGCGGACGGGTGCTAGACGGGCAGGAACGCTTCGGGGGCGATCCACGTGCCCTTCTCCCACTGATACTTCTGGTTCTTGTCGACGAGGATCTCGCCGTCTTGTTCGATGATGCGCCAGCGCTCGAGGGGGCGCGGTGCCGGGCCCTCGAAGTTCATGCCCGAGGTACGGAAGCCGCTGCCGTGGCAGGGGCACTTGAACTTGGCGTCTGCGGCCTGCCAGTTGGGGATGCAACCCAGGTGGGTGCAGGTCGTGCTCAGGGCGAACATGCCGGCGATGCCCTCGCGGTCGGAGAGCGGGTCGGACTCGGTACGCACCAACCACGTGCCATTGGAGGCCTTGTAGGTCTCGTCCACGCCCAAGCCGTAGATCTCTTTCTTGCCCGCCTTGAAGGTCGCCGGGGGCTCGTAGAGAAGATTCGGAAACAGAAAGCGGACACAGCCCAGGAGGCCAGCGCCGGCGCCGAGCAGGAACAGCGACCAACCGGCCAGCAGCGAGCCCACCACGCCACGTCGGGTGGGATCACCCTTGCGCGCTGGATTCTGGTTCGAAATGGCCTGCTGCGAGGCTTCTGAGGTAGCCATGTCAGGAGTTCTCGGTGGGGACGCTCTCGACGCCAAGAGCGTCCAAGGCGTTGATGGCGGCGGATCTTACTTTCACGGGGCGGTCGGGCTCACGCAACTTCTGAAGGCTGGCCACCGCGGAGGGGTCTCCGAGCAGGGCTGCAGCCTGGCAAGCCTGGATCAAAAAGGCCTCAGCGGAGGCGCTCAAGGCCTCGGCCCGGCTGGCATCGCTGAACTCGGAGAGGCCCAGATCCATGGCGCTGTCAGCGGCGTAGGAGTCAGGGTCGAGCAGCCGCAGGAGCATGGGCAACGAGGCGGGATTGCGCTGGCGGGCCGAGATCAGGACGGCGTTGCGGGCCACCATGGGGTCCGGCGAGGTCAGCGCCCCGGCGATGGCCTGACTGGCCTTCGGGGAGTCGTGGAAGTTGCCCAGGGCACCCAGAGCCATCAAGCGCACGCCGGCCACAGGTGATTCGAGCTTCGAGGCGATGACGTCGACCGATGTGGGGTCGGCCATTCTCGCCAGGGACGCCAAGGCGGCCATGACCAGGTCATCCGACGCCGAGTCGAGGGCTTCCACGGCGAACGGCGTCAGGGACGGGTCACCCTTCCAGGCCATAACATGAAGCAACGTTGAGCGCATGATATTAGCCTCTTGGCCGTCGCCTGTGCGCTGAGACTCGGCCTCGTAGATCAACGCCAGCTCTGCTGCGGAGACCTCGTCGAGGTTCAACTGCTCCCGATTGAGACCGTTGGCCAACGAGTGCATCAGCTGCCAGCGGCCGTGGGGTCCGGCCACTCGAAACTCGTCGAGCAGCTCCCGGGCGCTGTCTGCCTCCGTGCCCACCACAACCCGCAGCAGCAGGTAGATGGCGGTCAGGGTCACCACCAGGATCGCCGGAAAAACGAAGAACTGGGGCAGGGCCTCCAAGAACGACCCGGGCACGTGCTGGGGCGGCTCCTCGTCGAGCGTGGCCTCGGGCGGCACAGCGTCGGCGGCCACGTCATCAGCCACACCCTGCCCAGGGACCCTGGGCGGTGTCGACGCATCGGAGCGAAATGGAGAACCTTTGGGGTCCACGATGGGCCTGTTTTTCCGGGGGCGAGCAGACTCGCGGGGGATCGTAATCAACAAGTGCGATTCAGGGAACAGGCTGCCCCCACAGGCCCGCTCTGAGCTGCCTGGATCCAAGGCATCACCGCACTGCCAGCACCCAGCCGCTCTCGATCCGGGGGCGGCCTGCTAGGATTCCTGGTCTATGCCCGCTCTGCGCATCGAATCCCTCTCCAAGGCCTTTGGGCGCACCGTGGCTGTCCACGATGTCTCGCTCACGGTGGAACGGGGCCAGCTCTACGGCCTGCTCGGCCCCAATGGTGCCGGAAAGACCACGACCCTGGCCTGCGCCTTGGGACTTCTGCAGCCGGACGGCGGGACGATCTCGGTGCTTGGCCAGCCCGCCTCCCAGATCCACACGCTCTGCGGCAAGGTGGCGGTGGTCTTCGATCAGCCCACCCTGGTGCGGGGCCTGTCGGTCTCCCAGAACCTGGCCTACGCCCAGCGGCTCCTCGGCCACAAGGGCGGCCGCTCCGCCACCGATGCCCTGCAACTCGCCGGCATCGCAGACCTTGCGGGCCGCCGTGCCGGCCGACTCTCCCTGGGCCAATCACGCCGGCTGGCCATTGCCCGCGCCCTGCTGGGACAGCCCGAGCTGCTCGTCCTCGATGAGCCCTTGTCGGGGCTGGACACCCTGGGCGTCACCTCGATGCTGGCTCTCTTCTCTGAGCTTCGCGACCAGGGGCTGACCCTCGTGCTTTCCAGCCATCGACTTCACGAACTGGAGCGCATCGTCAGCCATGTGGGCGTGGTCATCGGCGGCCGTGTCGTGCGGGAAGCCACTCTGGACGATCTGTTGCAGGGTGTGGCGGGCCAGCTGCGGGTGCGTGTCGACGATGTGCCCCGGGCCCGGACAGCCCTGGCACAAGTAGATGGCGCCATCTTGGGACAGAGCGACGAGGCCAAGGGCTTGCTGCGCCTCGACCCTGGCCCCCAGGGCGCCCCAGCGATCACCAAGGCACTCGTCGACGCAGGGTGCGCCGTGTCGGCCATCGAGCCCATGCGCTCTGGGCTGCAGAGCGTGTTCGAGACCCTCCTCGAAGAGTACGGCCCCCACGAGGTGCTGCCTTGAGCGGGTCCCTGGCAGTTCTTCGCGCCGAGTTCTACCGGCTCTCGCGGCACAGGTCCGTACACCTGTCAGCGCTGTTCATCGTCGTGGTCGCCGTCATGCGGGTCTGGGGCGAGTCGGTCATCCAGGCCGCGTCCAGAGCGTCGATCGTGCAGAGGGCCTTGGAGCGCGGGGCCGCCCCACCAGAGCTGCCCCCCCCGAACGCCTTCGCACCACTTGTCGAGGGCTGGCTCTCTGCGCTCACCGTGGGATCACTGCTGCTGCTGATCCTGGCCTCACGCTGCCTGGCGGCTGACCGTGAGAGCGGCGTTCTGCGCCTGGCCCGCACCCGCTCGGCGAGCCGAGGCGCCATGGTGGTGGGACGAGCCCTGCTGGGCGTCCCCCTGGTTCTCGGTCTGGTGCTGATCAGCGGAGCCGCGGCCTGGCTCACGACGGCTGCGCTCTTCGACTTTGGCCCCCTGGTGGAGCACGGCTTCGAGCTGCTCAGCACGGAGACGTTCTACGAAGAGCTGCGGCGGGCGGTGATCGCGACCATCCCACCCTTGATGGCCAACTGGACCTTCGGACTGGCCGTGTCTGCCTGCGCCCGGTCCCCCAGCCTGGCGCTCGGCACCAGCTTGGCGGCCTACCTGGGATTTGATCTGTTCAAGCAGGTGCTGGGTGACGGGCAGTGGTGGATCTTTGCCTCCTTTGCCCCTTCGTTCTCCGATGCGTCGGCCATGCAGGAGATGACCGGCGTGGCCCGGGGACTCTCTGACGCGGGGTACTCTGCGGCGCGCTACAACCAGAACATGCTGTTGCCCTGGCCCGAGGCGCTGCTCTTGGTGGCGGTGGCTTGGTGGGCCACCCGCCGGAGAGCCCTCTGATGCCCATGCGCTCAACCCTGATCGCCCTGCTTGTACTGGCCGGCTGCCGCACAGCTCCCGTGGCCTCGCTCCCTGGTCCCCTGCCCCTCTCAGGCTCATGGCAGGTCGCCGAGGACCACACGGTGTTCCTTGGCGTCCATGGCGAAGAGAACAGCGGTGGTTCCCTTGAGGCCATGAGTTTCGACCCCGGAGTACGGGTGCTGCGGGTCGTCGAGAACTCGCCAGCGGCAGCGGCTGGCCTCTCCTACGGCGACGTCATTCTGGAGGCCGGCGGACAGCAGGTCGACGACCCCGACGCCCTCGAGGTCGTGGTGCAAGGCCACGGGCTGGAGAGCGAGTTGCCGCTCTCCGTGCTGCGCGGAGACACGGTCTTTGCTGTGCCTGTCACCTTGGCGACCGTGGGTGGCAACAGCCAACAGCCTGCCCAGCCGCTCTACGTCCTCGACCCGGCGCGCTCACGAGCGGGGTGGACAACCACACCGATCGGAGTGGCCCTGGCCTCATCGGCAGACGACGGCCCCTTCGTGGTGGCGGGGCTGACCTTGGGCAGCCTCGTCTTGGCCGTTGACGGCGAAGAGATGCTCTCAGCTCGGGCCCTGGTGCGCGCGCTCGGTGAACGAGCTCCAGGGGACGAGGTCACTGTGCAGGCCAGGCTCCCCGACGGCTCGCTGTTCATGACCGACGTGACCCTCTACGAAGTCCCCACCGTGATCACCGAGTTCGGCCTGCCCGTGCTCTTTGACTACGAGGCCGCGGCCGATGGCAGCCGGTCCAGCGCGTCGTTTCTCGACCTCTGGCTACTTCAGCTCTACCAGTACCGGCGGGACGGCGGCGAGCAGCGCTGGGTCATCCTCGAGCTCTTCGGCTTCGATCTGTTCGAGTTCGCCACGGGCATGGGCGAGTTGGCCGAATGAGCGGGTCGCCCTCTGACAGCAGCGCCCCGGCAAGGCCGTGTCTGCACCCTCGCGCCATCGTCTCATCGATCACGCTCGCCCTTGCCCTGCTGCCCCCGTCGGCGTCGACGGTTCTTGCAGAGCCCACGGCAGCAGCGCCCGCAAGCGATGACATCGCCTGGATCGACGCGTCTGTCCTCGTCGATGGCCAGGTGCTCGCCGCAGAGTCAGAGGACATCGACGGCGATGGCCGACAAGAGATCACGGTCGCCGTCTACGATCGGTCCCTGTCCCGCAGAGAACTGAGGGTCTGGCGACTCAACGAAGAAGGGCAGCGGGATCAATCCCCGTTCATCACCGTGCCCGTGCTCGACGACGTGGTGGCCTGGTGCTGGGCCGATGTGCGCGCCGAAGCCGGCAAGGAGCTGATCTTCCTCTCTCGTTCGGGCGCCTGGTCCTATTCGATCACCTTGGATGGCTACCGAAACAACATCTCCCGGCTGGTCGACGTGGAGCTGCTCTACGACATCCCGTCTCCAGAGAGCCTGCCCCACTGGGACTACGTGCTGAGTTGCCCCGAGGGAGACCAGCTGCTCCTGCCCGAGCTGGGTGGTTACTCGATCTGGGTACCTGAGAGAGGCGTCGACGCAAGCGGGAACGGCGCGCTCGCAAGGGGCTCACAGTTTCGGGTCAGCCCGCGACTTGTGCAGACAACACCAGGCGACAGACGCCGCATCGAGGTCTCTGCTGGAGGCGTGGTGATCTCCAGCGGGCGCATGGACAACCCGCTTGTCGACGTCGAGGGTGACGGGCACAAGGGCCCGCTGGTCGACGCCGGCAGCCGGCTGCGCTCACCAGCCCTGGTCGATGTCAACGGCGACGGCCGTGATGACCTGGTGCGGCTCGGTCACGAAGAGCTCCATGTCCACCTGGCCACGGCGCAGGGCATCAGCAACGCGGTCTCCGCCACGGAGGAATTCCCCCCCTACCTGCAGGGGCTCGACGACGACACCAACACAACCCTTGAGCTCTTCGACATGGACGATGACGGCGATATCGACGTGCTGGTGAAGCTCAGAGCTGACAGCGGCAGCCGATTGGAGAGCAACCAGCAGTTGAGCTTTCTCGTCTTGATCAACAACGGCCGCCTCTTGCCCGACCAGCCCCAGCAGATCCTCAAGTTCGAAGCGACCACTGTCACGCCTACGCTGACCGATGTCGATGGAGACGGGCGAGTTGACCTCGTTTTCAAGAAGATGACCGCCCCCAGCCTGCGGGAGATCGCCAGCCCGGACGGGCTCTCACTCACTCGCAGCCTGCTCGTGTTCCTCGGCAACGAAGACGGCCTCTTCGAGCGGCGCCCAGCCCTCGATCGGCCACAGTCCTTCGATGAGACCAGCATGGGTGACGCGGTCACGAAGCAGATCATCGGAGCCGACTGCAACGGCGACGGCATCGGCGACCTGATTGACGTGAACCTCGCCGGAGAGGTGCGCATCCACCGCATCATGAAAGAGAGCAGCTTCTTCGGCGGTGACAGCTGGACCGTGGACGAGACCGCCTGGCGCCGCTTTGGCACCCGGGCCAACATGAGGGACTTCAGCACCGACGACCTCAACGGTGACGGTCTGGCCGATGTGCTCTCGACTCGGGGCGAACGCCTGACCCTGCTGTTGTCGAAGCGGGTGGGAGCCGATCAGTGAAACCAAGACGCCTGAAGACCTGGCTCGTGGCAGCGGTTGCCCTTGGGGTTTCCCACCTTGCGCCGTGCGCTGCCGCGGCCACCCCGACCGACGCACCCAAGCTGGCCGTGAGCACCATGTCCATCGCCGCCGATGATGTGCTGCACGCGCTGCGGGACATGGACGGCGACGGAGATCTCGACCTGCTGCGCATGGACGCTGCGGGGATCGCCTTGCGCCGTCTCGATGCCGCTGGCGAGTACTCCACCGAAGACGAGAGCCTGGTGGCGTGGCCCGGTCCTGACGTGGGCTGGCACCTCGCAGACTGCGACGGCGACGGCTCCACCGATCTGGTGCTGCTTGTCGAGGGCCAGAAGCTGGTGCGACATCGGGTCACCGCCGACGGCGTGTTCGACGAGGGTCAGGTCATCCTGGAGCAGCCCCAAGGCCACCTGCCTCGTGGCATCCGCCGGGTGCCCTGCCTGCGCGACGTGAACGGCGACGGGCGCCTCGATGCGGTGCTGCCAGGCCTGGGTCAGTACCTGATCCATCTGGGCATTGACGGCGGGTTGAACGGTGAGCCCGTCGTGGTGGCCTTCGAAGCCGACATCGAGTACAGCCTGGGTGATCGGGGCCGTGTCGACGGACGTTTCGGTGAGGCGGTCATCGTGCCCTGGTTCAGCCTGCGCGACATCAACGGTGACGACCTGCTTGACCTGATCAGCGAGACCGGCGATCAGGTGCTCTTTCATCTGGCCCAGCCGTCGTTGTCTACCCAACCCACCTGGCGGCTCGATCTGGCTGCCCTGCGCGACGAGCTCGAAGAGGTCGTGCTCGACATGGACGACCTGCTGCGCAGCGTGACTCAGCGGGTGAGTTGGCGCCTCGACGATCTCGATCACACCGCCCCACTCGACCTGATCATCCAGCAAGGCGGTTCGTTCAGGGTCTACCTTGGTGGGGCCAGCGGCGACATCGAACGCCCCCCCGATCTGCTGCTCAAATCAAGCGGCAGCGTGCTCCATTACACGATCCGCGACGTGCTAGGCAGCCCGCTCCCTGAACTGCAGATCATCCGCGGAGACGTGATCTCCCTGGCCGACGTGTTGCGCCTGCTCGCCGTGCCCGGGGCCATCGACTTCGACGTCTTCACCTACGAGAACACCGAGGGGAGCTTCGCGCGCAAGCCCACGAAACGCACGCGCATCACTCTCGAGATCCCCCGCCTGTTGGCCTTCTTCGAACGTCTCGAGGCCATGCAGGACGACCTGCGCGAGCGCATGCAGGTGCCCGCCCGGCGCATCGATCTTGACGGCGACGGTTCGCGCAACGACGTGGTCGATCTGGTGGACGGCGAGCTGCTGCTCTACCGCGATCTGGTGCCCACCGAGTTCGATAGCAGCCTGGCTGAGCAGCTGAGCGACACCACGCTCGACGGGCTGGTCGAGTCGTACATCCTGTCTGACCTCGACCGACTAGGTGATGGTGATGTGCACATCATCGACCTGGAGGACATCACCGAGCTGCGTCTGACTCCCGGCTGGGAGCTGCGCCAGTTGACCGTTGAGCAGGAGCCCGTGCTGCGGCTGCAGACACCCTTCGCCAGTGACGGGGAGGACCTGACCATCCTCGTCCATGACGTGAACGGCGACGGCCGGGGCGACGTGGTGCTCACTGGCGAGGTGACCGAAGGGCACAAGGCCCTGCAGCTGATCGTGCTGGGCACGTAGAGCGACCACTCGGCCAGTCGCCACGGGCTCTGAATGCGTGGCCCCGCGCTCAGACGGTCTTCGGAGCAGCTGGCAGATGGTGCAACTCGACGGGAGCGCCAGCGCAAGGTTGGCCTGGCTGGTATGACATGAACTGTCCGTCTCGCGACACCTGCACCTGGGTGCGGCTCACCGTGTGGGCATCGTCGCGGTGCATGCAGATCGAATAGGCATCGCCGTCGTCTCCCCCAGGTCGATGCCCGCTGTGCCATGTGGCCAGCTCTTCGGACCAGGTCGTGGTCTCGCCTTCTTCGAGGCGGCTCACCAAGCGGGTGAACGACTGCCGCCGCCGCGCCGTGACCGCGTCGGTCTCGTAGGTACTGGACACCACCAAGGACGGGCTGGTCAGCTGGCGCACGACGAGTTCGCGGCCATTCCATTCGAGGAGCCGAGCCCGGAGAGCGGGGTCCCGTTCGATGCTGAGAAGCTTGAAGGTGCGATAGGGCAGATCTTTGCTCATGGCCCAGGACAGCAGCTGGCTGGTGACCCCGTCGACGCTCGCGTCACTCATCAGGTCGAGCACCAACAGCCCCCTGCTGCGAGGGTCGGTGGGAGGTTTGGCAGCCGGTTTCTTGTCGCCATTCAGGAGGCAGAGGCTGCGGCCTTGGTCGTCGAGAGCCACCCAGGTGCCCCCGGCGTCCCCATCGATGGGAGCCAGAACCTGACGGTCGCCGAGAACCCGCAGGCTGGGCGCCTGGGCCTGCCCACGATGAGGCCGCTCGTCGCGATTCGTGCCCAACAGGTAGCCCCCGTCCGGCATTGGCAGGTAGGTCACGGTGCACATCGTAGGAGGCTCGTCGCTGAACTGGGAGAGAAGAGTGGAGCGTTCAGCCCATGGTGCACGAAGGTTGGTCAGCATCCACGGCGTTCCCTGCGTCGATCCAGGCCGCCGTGCCGCCGACCACGTTCAACACCCCGTGGAATCCGTGGCGCAAGAGCAAGCTGGCCGCCGCGCTGGAGCGGTAGCCCGTGGCGCAGATCACAGCCAGTGGCTGGGACGCATCAAGCTCCGCCCGTCGCTCTTCAAGCTCGCGCACCGGCAGATTCAGCGCGCCAGGAACATGACCCGCGGCGTACTCGCCAGGCTGCCTGACGTCGACGACCCGCAGCCCCCCGGGGTCAGCTGAGAGGCGAGCGGACAGCTCCTCTACGGCGACCTGGCTGATGGTGGCAAGCTCCCGTCCGCTGGACTGCCAGGCTGCCATGCCCTCAGAGAAGAAGCCCAGGACCGTCTCGTAACCCACTCGCGCCAGGCGGGTCACGGCGATGTCGACGTCTTCGGTGC
>Ga0316205_10005849_pt1 | contig 10007 bp, 11 predicted proteins | sample 3monthpyrite_MG_FD_204941 | JGI IMG/M metagenome (GOLD analysis project Ga0316205, IMG submission 204941) | Microbial mat bacterial communities from mineral coupon in-situ incubated in ocean water Damariscotta River, Maine, United States -... | ecosystem: Environmental > Aquatic > Marine >...
GACAGCGATATAATATTTAATGAGATTATTAGCCATGGAGGCAAAGCCATTATGAGTAAAAAGGAACACGAATCTGGCAGTGATCGTATTGCAGAGGCGGTTCAAGATGTAGATTGTGATATTGTTGTTAATGTGCAAGGAGACGAACCGTTTACAGAACGTGAAAGTTTAAAAAAAGTACTTAATGTTTTTCATGATGATGCTGAAAAGGAAATTGATTTAGCATCACTAATGGTTGAAATTAGCGATTGGGATGAAATTCACAATTCAAATACTGTAAAGGTTATTGTTGACCAACGTGATTTTGCTTTGTATTTTTCTCGTAGTCCAATACCATATCCAAGAGATCGCGAAGTCGATGCTAAATATTTTAAACATAAAGGGATTTATGCTTTTAGAAAACAAGCCTTAATCGATTTTAGTAATCTACCTATGCGATTTTTAGAAGCTACAGAAAAAATTGAATGTATTCGATATTTAGAATATGGCAAAAAAATTAAAATGGTAGAAACTAATGTTGAAGGCGTTGAGATTGATACACCCGAAGATTTAGAAAGAGCAAAGCGATTATGGAAATAGATTATTCAGACATAAAAGTAATCGGTTTTGATGCCGATGATACACTTTGGGTTAACGAAACCTATTTTAGAGAGGCAGAGCTTGAATTTGCGAAACTTTTAGGGGCTTATGAAACGGCTAATAAAATTGATCAAGAATTGTTTAAAAAGGAAATTGATAACCTTAGCTTATATGGCTACGGCGTAAAAAGTTTCATCTTATCAATGATTGAATCAGCTTTAGAATTATCGAATAATACCTTGCCCAATAAAGCGATTACTGAGATACTAAGTATTGGAAAAAATATGATTACTAAACCTGTAGAATTATTGGATGGTGTAGAAGAGGTTTTAGAGGCACTATCAAAAAAGTACCGCTTAATTGTTGCTACTAAAGGCGATTTGCTGGATCAAGAACGGAAGTTGGAAAAATCTGGTTTGACCGATTATTTTCACCATATCGAAGTACTGAGTGATAAGAAAGAAGAAAATTATTCTAAATTATTAAACCATTTAGATATTAACCCATCAGAGTTTCTAATGATTGGTAATTCTCTAAAATCAGATGTTTTACCCTTAGTAAATATTAAAGCGAAAGCAATTCATGTGCCTTTTCATACCACATGGGCACATGAAGAAGTAAGTGAATCAGAAGCACATAATAAAGCTTATAAAACCATAGGTAGTTTGAGAGAACTTTTAGATGTTGTTAATTAATATAAAACATCCATAACTAAAACTTGATACCCTAGGAAATGATTAAATGGATGTCGCATACTTGTGCTGAGAGTAGTCGAAGTATGATATTTAAAAAGCAATAAATATAACCACGTGAAAATCATAGATATTAATGCATGGAATAGAAAACAGCATTATGAGCATTTTTTGGCCTTGTCTGATCCATATTTTGCTGTAACGACCCCTTTTGATGTTACTAAAGCATATCAATTTTGTAAATCTAATGAGATAAGTTTTTTTGCTAGATACTTGCACGATTGCATGAAAGCCATTAACGCCGTTGAAAATTTTAAATTTAGAATAGAAGATGATAAGGTTGTTGAATATGACGTTATTCATGCATCGCCAACTTTGATGCGAAGTGACAACACTTTCGGGTTTTCATTTATTGAATTTAACGAAGATTTAGGAATCTTCATTAAAAATATTGAAAAAGAGAAGGCGCGTATTGAATCAAGTCAAGATTTATATCCGCCAAAAAATAGTTTAGATTGCATACATTGTTCTGCAATGCCATGGCTGAATTTTACAGGCCACAAAGAGCCTGTTTCAAAAACGATTGATTCTGTGCCTAAATTATCTTTTGGAAAAGCGATTAGACAAAGTAATGTGCTGCAAATGAGTGTTTCAATTGCTGCTAACCATGCATTGGTAGATGGTTATCATGTGTCATTATTCGCTGAAATATTTCAAGAAAATTTAGACAAATAAATAGTTATAAGTATTACTTTTGATTAATGTTAAAGAACGAGAATTAAATGAATTATAAAAATTTCCCGATGGTGCCAAGAGTTGTTTTTGGCCGTGGTAGTTTTAATCAATTAAATGAAATAATTACCCCAAAGCGTCTTAATACCAAAGCACCTTTTATTTTTTTGGTAGATGATGTGTTTAAAGGTAAGGCATGGTTAACATCAAGAATCCCATTGTCATACGACGACAAACTACTATATATTTCTAGTGAAGAAGAACCCAAGACGTCACAAGTTGATGCCATTGTAGAGGGGATTATTTTATCAACAAAAGAACGACCCTCTGGAATTATTGGAGTGGGAGGAGGAACGATTATGGATCTTGCTAAGGCGGTTTCCATTATGCTAACTAACGAGGGTACTGCGAGTGATTATCAAGGCTGGGATTTGGTAAAAAATCCTGCAATTTATCATGTGGCTGTGCCTACAATTTCTGGAACAGGAGCTGAGGTATCGAGAACAACAGTATTAACTGGTCCAGAGAAAAAATTAGGTATAAATAGTGATTATACACCTTTTAATCAAGTGATATTAGATCCAGAATTGACTAAGGACATTCCTAAAAACCAATGGTTTTATACGGGGATGGATTGTTATATTCACTGTATAGAGTCGCTTAATGGTACATATTTAAACACTTTTAGTCAAAGCTATGGCGAGAAAGCTTTAGATTTATGTAAAGAGGTTTTTGTAAATGGGAAGTTAACTGCCGAAGAATCTCAAGATAAGTTAATGATGGCCTCTTGGCATGGTGGTATGAGTATAGCCTATTCTCAAGTGGGTGTAGCTCACGCTATGAGTTATGGTTTATCATATCTATTAGGAACAAAACATGGTATTGGAAACTGTATTGTGTTCAATTATTTAGAAGAGTTTTATCCAGAAGGAGTAAAGCTGTTTAAAGATATGATGAAAAGACATAATATAGATTTACCAAAAGGGATTTGTGCTCACCTTGACGATGAACATTATGATACTATGATAAAAGTTGCGCTAAGTCTTGAACCGTTATGGGAAAACGCTATAGGTAAAGATTGGAAAAAAACCATTACTTATGATAGATTAAAAGCTTTATATCAAAAAATGTAAAATAAATGAGCTGGCTTGCAAAATTCATATATTTTAAAGTTTTGGGTTGGCAGGTTACTGGGTTTTCTAAATTTGATAGTGTAAAGAAAGCTGTAATTATTGCAGTGCCCCATACTAGCTGGCACGATTTTTATATTGGAATACTACTACGTTCTGCAATAGGGATTAAGACAAATTATATTGGCAAAAAGGCATTATTTAAGTTTCCTCATGGGTGGTTTTTTAAAATGTTAGGTGGAGCACCAGTAGAGCGACGTAATAACGAAAATCAGGTTGAAGCTATTGCTAGATTGTTTGAAGAAAAGGAAACGTTCAGAATGGCTATGGCACCTGAAGGTACACGAAAAAAAGTTGAAGAATGGCGAACAGGATTTTACTACATAGCCAAAGCTGCTGGAGTGCCAATCATTATGTTTACATTAGATTTTGGTAAAAAGGAAAATCGTTTTTCAGAGCCCTTTTATCCTACTGATGATAAATTGGCCGATTTTAAATTCATGAAGAATTTTTATAAAGGCGTTGTTGGTAAAGTACCAGAATATTCATAAATCACTTTATTTATGATTCCAAGCACGGTCATCATCTTTGTTTTGAGGTGATAACCCTAAAGTTTCGTTTGTTGTGTTTACACCAAGCCCTAAAACGGTTCTATTGGCATAGTTAAAATATGCAATAACTTGATTCATTTCTAGTATTTCGCCGTCATCATTACCATGAGACCTTAGAGTATAAATATCTTCTTCTGTAATAGAGTGGCCATCAAAAGTTAATTTGTGAGCATAGTTAATTGCCGCCATTTCCCTTCCATTTAAGTATTCTGATAACGAATCATTTTCAATATGAAAACGCAAGGCATCTGCTTTGTCATCATCATCAAGAAATCGTTTCATACCCGCAAAATGGTGTTCATAACAATATCCGCACTTATTAATATAACTTGTGTAAGTGCCTAGCAACTCCAAAAACCAATTAGGAAATGAGTTGTCACTATGGTGTAAAGTGTTCTTATAAAGACTCATGTGTCCCGTTAGCGTATGTGGGCGTAAGCTATGAATACTAAGCACGTTGTCAATTTGATTGTTAGGGCCTTTTATCTTTTTATAGATTTGCTTTAATTTCCCTGTTGCTTCTTCAAAAGGGATTACTCTTATCCAGCTCATAATTTTTTATTTAATGCTGTTAAAAATAGAGATTATTTAATGTAAACTAACAAGATTGGCATGAGATTTGTGTACTTATTAGTAGGTTTAGTTTAAGAAAGTAAATGAAACATAAAATAAGCATGTAAACGTGTCTCTAGAAAGAAACATTTAGCATAAACCATAAAAGAGTCATCTCAATTTAAAAGGGATGGCTTTTCTTTTTATTTCAATATTTATTTTGTTTCATTTTTAAGCTGCTTCAAACACTCATCTAAAGGTTTTTGGTTTTAATAAATGCGTTCTCAAAATTTAAACCTAACAGTTTCTTTTACCGTATTTATAATTGCTTTTACTGCATTGCTACAACGAATTATAGTCAATCCTACAAGCTGACTTTATATTAATTTCAGTAAGTATTCTTGTCTAGTAGGGTGTCCTTTTTAATAAATATAGAACAAGCAATAATCCAGATGATAAATATACCTTCAATAATTCGCTGAAATAAGCCTGCATAATTTGTTAAGGGGTCAGAGAACAATAAGCCAATAAATACTATGCTAATTAATCCGGAAATGACTCCAATTATTGATAGTCGAAGGTAATTTTTTGATTTACTTAACCCAACACCGATAATTATAATACTGATTGGAACAAAAATATATGTCAACAATCCTGTCAAATTATGTATTATTTGAGAAATACTTGTGTCAACTAACTCTTTACCACAGCCTTTGTCACAGGGAAATATTCCAACTACTATAGTTGCAATACCATAAAACATTCCAAGGCTCCAAAATCCAATTTTTGTTAGATTCGATTTAGGAAATTTTTTAAATACTGCAAAAGAAAATATTGTCAATAGAATTCCACTTGGTATATATCCAAAAAACCTTAGTTTTTTTCCGTATGGAGTATCAACAGCCATTGTTTCACTTATATATTGTGAAATTGGGTCATAGTTGTCAAATTGAAAGCCACCCAAAAAAGAGGCTATCCCAAAAAGTGTCACGCCAAGTATTCCTATCCAAAAAAGTAATTTGTTACTCATGATTTTTTATACCGTATCAGTTGGTTTATTTCGCTGTCTTGCCCTGAAATAGGTACGTTATTGTAATGCGTTATTTTTTTCTTGCAATTAATAAAAGAGAATCATTGTCTTCAAATTCATTATAGTCTTCTATTGATGAAATTTCAAAATATTTTTGATATGCTTCTGTAAGTGTAAATACACTATGATAATTAACAAAAAGACCCTTGAAAATTTCAGAACCTTCGCCTTTCCAAAAAGAATGACAAATTATTCCATTAGAATTTAGGATCTCGTATTGCCTTTTAACAGAATCTATTAATTCATCATCTTTTAAATGATGCATCACTTTGTTTGAATAAATACCTTCGAATTTCATGTCGGTTTTTAAAGAAGTAGCATCCAATTTAATAAACGTTCCTTTTGGGTTTTTACTAACCAAGTGATTCAGAAATTCATTTGAATTATCAGAACCAGTAACATCATAAAATTTTTGCAATATTTCCCAATCTGTTCCTGGTCCAGAACCAATTTCTAGTATTGTTGATTCAAGTGGTAAAAGTTGTTTAAGTTTTTCAATTAATAGCTTTCCGTTAATACCTTTTGCTAATTTGATGTATTCTTGAACAGATTCTTTTGTTTTATAATAATTTCCTTTCATATATGAAGTTCTAATGTATTACATCATGTTTAAACCAAACCTTTATTCTGGTTTAGCAGGTTTCCGGATAAACCAATCTTTTGGTTGGCTTTATAATTTTTACACTTCAGTAGATTCTTCCATGGTGTGATATACATTTTGCACATCATCATCTTCTTCAAGTTTTTCTAATAGCTTTTCTACGTCGGCAATATAATCTTCATTTGTTAGAGGTTTTGTGACTTGCGGAATGCGTTCAAAACCTGAGGACAGTATTTCTATGTCTCGTGATTCCAGTTCTGACTGTATAGCTCCAAAACTCTCAAAAGGGGCGTAAATTAATATCCCATCGTCATCTGCAAAAACCTCTTCTGCTCCAAAATCTATAAATTCCAACTCAATCTCTTCTGGGTCTAATCCCTCACTTGGGATTCTAAAATTACAAGTATGGTCAAACATAAAAACAACAGATCCTGAAGTGCCTAGGCTGCCATCACATTTATTAAAATAGCTTCTTACATTGGCTACGGTGCGTGTATTATTATCGGTTGCAGTTTCTACCAAAACGGCAATTCCATGTGGCGCATAACCTTCAAAAATCACTTCTTTGTAATCTCCTTGACCTTTTTCGCTTGCTTTTTTAATAGCACGTTCAACATTGTCTTTAGGCATGTTCACAGCTTTGGCATTTTGTATCACCGCTCTTAAACGTGAATTACTGTCTGGGTCTGGACCGCCTTCTTTTACCGCCATAACAATATCTTTACCAATACGTGTAAAGGCTTTGCTCATAGCTGACCAACGTTTCATTTTACGTGCTTTACGAAATTCAAAAGCTCTTCCCATCTAAAAAATATATTTTTTAATTCCGCGAAAGCGGAAAACTGATTAATGTTAACAAAATTTTACTGCCTCACAAATTTAAAAAAATCTCCAAGCCAAAATAATTGTAAACGTAATAATCTCATTTAATCGCTATTTAAATAATTTAAGGACTAAAAACTGAAGACTGTTCCTTTATTCTTCAACTTCCACAATAGCTTCAATAGCCTCGGCTAGCTTAAAGTCTTTTACTGTAACCCCTTTGGCACTGTGTGTGTTTAATGAAATTGTAAGTACATTGTAACTGTTAGTCCAATTGGGGTGGTGATTTAGAGCCTCGCATTCAAAAGCTATTCTGCTCATTGCGCTAAAGCAATCTTTAAAATTATCGAACTCGAACTCTGCGTAAATGGCGTTATTATGGTATTCCCAATCTGGAAACTGAAGTAAGCGTGCTTCAATTTCTGTTTCCGAAAGTTTAGACATAGTATTGTTGTTTAAATTGGTATTAAATTTAAGCAATTTAATGGGTTATCTTGAAACTAAACCTCCAAATCGGATAGAATTTCTTGACTTAATAGTTGTAAATGTATGGGGAGTTTGTTGTCTTTGGGCAAAACGGCTAAATATCTATCGTCATTTGAAGTATATACTTGCTTTATAAGCGGGTTTTCAATTCCTAATGACTTTAATATTTCTTTGATAAAATCATCATGGTGTACTAAGTCCTGACTTCCTAAATGGAAAATCCCAGATTTATTGCGATTTATTATATAATGAATTTGCTGCGTTAGTTTTTTATCTGTGGTCACATTCATTATCAGGTTAGGAAACACTTCAATGGGCTCTTTTGCTTTTAATTGTGCTTTTAAGGTTTCAATTCTTGGAGAACCAGCACCAAATACCATAGGGATACGTAAAACGGCTACCTGTCGCTTTGGTAGGCGTAAAAAAGCATTTTCTAGTTTTATTTTAAAATGCCCATAAATACTATTGCTAAGCGTTTTGTCATGCTCGTAACTTGGGTATTTGCTATACCCATCAAACACAACCGCTGATGATAAGAAAATTAGCTTAGTCTTATGAATTTTTATGTACTCTATAAGATGTTTATGAGCGATAAGCTGTGCTGAAAAATCACCTCGAATTGCCGAAATAATTATAGTAGGTTTTAAAATATTTAATATTTCGTGAATATCGTCTTTTTTAAAATTATATTGAAAAAAGTGTTTGTTCTTACGAAGCTCTTTATTGTCTAAGCAATACGTGCCATAAGTACGAAAATAGGAGCAAAGTTCTTTATAGATTGCGTTACCTATAAATCCACTTGCTCCCAATATCAAAATTTTATGTTTATGTTCTCCCGCTTTCATTTCTCACTTCTAATTGAACACTGTTTTTACCCTTTGTAAAACGGCAGTTTCACTACTGTTGCAGGAATAGCATTTTTACGTACCTGAATATTAATTTTACTATCTATATCTGCAAACACCGCTGGCACATAGCCTAATCCAATTCCTTTACCCAAAGACGGCGACATGGTTCCAGAGGTTACGTTGCCAATTTTATTACCGTTACCATCAACAATGTCATAGCCCTGACGAGGGATACCACGCTCATCAAGTTCAAAAGCCACAAGTTTACGCTCTGCACCATGCTGTTTTTGGTTTGCCAATGCTTCAGAGTTAGTAAATTCTTTAGTAAACTTAGTTATCCAACCAAGGCCTGCCTCTATTGGCGACGTTGTATCGTCAATATCGTTACCATATAAGCAATACCCCATTTCTAGTCTTAATGTGTCACGAGCAGCCAAACCAATAGGTTTAATGCCAAAATCGGCACCAGCTTCAAAAACCTTATCCCAAACTTGTTTCACTTCACTATTTTTACAATAGATTTCAAATCCACCACTACCAGTATAACCTGTAGCAGAAATGATAACATTTTCAATGCCTGCAAAATCACCCACAATAAAATTATAAAACTTAATTTCAGATAAATCGTGGCTTGTTAGAGACTGCATAGCCTCAATGGCTTTAGGACCTTGAATGGCGAGTAATGAATAATTTTCTGAAATATCCTTCATCTCGGCACCAACATCATTCTTTGAAGCAATCCAATTCCAATCTTTTTCAATATTACTTGCGTTAACTACTAATAAAAAAGTTTCTTCTTTTACTTTATAAACAATCAAATCGTCAACAATACCGCCAGTATCATTAGGGAAGCAACTGTATTGTGCTTTACCAATACTTAGCTTTGAGGCATCATTACTGGTTACTTTTTGGATTAAATCTAAAGCATTTGGGCCTTCGATTAAAAATTCACCCATGTGTGACACATCAAAAACACCCACCGCGTTTCTCACTGTTTCATGTTCGGCATTTACACCTTCGTATTGTACAGGCATATTATATCCTGCAAAAGGAACAATTTTTGCTCCAAGTGCTTCGTGTGTTGCTGTTAAGGCTGTATTTTTCATTTTTATGTAGTTGAAATTAGTGGAACAAAACTACATAATTTTTGTATGATTATATCAATAATATTTGAGATGTACTTAAGACAGTAGATAGCTTTTTAAATCATCATAAGCATTAATGTTTATAGCTGATTTTTTCTTGCCCATTACCATCTCAATTTGTTCTGGAAGTGCTTGTTTTTCTTGAATAACTGCTTCAACAACATCTAAGAATTTTGTAGGATGCGCAGTTTCTAAGAACACACAATGCGCGTTTGGATGCGTTTTAAGGTGTTCTTTAACCCCTAAATAGCCAACGGCTCCATGAGGGTCTGCAATATAGTTATAGTTGTCGTAAATCTCCTTCATTGCAATCTTGGTGTCTTCATCTGAAAAGCTATAAGAAGATAAGTTGTTTTTTAAGGCATTAAAATCACTTTTGTAGATTTCTTTAATACGCACAAAATTACTTGGGTCACCAACATCCATAGCGTTACTAATGGTTTGCACAGATGGTTTTGGTGCATATAATTCAGTTTTTAAATATTGGGTAACAACGTTATTTTCATTATTAGACGCAATAAAATGTTTGATTGGCAAGCCTAATTGTTGTGCCATCATACCAGCGCAAACATTGCCAAAATTCCCACTAGGTACAGAAAACACAATGTCTTCATAATTGTTGTGGAGCTGTTTGTAAGCAAACATGAAGTAGAACAACTGCGGCAACCAACGTGCTACATTAATTGAATTGGCAGAAGTCAACTGCATTTGTTGTGTTA
>Ga0316205_10005850_pt1 | contig 10007 bp, 8 predicted proteins | sample 3monthpyrite_MG_FD_204941 | JGI IMG/M metagenome (GOLD analysis project Ga0316205, IMG submission 204941) | Microbial mat bacterial communities from mineral coupon in-situ incubated in ocean water Damariscotta River, Maine, United States -... | ecosystem: Environmental > Aquatic > Marine >...
TGTCTGCTATATCATCAGTTAGCTGATAAACCATGTTGGAATTTTGTGTTGGTTGAGCACTTAACCCACTTCCTGGCTCGCTTTGCGATGGATTATTTGCAATCAAAGCTAACATGATCCCTATTAAACCAATAATACCAATTGTAAATTCAACCAGTGTTTTGTTTGCTCTGCGGCTGTATGTTTTTTTATTTATAACAGTGCGTTGTTTGTGTTGATTGGCACCGCTTATAGATAAATCATCCTTAAACATTTTATTAAACCTCTTAAAGAGTGACTAATGTTAGTTAAAATAACCAACTTGATTCCTGTATATCTGTAATAATACATTTTCCATGCCAGAATTTTATACCTTTTAACTTGCTGTATTTCATGGTTTTTTACAAATAAGAACTAGTGCTTGATAATGTTCTATGGGAAAATAAACTAAACATTAGCCAATTTAACCATTTTGTTTTTAGCCTTTATGCTCAGCTTCTCTTAAGGAAAAATAAATGAAACAACCTAACGACAATTTGATCGGCGAATCAAGTCGGTTTTTAGCGGTGCTTGATCAAGTGTCACAATTGGCGCAGATTAATAAGCCTGTCCTCGTTATAGGTGAAAGGGGCACGGGCAAAGAGCTGATCGCCTCTCGGCTCCATTATTTGTCCAGTCGTTGGGATCAACCTTTCGTTAAACTAAATTGTTCAGCAATCAATGAAAACTTATTAGAAACTGAGTTGTTTGGACATGAAAGCGGCGCATTTACCGGTGCGAGCAAAAAGCATCTGGGGCGATTTGAGCTCGCAGACAAAGGCACTTTATTCTTAGATGAACTAGGAAATAGCTCGCAAAGCGTACAAGAAAAGCTACTGCGGATCATTGAGTACGGTGAATTTGAGCGAGTTGGTGGCAACAAGACTATTAAAGTCGATGTTCGCATTATCGCGGCAACCAACGAAAATCTACCAGAACGAGCACAACAAGGAACATTTAGAGCCGACTTACTGGATCGATTGGCTTTTGATGTCATCACCATTCCCCCACTACGATCTCGGCAAAGCGATATTATGATCTTAGCGCGACACTTCGCCCTTGAAATGACTCGTGAATTAAAAAGGGAGTTTTTTGCTGGATTTACTACTCAAGTTGAGCAAGAACTAAATGAATATCCGTGGCCAGGGAATGTCAGGGAGCTAAAAAATGTTATTGAGCGAAATATTTACAAAAGTTTGCCCGATCATCCCGTATCTCAAATTCAGTTTGACCCATTTGAATCGCCTTATCGTTTAGCAAGTAAAGTTGGGAAAGCGCTATTAAACTCGAGCAATGTTATACAATCTGGGGTTCATAACACTGAGACTAGAGATCAGCCAACATCGAATAACGAGTCGATTTCAACAAATGACTCTTCCATTTTAGCTGAACAAACGATTGTCTCAACGGGGTTTCCGATTGATTTGAAACAAACGGTTATCGACATAGAGGTCAAACTTATCAAAGATTGCTTGAAAAATTCGCAATATAATCAGAAAAAGTGTGCAGAATTACTTGGCTTGACTTATCATCAACTACGCGGATATTTAAAGAAGTATCAACTGCTAGATCACAAGTAGCGACCATTAATATATGATTGTCACATCTGCAGAACAAGAAGTCTCTGATGATTAAATATAACATTTTTTTTCTTGCCTCATTTTGTTGCAGCTTGATTTTATCTGGTTGCTACGATCAACAATCGTCATCGGTTAGAGACAATGTTTTGGTTTACTGTTCCGAAGCGAGTCCACAAAGCTTTAACCCTCAGCTAGTGACCTCCGGCACCACTTTTGATGCATCTTCTCGACAAATATACAATCGCTTGGTTGAATTTAGTCCAGGTACAAGTCATATAACCAGTAGTCTAGCAACTAGCTGGGATATTTCTGCCGATGGCAAAGAATATATTTTTTACTTGCGTAAAGATGTTCAGTTTCAAACCACTGACTTTTTTAAGCCAAGTCGCCACTTTAACGCTGATGATGTTCTGTTTTCATTTCAACGCCAGTGGAAAAGAACTCACCCCTTCCATAAAACATCCTCTTTAGGGTTTCCTTATTTTGAATCAATGGCGTTAGGAAAGCTGATAAAAGATATTGTCAAACTAGACGACTATCGGGTGAAGTTTATTTTGAACAATCCAGACGCACCTTTTTTGGCAACTTTGGCGATGGATTTCGCATCGATATTATCAGAAGAATACGCCCTGCAATTAATTCTAAAAAACGAGTTAACTGCAATGGATAATCGCCCTGTCGGCACTGGACCGTTTCAATTGACTCGCTATCAACCTGATGCTTTTATTCGCTACAAAGCGCACCCGGAATATTGGAAAGGAAAAGAAAAACTCGAGGGTCTAGTTTTTGCAATCACCCCCGATCCATCATTAAGGTTCGCCCGATTAATTGCAGGAGAGTGCGATTTGATGGCAAAGCCGTTACCTATCCATTTAAAAGCAACATTAAAATATCCAGAATTCAAAACTTTAAGTGAGCCTGGCTCAAACATATCTTATATGGCGATGAATACCACAAAAAAACCATTTGATGATCCTAAAGTCAGACTCGCCATCAATTATGCAATCAATAAAAAGCTTTTAATAAAAGTGGTTTATAATGGCAATGCCGAGATGGCTAAGAATCCGATCCCTCCAAACATATGGTCGTATAATCACTCAACGCCTGAAATTCCTTATTCACTCGAAAAAGCAAAAAAAATATTAGATTCCGCAGGTTATCAAGATGGCTTTGAAATGGAATTGTGGGCAGCTCCCGTACAACGCACCTATAATCCCAATGCTATAAAAATGGCAGAACTTATTCAGCAAGATTTAGAAAAAATAAATGTTCACGCAAAAATTGTATCTTATGAGTTCGGTACATTTTTGAGTAAAGTAAAGCAAGGTGAACATCACGCTGCATTGCTTGGATGGATAGGTGATAATGGTGATCCCGATAATTTTTTTAGTTCACTACTAAGTTGTGCCGCAACAAAATCTGGTAACAATGCAGCCTATTGGTGTGACCCAGAATTTGATGACCTTATTACTCAAGCAGGTCGTACTTCAATTGTTAAAAAAAGAACCCAATTATATCAAGCCGCTCAAACTAAATTTAGTCAAGCTTTACCTTGGGTGCCAATTGCTCATTCAAAACAATTTATTATCGCTCACAAACGGATCAATAATTTTCATTTGGCTCCAACGGACGGAATGTATTTTAGCGGCGTGACGCTTACGCCATTTAATCAAATTCAAACTCATTCTGATACGGAGGCAAACTAACACATGTTATATTTAGCCCTCCGCCAGTTGTTAAATTTAATACTCAGTTTTTTTGTGTTAACTATTTTTACTTTTAGTTTAGCCCATCTTTTTCCGCAAGGTGTTTCGTTTATCGTCGATTATATTCCCGTCGATATTTTTTCTGGTGATTCTCTGTTACACGGTTCTCAATTAAATAATTCTCAGATTAGCAATTTTCAACTCAATGAATCTAGCCAAACAGATAATATTTTTATTTCCTATTATCATTATATGTCGCAAATATTAACTGGACATTTTGGTTATTCAACTGTTCGAGGAACATCCGTATTTAGTGAATTTTTTATTTATTTTCCAGCAACTTTAGAACTATCACTCGGTGCGATTATTTTCGCACTCGGCATAGGGCTCCCGCTAGGAATTTTTGCGGCTCAACACAAAAACAAATGGCAAGATAAACTCATCATATCAACTAGTTTGGCCGGCTCTGCAATTCCAATATTTTGGTGGGCTATGTTATTAGTTTTGTTTTTTTCACTTTTGCTTGGCGTCACACCTGTTGCTAGTCGCATTGGATTTGAATATGACATTTTACCTGTTACTGGTTTTATGTTGATCGATACACTGATTTCAAAACAAAATTACGCCGTAGACGCATTTTTCAACGCGCTCCATCATTTAATTTTGCCTGCCATCGTATTAGGTACGATTCCACTAACCGCCATTACTCGAACCACCCGCTCAGCAATGATTAGAGTTTTGTCTGAAGATTATATTAGAAGCGCAAAAACAAGAGGGATCGCTGCAGTACAGGTCATATGGAAATATGCCTTAAGAAACGCCATGATCCCGATCATTACGACATTAAGCTTGCAAGTCAGTGTATTGATCGCAGGTTCATTATTAACAGAAACTATATTTTCTTGGCCCGGTGCTGGTAAGTGGTTATTAGAAGCGGTCAATCGCAGAGATTTTCCAGTGATCCATGGCGGAATTTTAGCGATAGCTAGCTTTGTTATTCTGAGCCATTTGTTTTTAGATTTTTTATCGATGCTGGTTGATCCAAAGTGGAGGCATCGCTAATGGCTTCACAATCTGAATTTTATCATCAAACAAGGATTCCTAGTACTTACGCTCGTTGGTGGGCTCATTTTTACGAAAATAAACTAGCGTTTATCGCTTTAGTAATATTTATATCTATTTGTTTAATTGCCATTTTCGCTAACTTTTTAGCGCCTTACGATCCGACCCTATCGTTTACAGAATCAATTCACAAGCCACCATCATGGTATGACTCAGGTGATACCAGGTTTTTCTTAGGCACGGACTATATTGGGCGCGATATTTTTTCTCGATTAGTTTTCGGTGCTCGGCTATCACTTTCGTTGGCTGGTGCTGTGGTGGTTTTATCTGCTTCGGCTGGTATATTTTTAGGGGTGGTTTCTAGCTTTGCCAACCCTTGGATTGATGCTTTGATTATGCGCGTTATGGATTTTATTCTCGCGTTGCCTTCACTTTTATTAGCTGTCGTCATCGTGGCAGTCATTGGTCGAGGTTTACCTAACGCGATTTATGCGGTGGCCATTGTTCTAATTCCACACTTTGTACTCGTCACTCGCACAGCCATCAAGCATGAAATTCCTAAGGATTATGTGACCGCAATGCAATTAGATGGAGCATCTAAAACAAGACTTTTTTACCACTGTATTTTACCCAATATATTACCACCGATTATTATTCAGTTAACCTTGGCATTTTCAACCGCAATTTTAGAAATTGCATCGCTAGGTTTTTTGGGACTGGGTGCACAAGCGCCACATCCAGAATGGGGAACTATTTTGTCAGAATCTCATAATGATATTATGTTCGCTTCTTGGACGGTAACTCTTCCAGGTCTTGCTATATTTTTTACTTTATTAAGTATTAACTTAGTAGGCGATGGCTTAAGAGATGCAATGGATCTTGAGAAAAATAAATGAATTTACTCCACGTTGAAAATTTATCTGTCGACCTGATCTCTGGGACACAACCGTTTCCCATTATTGATCGGCTTTCTCTGCGTATGGCTGAGGGGGAGATACTGGGTGTGGTGGGTGAGTCCGGTTCGGGTAAGAGTATGTTTGCAATGGCTATCATGGGGTTGTTATCGCAAAAAATGAAAATGCGGGCAGACTATATCAATTTAGATGGCGAAGATCTTATGAAGCTTTCTGAACAAGACCGACAACATTATATTTCATCTAAAGCGGCGATCATTTTCCAAGACCCTCGTTCGAGTCTTAATCCATGTTTTAGAATATCATCACAGTTAGATGAAACCATATCCGCGCACAGCATCACTACTCGTAAAATAAGAAAAACCAGAGCGATTGAATTATTAGACTCGGTTGGAATTAACCATCCAGAAAAAATTTTAGGATTATATCCACATCAATTATCTGGCGGCATGAATCAAAGGGTCGCTATCGCCATCGCTCTGGCTTGCAAGCCTCGCTTATTAATTGCGGATGAGCCGACAACGGCTTTAGATGTTACCATTCAAGCTCAAATACTTGATCTCATTGTAAAACTCAATAAAACTGAGAATGTCGGCGTTATTTTGATCACACACGACTTTGCTTTATTATCTGAAAACACAGATAAAATTGGCGTTATTTATTCGGGACAATTAATGGAACATGCTGCAACTAAAAATATTTTAAAATCTCCCAAACATCCCTACAGCAAAGCCCTATTGAGCAGTATTCCACAACTTGGTAAGCGTCATACAAAAGGGAGTCGACTGTTTGCACTCAGCGGTCAAATTCCATCCATCAATGCACTGCCTGTTGGCTGTCGACTAGGTCCACGATGCCCTAGTGCAGAAAAACAATGCGTTAATCCTGTGAGGTTAGTCAGTTTACCTAACCACGGAAAGGTTCGCTGTCATTTAGTTGTCAAAGAAAAAAGCCCCTCTAACGACAAAGATCTTCTGTTAGATAACACGCAACATCATATCGAGCTATAAATGTCACTATTACGTGTAGAAAATCTATCTAAAACTTACCGTGTGACTCGTAGGCTATTTAGTCGTTCTACTTTGGTAAAGGCCAATCAAAATATTAATTTAACTTTAGACGCAGGAAAAACTTTGGCGATAGTCGGAGAGTCTGGTTCAGGAAAAACGACGTTAGCACGGCAAATTATCGGTATCGAGAAACCATCTGAGGGAACTATTTGGTTAAACGATCATAAAATAAGTTTTAATAGCAGGCGGGATCGTAAAAGGCGTTTTAAAAATATTCGAATGATATTTCAAGATCCTTATGAATCGTTAAATCCGCAAGTGAGAATTGGTGAATCGTTAGAGCAAACTTTGCGTATTAATACTAAATTGTCGAATAAACAGCGAAAACAAAAAGTCAAAGAGACCTTACAAAAAGTTGGTCTACAACAAGAGCATCAATTTCGTTATCCGCATATGTTTTCAGGCGGGCAAAGACAACGCATCGCCATTGCACGCGCAATTATTCTCGAGCCTAATATAATTATTGCCGATGAACCTTTATCAGCATTAGATGTTTCAATTCAAGCACAAATTTTAAACTTACTGCAAAGTTTGCAAGAAGAAATGGGGATCTCTTTTATTTTTATCTCACACGATCTTAATGTGGTTGAGCATATTGCTGATACGATCATGATCATGTACAACGGACGAGTCGTTGAATATGGCAATGTCTCACAAATATTTGACGAACCATTACATCCTTATACGCAAGCTCTGTTTGCAAGCACCCCCTTATACCGGAGTCGTTTTCCACAGTTTTTACCAAAGACCACTAAAAAGAGTCACTCCGATCATTTTAGCGGATGTGTTTTTGCGGAGCGTTGTGCCTATTGCGAGAGTAGATGCGAATCGAACAGTCCGCAATTAGTTAGTACCGATAAGGACTATCAGATCGCTTGCTTTAGATTTGAATAATAATTTAAAGCAAGCAATTTAAATGAAAAGTTTTTTAACAATCTATCTTTCGATATTTTGTTCGTTGCGGGTCACACTCGCTTGGCTACGTTTGTGTTCAACCAATGAGCCATATTCTGCTTCACCATAAAAACGATTAAGTCTTTGTTCCGTTTGAGTGACTAAAGTCTTTTCCGCTTTATCCAAACTACCATTTTCAACGTTATTCAGTACAAAAACCACATATTCACTAGAGTCTTCCATTGAATCGATGACATTTTTATCTTGCTCGGGTCGGTTCAATTTGAAAAAAGACTGTAATTGTAAATATGGAAGCGCTGCACTGGTTCTCTGAACTTTATCAAGATCTTTCCACGCTAAATTTTTGACCGCGATCATTTCGCCAATTTCTTCTTTCGCTTGAAGTTTTGTCTTAATTAAATCGCCAAACTCAATCGCTGCCATCTTGGCTTTAGAAGATTTCAAACTGGCTACTACTTGATCTTTAACTAAATCTAACGCTTGAATTTCGCTTGGCTTATGCTCGCGCAAACGCAATACCATCACGTGATTGTCTTTAATCGTAATCAGATCAGAGTTTAACTGCTCCTGGATCACTTTGTCGCTAAACGCTGCATCTTTCACTTCAAGATTGGCAAACAGACCTGTCGCTTTTCTTTTACTAAAAACAGGACTAGTTTTTACTTCGATATCTATTAACTTTGCAACTTCAGCAAGAGAGTCTGTAATTTCGAAGGATTTTTCTTCGAGTAGTTGAGATTTCTCATAAAAAGCTTCTTCGGCGATTTGTTTTTTAACCGCTGCAATAATTTGAACTTTCACTTCTTCTATTGTTTGTGTTTCGCTGGCGACAAATTCCGTTAACTTGATAATATGATAACCAAAAGATGTTTTAATCGGCGCACTTATATCACCAATTTTTAATAACTTAGTCATGGCTTCTTCAAAAGGTTCCTCCATATCACCTTCAGCGACCACACCTAAATCACCATCATTTTGTGCCGAAAATTCATCAGTTGATTCAGATTTAACTAACTCAACAAAATCTTCTCCAGCGTCCAAGCGTGTTTTGAGCGCTTGGGCTTTAACCAGCGCAGCATCTTCGTCATCGCCTAATTCAATTAATATATGAGAAACTCGTTTTTGCTCATCAGATTGGAACTGATCTAAATTGTCATTATAGTATTCAGCTACTTGCTCGTCACTCACCTCAATATTTGCTTGAAGTTGTTCGGATGATAATTCGATATAGTCGACCGAAACTTTTTCTTCTACTCTAAAGAGCTCTTTATTTTCATCATAATAAGTATTGATTTCTTCGTCACCAATTTCAATCGCTGCGTCAAATAATGAGTATTTGATTTGTAATGCGCGACCAGTTCTTAGTTGCCCCATAATTTTGTAATCGTTTTGAGACTCGAGGGGGAGTACAAATTCGCTGCCAGAGATTCCACCTGAAATTTGCTGAAGAACCAAATCGCTTTCCATACTCTTTTTAAACTGTTGTCGAGACATCCCAATATTTCTCAGTGCTTGGTCAAGCAAGTCTGCGGAATAAGCTCCTTCAGCTTGTAAAGCTTCCATACTCTGTATCGTTTTGCGAATTTCGCCAGTTGATATTCGCATACCAAGCTCTTCTGCCATTTGAACAGTCACTTTTCTTGAAATCAAATTCTGCAGAACATTTTCTCTAAAGTTTTTCTCTTGTTCTTCAGTTTTTATAAACTGTTTAAACGCTTCGCCATATTGTTGCTTCGTTCTTGAATAGGCTCGCTGAAAATCTTGAACACTGATACTGTCACCATTAACCACAGCGGCAGCGTTGGGATCACCAAGGAAAAAGGTCGAAGTAAAATAACCTGCGCCGACAAAGGAAATAACGATGGCAAAAATAAGTACTTTTGCCCACGGTTTTTTAACACCTTCTCTTATACTATCCATTACCATATTGATGATTCACTTTTATTTGATTTTAAACTCGGTTAAATTTTTGTTACTTAAATTTTTGTAATTTAAATTTCTATAACTTTAATTCTTACAGCTCAATTTTATTGCTTTTTAGCTAAATTATTTTTAACTAACCACTTATTTGACTGGCTGCACATAGTCATCAGCCTATCACTGTCCAAAGACATAAAAAAACGCGCCTGTGTAAGGCGCGTTAATTCTTTGGCGGAGCGGACGGGACTCGAACCCGCGACCCCCGGCGTGACAGGCCGGTATTCTAACCAGCTGAACTACCGCTCCACATACTGCTCGCTTTATTCTCAATAAACTTTTGAACAAATTAGTATTCGATTCAAGATAATATTGAGGTAAAACTGGTGGGCGCTACTGGGCTCGAACCAGTGACCCTCGCCTTGTAAGGGCGATGCTCTCCCAACTGAGCTAAGCGCCCGAACTTGCTTCAAATTAACGGTGCGCTAGTTTACCGCTTCTTTAAGACCTTTTCCAGCCTTAAATCCAGGTACTCTTGCAGCAGGTATTTGTATAGTTGCGCCTGTCTGTGGATTACGTCCTTGACGTGCAGCTCTGTCTTTTACAGAGAAAGTACCGAAACCTACCAAAGCAACTGGGTCGCCTTTTCTTAAGCTTTCAGTAATCGTATCAACCATCGCGTCAAGTGCTCGACCCGCAGAAGCTTTAGAAATATCAGCACTAGATGCAATCGCATCAACTAATTCAGATTTATTCACATTATTCCCCTTAATTCTTTTCTGTTTGTGTTGAGAGCATATTTTTTGATGTTAATTCCTTTTATGC
>Ga0316205_10005851_pt1 | contig 10006 bp, 6 predicted proteins | sample 3monthpyrite_MG_FD_204941 | JGI IMG/M metagenome (GOLD analysis project Ga0316205, IMG submission 204941) | Microbial mat bacterial communities from mineral coupon in-situ incubated in ocean water Damariscotta River, Maine, United States -... | ecosystem: Environmental > Aquatic > Marine >...
TACTGCCACGGGTTGATTTTTTAGCTTAGGATTATCACGTATCTCAACACTCACATAGAACGCGTCCATATCGACATGCACCACTTTCCTTTGTCGCTCGTCTTGTGTCACAGTTGCCTAATACTCACTTTTGCCTCACGATGATAATTTCATCAAAGCGTTCAGCGGTTGTAGGTGCTTCTAGTTTCCTAAAATTATCTGCAAGTGTTTCAATATTAATCATTTTTTCTGGAGGACGCAGATTGTTTCTATGTTGTAATTGCAATAATGGAACATCAAAATATACTGCACACACTTTGATATCCTTTCTGTCTGTTATGGTTTCTTGACGGATATCAGAAAGCTCTAAAAACCAGTCAGAGCGATCTGCTTTTGTTAAATTTGTTGTATCTATGACAATAGGTTGCCTGTCATTATAATAATTATTACGATCATCACGCCATTGTGTTTTCCCTGCGTTTTGAACGCCGATTAACATATATACTCTCATTGGTAAATGCGTGTTTTTTATATTGGTGGACAATTCGCTTTTCGCAATAGTCCATGCATTATCAATTTTAGTTTGATTTGAGTAATCATAGCTACCAATATTGATTAGGTTCTCATCAGGGCAAACTATTTTCGCACTAGTGAATGATAAAACATTTGAATTGTCTACTTTTGATGCAACTCGCGCATGAGCGATGGCAATGGAATTGTCTTCGATTTCACGTTGCCTATTTTTGTAGTATTCGAGATCATTTTCAAGTTGTAAGTTTTTCTGTTGAATCTTTGCAGTTGCCAAATGTGCGGCATTACGTTCTGCTTCAAATTCATTACATTCTTTAATAGCCTCGCCCAAGGCACTTTCTTCGAGGATCTTATCCCTATTTTTTTTAAAGTTTTTAATAAAAAGTACAATTGAATTATGTACATCATGGTATTTTTTATTCACCGAAGGATCTTGTAATTTGTCTGTATATAAGTATACATCGTTAACATTTGCACGTTTTGCTACTTTTTTAACTGTACATTCATAAATATGGCCAGTGGCTTCAGCGCGTAGTTTTAAGTAAGCAAAAGCCTTATACAAAGCTTTAACACGCTCATCATGAGAACGCGTATCCCGTTTATTCTTTTTATTAGCTTTTGTAAGGTTTTTAGTCAAAATATGAATCCTCACGCTCATCTGAATAGATGTCTTTGAGAAGAGGCCCATATCCTTTGATAAAGTGATTTGCTTGATTACGGATGTCTATGTTTTTATGTCCTTGGCCTTTTAGTAACTTAATATAAAAGTCAAAACTAGTAAGCAAATCTCGTGACCAATCTTTACCCAAAAGCGCATCTGAACAATTTTTTCCAACACAGTGTGCAGGATTCGGTAAAGTGGCTAGAACATCAGTTACATCTTTGCTGATATTCAATTTTATGCGTTCTTTATGATTGCCCACTAGGGCACAAGGGGAATCAGTGCTGTCACTCTGACTCCGCATACAAATTACCCCGACAGGAGTTTTTAGAGCATAAATATCTTCACCTTGAATTCTCATTAGCAAAATTTCTTTTAACCTGTCTTCTAATCGAACATGAAAGTCCATCTCCGTTAATGACTCATTTTTAAGCTCAGCCCGAAGCTCACTTTCAATATGTTTAAGGCCTGCAAGCATTTGCTTACCCTTTGTGCCTGACACTTTTTTGCTCACTACATTTTTTGTCATAATTGTAGCTAACTCTTCTTGTGCGTCATTAATGTTCTTCCTTCTCTGTTTGATTATTATTGGGTTATTTACAAGATAAGCATCAGGCATTAAATTATTGCTGTGGCCAAATAGTCTTTTCAGGATGATGATTGCAGCTTGACTGTTTTCACCGATATATCCAGCTAAGGTTGCACGAATACAATGCGGGGTAGCGTCATAACCATCGTCCGCTATAGTATCGAGTTTAATATCATAGTGCGCAGCGAATGCATGAATTAGATTGTTGAAACCTTGCCCGCATGTTATTTTTCTAGGGTCATTTGTAGAGTTGTCTTTCCCTGTAGCATGTCTTTGGGTGAATAACATATCACCCGTGCGAAATTTTTTTGCAATGGTGACAAGTTCGATTGCTTTTGCGATAACAGATGGTACCGGAATAATATAATTGGAAAGGTTTGTTTTTTTGATATCCGTGATCAAATAATTTAGTAGATCAAAACGCTTGCTGGGCTGACAGCAACCAATGACTAAATTCCTCATGTCACAGTTTCTAAGACCTGTGGTCAACAATATTAACCAAGCAACAGCGCCTTGTATTAGCTGCTCGAAATCTGAAAACCATTTTACTGAAAGCGTTCCTTTACTGTTTTCATCTGTTATTTCTGTGTATTTCAATGGTAATATTTTATCCAATTTTTTACCATACATGCGAGCAATTTTGGACCGAGTTAATTTAGCTATAGAGTGTTTTATAGTACTTTTCTCCTTTTCAGCTTCGATTATATCAAAAACATTTTTAATCAATTCAAAATGCTCTTCAACAAAAGGCATGCTTACTTGGATAAGTAATTCCATCACGCCAAGCTTCAAAGGTGAATAAGGCTTGCGTTTAATCATTTCTGCTATTGTGTCACTTGTCTTGCCTTCTTGTTTCAAAAAAGCAGTTTTTACACTATTGCCCCAGAGGCGTAACGACTCGCCAGACCAAGGTAAAGAATGAGAACTTGCAGAAATCAAAAACTCAGCATTAGGGAAAGAAACTAAAGGACATGTGACTATTTGATTAAACCCATAAAGCGCATTTTCACTAATTGTACGTTTTCGTACAAATTCCATTTGAACTAAATGCAATATGTCTGTCAAGTCTAAATAAGACAAGATCTGAAAAGGTTGATCACGGTTCGCTATTAAAATACCTTTAGAGGTAAGCAATTCTTTGAATGATGAAATAAATGATTGAATTCGAGGTTGGGTTGACGATATTTTATTATTCTGCGTATTCAACCCATAATATGCAACAACTTTGCAAACTATTAAAAGCGGATAGCATTCAGAATTTGGTAGCCAAACATTCCACAAAAAATTATACCGATTGCTGCCGATCACATCCCATTTATTATCACTAAATTTTGAGATTGCTGAAATCTTACTCATATCAGAATTTTCATAGTATGCTGCCAATACATCAAGGCTTTGCCACATTTTCTTACCTTTATCTAAGACTGGATTTTCTAGTGACGTCCCGGCTAAGCTATTATAGTTGTTATTCATTACAGAGCTCCTGTTTGCAAAATATCAGGCAACAATGGATCATTGTCGAGCATTGCCTGATTAGCAATCATGTATGCCTGCTCAACAATTTCCTTTCCTTCACAATGCTTCATTTTAAACTGCTCAATCGTGTCTTTTGCAATATACATTCGGTCTTCGAGAGTAATTTTGAATACATCTGGCGCTTCTTCTTGCTTATTTTCATACTGCATAATTCGATAACATATTGCTGGCAAATGCTCAGAGTAAACTTCACTGCGCTCACAACCAAGGCACATCTCATATTTATAGCATTTTTTATTAATCGGTAATCCATGGCTGGGGTTTGAAGGATCGCTACAATCACAGAGGTAAACAGTTTCATTATCTTTTGAATGCTCATTATCATGTTTAATTTCACCTTTAAAGGTTACGGCACTCTCAATCATATTGGTCGTTAAGGCGACGATTGCACTATCAATAACAGTCCGAGCCATGCCACTTTTCATTATGTAGCTACTGAATGTAGTATCAAAGCTTTTGTGATTGAGAGATTCCTGGAGTTTCGAAACTAAATCATCAGAATTGATAACCCCTTCCAGCAAAGAGAATGTTTTGTAACCTAAATAACTCTTTCTGAATCTTTGTGTCTGAATACTTTTTAAGCGATTGCCATCGTCATCAATGACAGGGTAATAGTTTATGAAAGCTGTCATGAATTCTGGTGCCGAAGGGAGAGTAAAAATATACTCTCTGTCGGTGGGTCTCGTTGAATCTAGTAATTTTAGATACTTGAACAACGGACTGTTGAGTGAAATGCTTTTCTTTATGACTTTCGGTGTTCTGCCTTTCTTTTTAATTCCAACTAAAACAATTTTCTTGTCCCTAATAGCTGATTTATCACTAATTCCGAGCTCAATATCAAAATTTTCGTACCATGGCTTTCCGTTAATTTTTTGTTTCCAAGAAAGAGCCACCTCTTTATTTACACCAAGTGTCATAAGTGCGTATAAAAAAATAGCTATCTCATGGTGTTTTGACGTTAAATTCATGTATGAATAGTTTTGTGGGGAAGCATTCTGTGTTATCGGCCAGTTATTTGGCTCTGATGAATCAAAATACGCTTTAAACTTATCGAAATTTTCATTTGGCTTTTCGGAATCCTTGAATAAAACCATGGATATTTGCTTGATTCTTTTTATAAAACCAGATGCTGTATAAGGTTGTTTAAGTATATTATTTTTACGTTTTTCACTTGAAGCAAGCTCAAGGTAAAAATACAAATGGTAAATTAAGGTTTTATATCCCTGCTCGCCTGATTCAAGAAGCTGTCTAATAATAGGGTTTTTTGTATTTAACTCTTCTGGTTGGATATATTCATCTCCAAGAACCAAAGGAGATGCCTGTTTAAGTGCTTTTAATCTTTCGTTGGCATTCTCTATCTCAAAAAATGCATACGCCAAGAATTGAAAATGAACTCTCTCAGAGTAATCTCTAGCTTTAATAATCTCATCAAAATCAATTTCTTCAAATCTCTTTGGTTTAGTTACTTGCTGTGACCGTCTAATCTTTGTCATATCCATTTGATTAGTAGGGTGTAAATTAAGTAACCTTTTCATCCCAGATTTTAAAGCCGATAGGCTATTTAGATTTGACTGAGTTAGCCAACCAGCTAAATGCATTAACGTAATTTTCGAAAATTTGGTCGGAGTTTGGTCTAGGTCAGAAAGGTATTTGAAAAATAATCTAATAGCATTATGCTCTTTAGAACATGGATTCTTTACTTGAGTGATAGCATTATTTATAACCAATTTAGAAAGTAAAACGGCGAATGTTTTCGCAATATCTTCTCCGACCAGGTCTTTACCTTCTACCATTATTCGAAACGGATTGTGCCCACTTGGCTTGCGAAGAAATTTTTTATTTGGCCTATATGAATCCTGAATTTCAGAGTCTGATTTGGGAAGCTCGAAAAAAACCCTGAAACTTTGATCAGGTGAATCAACAAAATGATGATAGGCTGGTAAACCTGATTCTGATAGTTGAACAACGTCTCTATTATCTGGTCTAGTAAGTCCTAGTTTAATTTTACCATTTCTCTTTTTCGCCATATAATACTTTGGAGTATGTGAGTAATTTAATTGTATGTAGTATAGTTCAAATAGGAATAGTTAGGAAGTTAAAGACTTGTCCGATATAAACTGATGGTAAATTAGAAATTCAAATTTAGTATAAACCGGGGCTAAAGAGTATAAAGAATAAATTTAGGATATAGTTTTTTGCTATAGCAAAAATTGGGGCTAGCCCCAAACCCCAAAGTATTTATAAAACTAAAATAGAAAAGCTTTGATTTATAGTGATAACACTTATGTTATAATATAAATACAGTACAGGCAGAAGTGCCGATGGCTGTAAACTGAAATAGAAAGCCATGTTTTAAAGCATGGCTTTTTTATTGGGAAATATGAATTCTGGTTTATATACAATATGTAAACCATGTACCTTTACTAAACATTTGTGGAATATGGATAAGAATTCTAAATGATAGAGTATTTAATAATTGAGTTTGAGTGTTAAACATAGAGATTAGTAAGGAACAATTTATTTTTTCACCTTTATGTCGATGTGGATTATTTTTCTCACAATATTTCGTGAGTGCCTAATTTCAAATCATTTAATCTGTATTCACCTATGCTTAATCTAATCAATCTCAGCACAGGCAATCCAACGTGTGCCATCATTCTTCTAACTTGTCGATTGCGGCCTTCATTGATGGTGATTTCTACCCATGAAGTGGGCGAGTTTTTACGTTGACGAATGGGTGGTTCTCTTTTCCAGACAAAGGCTGGTTTTTTAAACAGCATTTTTACTTGAACAGCCTTGGCTTTACCATCTTTTAAGATTATGCCTTGTCTTAATTTATCTAAGGCTGGTTTTTTTGCCACGCCTTCAACCTGAACCAAGTAAACTTTATCCACCTTGTGCTTTGGATTGGCTAATTTATGTTTGAGTTTGCCATCATCGGTGAGCAGCATTAAACCTTCAGAATCATAATCCAGTCTGCCGATTGAGTATATTTTTTTGATAGAAATATAATCCGCCAGTGTTTGACGGCCATTTTCGTCTGTGAATTGACTCAAAACTCGGTAAGGCTTGTTGAATGCAACTAACATTTGATTTTGTCTAAGAATCTTCTGGGTGCATTTTCAAAACTGCCATTACTCATAAATACCACATGACAATTGTCTTCACACATGGCAGACAGATTTTCAATTAACTCATCTACTGAAGATAATGTTTGGATGTTTTGCTGATGTAATTTTTTTGTCATGCCCGCTTCCCAACTCAACTCAGGATAATCCATAACAATCGCAATATCTGCGCCTTTTAATGAATCTGGCAAAGCTTGAGCATGAGCACCTGCACGCATAGAATTGCTGCGGGGTTCAAATATGGCAATTAATTGTTGCTCGCCAATTTGTTTTTTCACGCCATCAATTGTAGTTTCAATCGCTGTTGGGTGGTGAGCAAAATCATCAAAAATATTAATGCCTTTGGCTTCACCAATAAATTCCATGCGGCGTTTGATGCCTTGAAACTTTGCTAATGACAAAGCAGAATCTTCTAAGCTGATACTTTGTTGTTGTGCCGCAGCCATGGCTGCGATGGCATTGAGCATGTTGTGTTTGCCTGTTAAATTCCATTCAACTGTGGTCTGCTCTTGACCAAAGTACACTTCAAATTTTGAACAATCTGCTTTTATAGGCTTTGCATAAATATCTGCACTTTCATCATGGCCAAAACTAACAATTGGCGTCCAACAACCCATATCCAAGACCTGTTTAAGGTTTTCATCATCGTTATTCACTATAATTATACCGTTTTTTGGAATGGTGCGCACAAAATGATGGAACTGGGTTTTTATTGCATTAAGATCGGGGAAAATATCTGCGTGATCAAATTCTAAGTTATTCAATATGGCCACATTGGCATGATAATGGACAAACTTTGAACGCTTGTCAAAAAAAGCCGAATCATATTCATCTGCTTCGATAACAAAAGATTCTGTATCGGTATTTCTGGCAGAAATCCCAAAATCTTCTGCCACACCACCAATTAAAAAGCCCGGGTTTTGATTGTTATCTTCTAGTATCCAAGCTAGCATCGAAGATGTAGATGTTTTGCCATGAGTACCAGCCACAGCGAATACTTTTTTATGTCTTAATAAATGGTCGCCCAACCATTGGGGACCTGAAGTATAATACTGTTCATCACTTAACAAAGTTTCAATAACTGGCATGCCTCTGGTCATGACATTACCGACAACCACTTGATCATATTGTTGACTCAACACTTCATCGTCATAACCTTGGTGCATGTTAATGCCTAAGTTTTCTAATTGCGTGCTCATTGGTGGATAGACATTTTTATCTGAACCGCTAACTTGATAGCCTAATGAACGGGCCAATGCTGCCAAACCACCCATAAAAGTACCACAGATTCCTAATATGTGTATCTTTTGTTGCTTTTGTAATTTCATAAACGGCATTTTATCATGATATAATCCACCCATGAGTATAGATTATGACATTTTTGTCGATGCAAAAAACTTAAAGTGCCCACAGCCATTATTACTAACAAAGCTACACATTAAGAAATTAAATAAAAGCCAAATATTGCTTCTAGAAGCAACAGACCCACACACAGACTTAGATTTAGAAGTATGGTGTGAACGGTTTCACCATGAAATAATATATACTTCTGATAACAATGGTGTTTTTAAATTCTGGATTAAAAAATAAACAGGATTCAAGCCATTATTTATCAATTCTCATAGAGAATTCATTTCAAATGAATTAAAATACTCTGTCCAAAAACATGAGCATGTGTTCATGTATAATGGCTCAATGGGGACAACAATGAGTTTACGTAAAGACATAAGAAATGCGGCTTTGGACTACCACAGCGATTTTCCTCCAGGGAAAGTGAAGGTTGTGGCCACCAAAGCACTGACAACTGCTAAGGATTTAGCCTTGGCTTATTCACCAGGTGTTGCTGCACCTTGTGAAGAAATTAACAAAGATCCATCCACAGCTTCAAAATATACTGCTCGCGGAAATTTAGTGGCTGTTATAACAAATGGAACAGCCGTTTTGGGACTGGGTGATATTGGCCCGCTGGCATCCAAACCAGTTATGGAAGGCAAAGCAGTATTATTTAAAAAATTTGCTGGTGTAGATGTTTTTGATATTGAAATCAATGAAAAAGATCCTGATAAACTCATTGAAATCATTGCCTCACTCGAGCCCACATTTGGCGGCATTAACCTTGAAGACATTAAATCTCCTGAATGTTTTTACATTGAGGAAAAACTTAAAAACCGCCTCAATATTCCTGTGTTTCATGACGATCAACACGGCACAGCCATTATCACATGTGCTGCTGTAATCAATGGATTGAAAGTAATTGGCAAAGACATATCGAAAGTCAAATTAGTCACATCAGGAGCAGGTGCAGCTGGCATGGCATGTTTAGATTTATTGGTGGATTTGGGTGTTAAAATAGAAAACATAATTGTCTCTGACTCTAGCGGTGTATTATTTGAACATCGTGAAGATTTAATTAATGGAGATGATGAAAGAAGAAAACGTTATGCGAAAGACGTGAAACAGCAATCCTTAACAGAGGCATTGGTTGATGCAGACATATTTTTAGGTGTTTCAGTGGCTGGAGTATTGAAACCTGAGATGATTGTGCCCATGGCCAAAGATCCGATTATATTGGCACTAGCAAACCCTATTCCTGAAATCATGCCAGATGTGGCTTTAAAAGTGCGTCCAGATGCAATTATGGCTACTGGGCGTTCTGATTATCCTAATCAGGTAAATAATGTTCTGTGTTTCCCTTATATATTTAGAGGTACATTAGATGTGGGTGCTTCTTATATCAATGATGAAATGAAAAAAGCCTGTGTTTATGCTTTGGCTGAATTGGCTCAAAAAGAATCATCCGATATTGGAGCCCAAGCATTTGAAGGAGAATCACAAAGTTTTGGACGTGAATATTTAATTCCTCAACCCTTTGATCCGCGCATATTATTGTATGTTGCTCCAGCCGTTGCACAAGCGGCAATGGACTCTGGAGTTGCAACACGCCCCATCAAAAACATGCAAGAATACAAAGACATATTAAGTTATTTTGTATTCAAAAGTGGCTTGATGATGAAACCTATTTTTGATAAAGCTCGAAGCAATCCGAAAACAGTGGTGTATGCTGAAGGTGAAGATGAGAGGGTACTTCGCGCAGTAAGAACAGCCATTGATGACAAATTAGCTAAACCAATTTTGATTGGTCGTCCTGAGGTTGTCGAAACAAGAATTAAAGACATTGGCATTGATTTAAACATAGGAAAAGACTTTGAATTAGTCAATCCAGCCAAAGACTCAAGATATAAAGACTATTGGCAGCTTTACCATTCTTTAATGCAAAGAGACGGTGTGACACCAGAAATTGCCAAGGCCATTGTGCGTACACGCACATCAGTTATTGCTGCATTAATGGTTAAACGCGGAGAAGCAGATGCCATGCTTGCTGGTTTATCTGGAAGGTTTCCTAAAGTTTTAAACCACGTAAGTGAGATAATTGGCAAACAAGAAGGCGTTACAAAACACGCAACAATGAGTGGTATATCCACAGAATACGGCAACTTCTTCTTCTGTGATACATATGTCAATCCAAATCCAAGTGCGCAAGAAATTGCTGATACGGCTATTTTGGCAGCTGAGAAATTAAAA
>Ga0316205_10005853_pt1 | contig 10002 bp, 12 predicted proteins | sample 3monthpyrite_MG_FD_204941 | JGI IMG/M metagenome (GOLD analysis project Ga0316205, IMG submission 204941) | Microbial mat bacterial communities from mineral coupon in-situ incubated in ocean water Damariscotta River, Maine, United States -... | ecosystem: Environmental > Aquatic > Marine >...
AAACCAGAGATCGGGTTACCAACTTTATGACGCTACTGTCTTTCACGACACTATCAATTGCAAGTTTCGCCGTCAGTGCGATTGATACGGTTCCAGTAGCCACGCCAAGGGCGGTTTTTGCGCCGTCCACGACGCCGGGATCAATATGCATGGTATTTCCTTTCAGCACCCATCGTGCATGAGCGCTCAAAAGAGCGCTGTTCGTATTGCACTGGGCAGGTCTCCTGACTTGCGCTTCAATGTCATGCACCCGCCTTCCCGGAATTCTCCAGTGGCTAAATGGGGCGTGACTCACGCTCACAGTTGCGAGGGCAGTCCCGGATCAGGCCCCGATGTGGGTCGTCCCTACCGTGTTCCCTATTATCTCTTCCGCCCTTTTGGCGATTGAGACCCAGCATAAAAGTTTAACCATTTCCCTCCGGTTTATGTCAAGGCGTAGCTGCAAACCTATTGCTACAAAGCATAGACGAGCGTTGCTGTCGTGATCATCACGATTGCGAACATGGTTGCGGCAGTCAGCGCCAGCGTCCGGCCCATACGGCGGTTGGGGTCGGTAACCTTGAGGCGCAGTTCATAGGCGGTTTCCGGATACGCCAACGCTGCGGCGTTGGACCCGGCCCAGCCGTGGCGGGCGTTCCAGCGCCGCACTTCGGCCGCGTTCCAGCCATTAAACACCAGAATGATCGCGGCAATCATGAGTATCGAGGAGGGCACCCAGATCGTGTAACCTCCGATCGCTTCGTCAACAAGTGGCGTAAAACCCCATAGCCGCCCGAGGCTATCATAGCCGGCGTAAAGAGCGACAGACTTTAAAGTAGTCAGTGAGCCGAGTAGAATGTTCGAAACGATGACGCCAATCAAAGCGAACAGGCGCAAGCTCTGAACAGCGCCTTCGGGCGCGTCGCGCCGATCGAAGACTATGGAAAAGAACAGAAGACCAGACAGCACCATGCTCAGATGCGCCAACAGCGCAAGTGCGGGGATGGCCAGAGCGGCGTTATGCAGCGCCGGTACCTGCCAAAGGTAGAGCGAGCCGACCAGTAGGAAAAAGCTGACGCCTAGTCGCGACAGCAGTCCGACGGTAAGGCCCACAGGTCGCCAATGTCCCAGATCACGCAACCCGCGCCGCCAATTGCGGGGCAGCCCGGCGCGGAGAACCGGCCAAGGATAGGCCAGAGTGAAGAGCATCGGCCCGGCCAGCCGGACAATAAGGTGCTGTATCTGATGGACGGCAAACAACTGCTGCCCGGTTGGTGCCAGCGGGGCATCGAAGGCCAGAACGAAAAGTAAGATGCCGGTTGCGAAAAGCAAATGCCGGACCGGACCGACGCGCTCGCCTGCCAGTCTTGGTCGGGCAGCGCCGCGCAAATAAAGCCAGATCAGCCCTACGAGCGCGATCAGAACAACTGGCGAGAGCGCCGGTCCGAAGGGATCAAAGCCTGTCACAATCTCGGTGCCTCCTGAACGGGGTTTCCCTCGGTTTTTATAGACAACCAATTCTGGCCAATATTGTCAGCCCTGAATCAGAAGTCGCGGGACGCCATTTTTGGGCTTGGCCAGGTAGCCCTGGCCGGCACTCTCGAAAGCCGCTGGGCTCGATAGGGCTCATTCACCCGGATAAGTAGCATAAATTTCGGTGCTGCCGTCCAGATTGACCAGCATCACGTTGTAGGCTTCCCGCTCGTCGCCGTATTCCATGCCCGGCGAACCGGTAGGCATGCCGGGGGTTGCGATACCCAGAGCTTCCGGGCGTTCGGTCAGCAGCCGGTTGATTTCACTGAGAGGCACATGGCCTTCGACGGTATATCCGCTGACTTTGGCTGTATGACAGGCCCAGAGATCGTCGGAGAAACCAGAGGCCTCCTTGGCAGCATAAAGCGCGTCACCCGAGACGTTCTGCACATTTACAGTGAACCCCGCCTCCTGCATATGCGCTACCCAGCCGCCGCAGCAGCCACAAGAGGCCTGTTTTAATACATCGATAACCGGCGCTACGCTTTGCGCGCTTACCATCGTTGTAGCGCCTAAAAGCATTCCTGCCGCCAATAGTGATTTCATTTTGTCGCTCTCCTGAATTAATTCCGGCGCGGCGGTTGCCGCATAGTTGCAGCGATTTCTACAACCTCAAGCAGCTATAGGTTCAAGAACGCAAATAGCTCTGCGACGTAATGCCGCAAATGACAGGCGGAGGGCTTGCGCGGGCTTAGCGTATAGCCTACAGCTATAGCAACTATAGACTTGGAAATGATGTCAATCATGTATTCGATAGGTGAGCTTTCCCGAAAAACCGGCGTAAAAGTGCCGACGATCCGTTATTATGAGCAGATCGGCATCGTCGAAGAACCCGGACGCACCAGCGGCAATCAACGTCGCTACAAGGAGGCGGATCTCAACCGCCTTGGCTTTGTTCGGCACGCCCGCGACCTTGGCCTGCCTTTGGAGGCTATCCGTGCGTTGATCGCGCTGGGGGAGTATCCCGAAAAGTCTTGTACCGACGCTGACCGTATTGCTGGCGCGCAACTTGCCGAGGTGCGCCAACGCATCGACAAGCTTCGTCGCCTGGAGGCGGAATTGCAGCGCATCGCCACAGGATGCAAGTCCGGCACGGTGAGTGAATGTTATGTACTCCAGTCACTCGCCAACCATGATCTGTGCGGCGGTGAGCACGGTTCATAACCGGCCATTCGGCGGCGTAAAAGCAGGCCACTGGGCGACGAGTTGTTTTGTTTCCGGAGACAACAGCAGCCTTTTCCGGTGGAGCCCTTAACGCCGCGAATGTCAGATGCGGCGCAGAGGCAAAGCCCGCCGTTATCAGCGGAAAACAGATCGCCCAGAGAAACATGACAAAGACGATTTTTCCGGTTTTTATCTCCTTTGTTGGGCACGCCCATCTGAGACCACCTCAACCTGTGGTACCGTTTTATAATTGTTTTCTTTCGTCTTGATATAGTCACGGGTCAATGGCAGCGTATCGAGACGACGCGCCAACTGCATCTGGAAAACCACCAGCCCGCTGTGGCGAAATCCGGCCTCGCAAGAGGCAAGGTAGAACTCCCACATTCGACAGAAACGTTCGTCGTAGATTTCGGCCGCTTTATCACGATTGGCCATGAAGCGCTCGCGCCACGCCTTGAGCGTTTCAGCATAATGCAGCCGCAGGACTTCAAGATCGGTCACGATCAGCCCGCTTTTCTCGATTTCAGGTGTGATTTCCGACAGCGACGGGATATAGCCGCCGGGAAAGATGTATTTGCGGATCCATGGATGCGGCGCGGCAGGCGCGCCGACGCTGCCGATCGTATGGATCAGCGCGACCCCGTCATCGGCCAGCAGCTCGGCCAGTTTTGCGAAATACTCTTCGAAATGCCCCGCGCCGAGATGCTCAAACATGCCGACCGAAACGATCCGGTCGTAGCGCCCGGTTTCGTGCCGATAATCTTTTAGCATGAATTTGGCTTGGCCGGATAGGCCGTTGCGCTCGGCACTTGCCTCGGCATAGCGCTGCTGTTCGACCGACAACGTAACACCGGTGACATCCACCCCGGCAGCCCTGACCAGTGACAGCGCCAGCCCGCCCCAGCCTGAGCCGATGTCCAGCACTTTCAACCCTTCCTCCAGCCGCAGCTTGGCCGCGATATGGGCAATCTTGCGCGCCTGTGCTTCTTCCAGACTGTCTTGCGGCGTCTCGTAAAGGGCGCAAGAATACTGGCGGTCTGAATCAAGAAAAAGCTCATACAAATCATCAGACAGATCATAGTGATGGGCCACGTTCCGATGTGCCCGTCCGACCGGATTGTGCATTGTAAACCGCCGCCCGAACCAGCGCAGGCGCTGCTGAATACGGCGCAGCCAGTGGCCGCTGCCGAGGCCGATATTGGCGAGGCAAAGTGCAAGAAAATCATAAATACGGCCATGTGTCACAATCAGCGAGCCGTCCATATAGGCCTCCCCCAATGCCATATCAGGATTGAGCGCCAACCGGCGCACGGTTCTCCAGTCGTGGATGGTGGCGGCTACCACAGGATCGCGGCTGCCAAAATTCAGGATTCGGCCGTCGGGCAGTTGCAAGTTCAAAGTTCCGTCCCTGATGATCCGCGACAGCACGGTTTTCAATATCGCTTCGGAAAACCGGGCGCGGCGGCCAAGCGGGCGGGAAACTGGCGCGTTCTGTAAAGTTTTTGTCATAACCAAACCTCCTTTTCCTGGATTCATACATATTTCAGCAAAGCGCCCAAGTGGTCAGCGTTAAATATCATAGCCGTAGTCCCCGCTGGAATACGGCTCAGCTGGACGTCAGCTTTGCGCCGCCAATTCCCTCGTTCCAGATTTCCGGCGTCACTATGGCAGCCTTTTTTCATTATGATGTCCTTGAGTAACATTTTCCCCTTTTCTTTTTTGGTGCTGGCTAAAGCTACGCTAGGTGGCGGCAACTCTGTTGGCGTCATCGCCATGTGTGCACCAGACGCATGCGCAATCGACATGGTTGCAGCTAGGATCAGCCAGCGGCGCGCGATACCATCGCCGAGCGAGCCCAAACAGCAGCCGTTTGGGCAGCGAAGGCCGATAAGCCCGTTCCAGCAATGCGCCAGCATCCGTTTTGGATATCCGGCGCAAAGCAAATCTCATACCGGCTTCGCCCGCCAGATTATAAAAAAACCGGTTAACGATGCCCGCCTTCAGCCATGGCGCGAGCTCTCGCTGCCACGCCGTGGCATAATCGCTACCATCAATGATGGAGCGCGCCGCCAGAGCGCCTGAACGGATCGCATAGCGCATGCCAAATCCCGCTAAAGCGTCCTGAAATCCGGCGTGTTCGCCAATTACCGGGTGGCCACCCTGTATGGCTCTTGTTGCCATTCGTACGTTGCCGAAGCCCCCAAAGGGGCGTGGGTTTTGCATGCGCAGCCCCGCATGGCGGGTAAAAAACGCTTCCGTTGCTGACAGATACTTCGCTTGATCGCGAAACTTTGAGAACAGGCAAGTTGCGACCGTGCCGCGCCCACCCTGAACCAGTAAGTAAGCATAACCGCCCGGTGCCAATTCACGGCCCAATGCCAGCCACGCACCATCGGGCATTTCGGTTTCGAACACATGCCCAACCGCGATGATCGCTGCCTGCCGAGGCCCAGCAGCAAGCACGCCGGCGCTTTCAAAATTGCGGACACGGTCATTAAAGTTTACCTTTACACCGGCGGCAAGGGCCTGATCCAGCAAGGCGCGGTCCAGCGTTCCAGCGTTCCGGCCGCGGCGCACGAGATAGAACAGCGGGCGCTGCCCCCGCACCGGGTATTGGCGCCCCGAAGGATCAAAAACCATCCCGTGGTCGAAAGGATGGGCTTCAAAATTGGTGTCGACGCCAGCGGCGTGCATTTCGGTGAGCACGTTTTTGGCGCGGGACCAGTTTTCCAACCCTTGAAAATCGTCGTGAAACCGATGTCCGACTCCGGAATGCCATTCGCGCACCGTTACCTTTCGCCCGGCCTGCGCCAAAACGATAGCGCAGGTCAGGCCCGAGAGGCCAGCACCGACGATCGTTATGTCATCTGTCGTAGTCATATTCGTTCCCTCACGCCGGAAAATGATGCCACCGTGTGCTTGTTCAGCACCGCAATCATCGGGCAGGTACCCGCAGCGAACTTGTTGTAAGTTATAGACGCTTGGTCGCGTGAAATATTACATCCGACGTTAAAGGCCGTAAGTGCCGGGCGGTTCGGCTTTGGTGAAAAAGGTTTGGCCCGGGGCTCGTATCCGAGCGCATCTGTTAATGCCTAGCTGTTTGGTCCTAGCTTGTGATGGTCTACTAATGTGTAATCATCAGAAGGAAGCACTTTGGGACAAGTTTTACACGGCCTTGCGACAACGCTGACAAGCGCTGTGTTGCTGGGCGGCGCGCGTCAGGGACGGCGATTGTTATTGCGGCTTTTTCCCGCGACAGTCTTCGGAATGCTTGTCACATTCTTGCCTTTCAAAGACGCGTCGTCACCGCTGCGTTTATTGCGCCCGTGACCTCCACTGTGCCCGCCATGCCCACCGCGTCCATGCATAAAAAAATGGATGCCGATAAATCCACCGATCAACAACACCGTCACCCAGTTGCCCAATATCCATTGCATAGCCATTTTTCCTTTTCAAGGGCGTGAATATTTCATCGCCTCTAGGGATTAAGACGCTGCCAGACGCGGGACATTACGTCATGGCCAAGCACGGGCTTTTGGGCCTGTCACGCGTGATCGACAAGGAGGGGGCTGCACACGGCGTGCACGCCAATGTAATCTGCCCCGGCTTTGTGAAAACCCCGCTGGTGGAAAAACAGATCCCCGAACAAGCTAAAGAACTGGGCATTTCTGAAGCAGACGTGATCAGCCAAATCATGTTGGGGGGCACTGTGGACAAGGAATTTATCACCGCAGAGGATGTCGCTGAAATCGCGCATTTGTTCGCGGCTTTTCCGACCAACGCGCTGACCGGCCAGTCGATGATCGTTAGCCACGGCTGGTTTATGGAATAGGACGCGGCAACGATAATGCGGCAGCACCCCAATAAATACATGGCGAATTAAGTGATTACAGCGAAAGACGCTGTTATTTAAGGGTCTGGCGCGACGAAATTCCGAAGGCAAAAGGGGAATTTGAACCTTCATGTTTCATCGCGCCCCCCGTAGTTTGTGCTTTGTCCAAAGTCTGGCACCCGGGCTATTACATCGCGGGCAATATACCGGCCTCGATGGCGGCCGCCAGTTCTTCGGCGTCTACCGCTTCGTCCTTGTTCGTATCCAGCGCGGCATACTCGGCTTCGGTTAAATCCGCGTATTCGGTGCGCATCTCGGTCAGCGAGTAAAGCCCGTCCTGATCGGTATCCATTTCATGGGCCAGAGCGGCACCGGCAAACCCGGCGGCGCCAATGGCGGCGGCGGCAATCAACAATTTGGCATTCATGACAATTCTCCTTGTTCATTTTGCGTAAAGAGCAGCTACGCTGCCCCTCTGATATAAAGACGCTCGATCACGCCGGAAATTACAAGATTTTTACCCCAAAAAATGCCCTGCTGGCGAATTTCGTTGTCATGCGCGCTGCGCAACAACCACCTGATAGAGGCCGCCAAATTTTTTGGACTGGCTCCAATCAAATGCCTCCGGCTGTGATGCCAGTGCCGCAACGGGTTTGCGCCACATTGCGGCCGCGTAGGGCTCCAGCAGCGCAAATACGGTGGCCATCACGGGGCGCAGGGGATGCCAGCGAGCCGGGCGGGCATAGTCCACAAAGACCGCCCTGCCGCCCGGGGCCACTGCCGCCAGTCCTGCGTCAACGACACGGCGCTTCACGGGGTCCGGCAGCTCGTGCAACAAAAAGAAGCTGAGCACGCAGTCAAAACGGTTGGGCCGCGGTACTGCAGCGTCGGCGATACTGGCGCGCACCTGCGCGTAACCGGCCAGCTTCACTTGCGCATTGGCAATCTGGATTGGCGCGACATCTACAATGTCGAGCGCGCCTGCCGGGCCAATTTTTTTTGCGATCCTTTCGGACAGGTCACCATAAACGCAGGCGAGTTGCAGCACGCTGTCGCCCGGGGTGATCTGGGCCAGCACCAGATTCGACAAACGCCTATACCGGCCCCACAGGATCGCCTGAACCATTACGATGTGATCAAAGATACGAATGCTGGCGGGCCTGAGATAGGCCCACCAGTAAACCCGCGCCAGATAGTCCGGAACTTCGGCCGCGCGTTTTTCTTCAAACACGTTGTTTCCTGGCGACGAAAGCGATGGCGACAAGGAGCGCCGCGCCTGCAAAGTAGACGGCCAGCATCCAGGTTGGCAGGTAGAATGTCATATAGACGTCCCAACCGATCCAGCTGAGGCTTTTTGTGACCAGAGAAGGCGTACCCGTCAGCGATCCACCCAATGTGCCGGTAATCGCGATGACGATCGCGCCGATTGTCGCCAACGCCAAGGTAACCCAACGTTGGGCACCGTCAAACAGGTGGCGGCGAAAGCGAAACCCAAGAATGCTCATCACTGTCCAGTAGCTAAGCGTCCAGGTGGCGAGCATGATATGGTTGCGCCCCAGCGGCGATTCAGTGATCGCCGACCACGGATAGATCGTAAGCCCCAATCCGTAAGTTACAAAACCTGCAACTGTGCCAAGGGCTGCCAGTGGCCAAATTGCCTTTTGCAGTTGCACTGCAATTTTTGAATCTGACAGGCTGCGGATTAAGATGAACAAATACGCGGATACCCACAAAGCGACCGGAAAATGCGCAACGAGAATGTGGTAAACCGGGCTCAACGAAAACGAAGGCGCGCCTTCGACCGCCACCGAAACGCCGCCACCATCACTATGCGCCAGCACAGCACCGGTGGTTACCACAATCGCCGTCAGCGCTATCGCACCTATCCAGTGGCCTTTCTTAATCATTGCAGGTCGTTTCATGGCATGTTCCTTATTCGTGTCCAAAGAGGGGGTCTGCGGTCCAATCAGGCGAGTCATTTCGCTTCCTCCTGACGGCGCATCAACAGGTTGATGTTGATACCAAGCCCAACAATCAGGCTAAGGCTGGCAATCAGCGTCCAAATCCATTGACGTTTGATCTCCTCGGCAAATTCCATTTGAACGCCGTAAAGGGCCAGTTGCTCTTCGCTGTGGCGTGCGGCCACGGGCACCCTTGCTGCAATGCGGTCAGCGCCGGGGTGCTGTTGGGCATCGGTCAGCCGGCCCCACGTAACTTGGCCGGGATAAAACGTTGTGATCTCGGTCCAGGGCTGGGCCCAGTCGGGCTCGGTGCCAGGCTCGACGCGTTCTGCGACCATTTGCGCAGGCTGCTCCAAGCCGAGCGAGACCGGCAAAGTGACATAGTGCCAGCGCATCGTAGAGGCATTGCGAAACACAGCGAAGGCTACATCATAATTGCCGCCATCGCGGAATATCTTGTCGTCCAACGGGTTGCCGGTGTCCATGTCGCGCACCAATGTCACATCCCAAAACCCGTTGCGCCAGCGCGCGGCCTTGGGCTGCACCACATCACCGCGCGATCCATCGGTTGGCCGCAAATAGCGGCGCGGAATAGTGTCTCCATTCTGCCAAGTTAGTGACGGATCAAACGGCACGGCCGTTTCGGCACTTAGATAATACGTGTCATTGAACCCGATATCACCGGCGATCACCGCGTCGATAGACAGTGCAGTATCGCCGGCGACTTCTGGGTTGAACATGTATTTCGGCTGATTGGTCGCGTTGTCCCAGTTGGTTGTATAGGGGCCTGTGCCTACGTCGCCGCTGCGTTCTTCGGCGACGTAGCCGTCATCGCCCAGCCCGATCGGGTTTGAACGACTTGAGCGCCACTGCCACAGGTCAATGAACTGGCCCGCCGCGCGCAGCGTTTCCAGCTCGCTTTCGGATTTGACCGCTGCAAAATTGTTTGGGTCTGTGCGCGAGGACGGCAGGTATTTGGTGCGCTCCTCGTCAGATTCAGGCGCGCCTGTGAATGTGGAGAGATTGTCACCGATGGTGATATAACCGCCGTAGCGCGAGAACAGCGGAACCGAACCATCGTCGATCATCATCGCCACCCGGTCTTCGGTCAGAAAGTCAGGGTTTGGGCCCAGTGAACCGCCGCCGCGCTTTTCCCACGCGCCGTCGTTGTAAACCAACACGTCATTGAACAGGCTGGGCCGGTCGACCGGCCAGCGATAGCGGAACCAGATCTTTTCACCGTCATAAGCGGCCTTGACTTGCAGTTCGCTGGTCAGCTCGTCGGGGATGACGATGTTGCGTTCAGGGTCGTCTTTGACGATGCCTGTGCCGTGTGTGACCCAGCCGAGAACCAACAAGCCGCTGAAAATAGCCGCCGAGGTTGCTATATAGATTGTTCGCTTTGCCATGTAATATCCTTTCATAGCTGGCCCTTTGGCCCGTGTATTAGCGTGTCATTGATGTTTGTATTCGAACGTTTTTTCGATTACTTGCCCGCCCTTCGGCCGAGCCGGGCGCAAACGTGCGCAGCAT
>Ga0316205_10005855_pt1 | contig 9999 bp, 5 predicted proteins | sample 3monthpyrite_MG_FD_204941 | JGI IMG/M metagenome (GOLD analysis project Ga0316205, IMG submission 204941) | Microbial mat bacterial communities from mineral coupon in-situ incubated in ocean water Damariscotta River, Maine, United States -... | ecosystem: Environmental > Aquatic > Marine >...
CGAACCAGGTCAGTTAATTAAAGCCACCGGAGAAATAACCACACCTGAAGGACGTTATCGTACTTATGGCCAACGCCTGGATGTTGAACACGGACGTCTGATAAATACGGGTAGCCCAATCAGCAGCCCCAGACTTGATATACGAGCAATTCGCAATACGGGTGATGTTGTTGCAGGAATTAAAGATCGAGGCAGTTTTGGCCTTAAGCCTGAGCACTGGAGATTATGTTGCTCGTATACTAGGCGAAGAGTTTGGTATAGATAAAATGCGTATCGAAAATAGTAATGACGGGGACCAGGCATCTTTGATCATTGGTCGTTACCTGTCACCTAAACTTTATGTCAGTTACGGCATAGACCTAATTGAAACTGTTAACACCATAAACTTGCGTTATCAAATTTCGGACAACTGGCAATTGAAAGGTGAAAGCGGTGAAAGACAAAGCGCAGACCTGTTTTATATATTTGAACGATAACTCAATCCGTTTTCGCATCATGAAACTATTTAAAAATTCATAAAAAACAAATTCATTTTGATAGGTTTCAATATATAAGTATACGCAGACAAAACAGAATAGCATCCAAATGACTTCATCACTAATAACCGTTGGCTAGCGTGAATGGTGTTCATTGCCTGAACTAGGCCTGACACACATCAAGGAAAAAGTTGACACTGGTGCAAAAAACTCATGCTTACATGCCTTTTGTGTTGAGTCTTTTATAAAAGATGATCAAAAATGGGTACGTTTTGGCATACACCCCAATCAGCACGACAGCAAAGAAGATTTTTTTGTGAATCCAAAGTGGTTGATGAGTTTCAAGAGGAGCACTCTCATGAACTGCTTCAGCCACCCAATTCAGAGAGCCCTATTATTTAACCCGCAATGTAAAAGGGTTCATTATATTCATTTTCTTACGACTGGTATTCACAGTAATCCTTGTAACTATTTTTTGTCATAAGAAATATTTTTTCGCTTTTTATCATACAACAGACAGATTTTAAAATCACTATTCTCAAAAAATAGCTTTATAAAAAAGTTTTGTAGTGACTAGGATCCGACAAATAAATAGATCAACAATATAGTTACTAATGCAATTAATAACGTTTGAGCACCACTACGTAACCAGGAAATATTTGATATCCGCCCAAGAAAGACACCTAATAAGAAAATCAGTGAAACAGCGATTATTATCGACACATAAACAGGCGATATAAATAACTCAATACCCGCATTCGAAAACCATAACGGCATTATAATTAAAAACGAAATTAACAATGGGGCCAACCCATTAACTAATCCGATAAAAATAGGCACCCATCGCGCCGCTTGAGCATGCGCACCATCTTGCAAATCTGTCACCATTGCCTCTTCAAGCTCACCAAGCGCTCGACGTCGCTCGGCTTGCTCACTTACATAAGCACTACTCACACCACTTACGCCCAAAGCAATTGCCGCCCCCATACAGGCATTAATTATCACGATTAAACTACCGGACTCACTTATATAAAAACCCATAATAATACCTAACATAGTCAGTGCACCATCGAAGCCATTCACTACAAAATATCGACGAGCAATATCATGGGTACTTGTAATTCGAAGTAAAAATTTAATTTGTCGAAACGGGTTCATAAAGTTTTATTCCGAAATAAAACCAATCACTCTGTACCAAGCTCACTGACAACTTCAACAACATCAATACTATGCAGTGATCCACTCATACTTGTAATAGCTGTTTGAATGGCTTCAAAATCAATATCATTTCCTTCAATCACAATCTGAATCGTTTCCGTATTTTCATCTACTTCAAGAACGGTTAACACAACATGATAATCGTTTCCGACTTCTGCTAAGTTACGTGAAAACTCCAACGCATTTGGCTGATGAGGTTTAAGAACATCTAAAATCAATCTTTTAAGGAGCACCATAAAACATGACCTCTAACTTATTATCAAAACATATTTTTATTATATACTTTATATCAATTATAACTGGTAGTTATACAAACCTCAGCTAAGACAGCTAAGAAAATCAAAACCGCCCTCGTAAATATATAACAGTTATCAGAACAATTAACCAAAAGAACCATACGCCAATATAAATCATCATTCTTCGTTTGGCTTTTTCTTTTTCGTACCAGGTTCTAGGGCTAATACCTTTCACCATAAACACTAATTTTGTTGAAAGATTTACACAAACCACATTTGCCGCTAAAAGCAATAACGCCCCCATAGCCAACGGGTACTCCCCTTGCCCTAACATTAAGCCAAATGTTGCTGCGGGTGGTAAAAGTGCAACAGCGACCATCACGCCAACTAACACACTGGATAACCCGGTTGTAAGTGATAAAGCTGCTGCAGCCCCAGATGCGAGAGCCAGAGCCAGAGAATCTAAACCGACATCTGTTCTGGACATTAACTCCGGACTTTTAATATCAAACGTTAACATTAATCCCAATAAAATAGACAAGCTTATTGATATACTCATACCCACTAAGTTTGTTTTTAAAGCTTTACGCATTAACTCTAAATCACCTAACGCTGTTCCCAGAGCAAGCGCCAGATTAGGCCCTAGTAATGGTGCTATAACCATAGCGCCTATAACAACGGCAACGTTATCCTTAATCAAACCTATAGAAGCCACAAGAGTAGATAGAACGGCTAGTACAATAAAATTGGAATCCAGTACAGCATTTTTTGATACCGAATCATAAAGTAATTCTCTAGATGTGGACGTCGACTTTTTATCTGTCATTTTTTGTTCAGGAAGTGGTAAAGTTGCATCAACAGGAATTACAATTAAACGTGACGTTGGATAAGCACTCACAATAGCTTGCAATCCATCCAATGTAGATTGAACTTTTTCATCAATCACTAGAATACGTATTACCTGTCGACCATCTTCGGCTCTTTGAGCAAGTCTAAAATCCAGCGCTTCATTTTTTTTAGCTATACCTGAAATAGCATCAGTAACATTGTCGCCTGCGATAACTTCAATAAGTTTCATCAATACCTCTAATAATTTTTATCATATGCATTAAGTATAAAACAAAAAGTTTAATAATTTATGTTAAAACATTGTCTTACTGTTTGTGAAAAACTACATATCCGCTTTTTTAGAAGACAAGTACTAGCCCCGTTAATAACATTATTAATACAAATACCATTCTGAGCAAGGAATGAATTAACTAAAAATGGGTAATACGCTGCTCATACCTACATCAAACATACGTAAGGTAATTGACAGAAGTGAAAAGATAAGAAGTCTTTTTGTACATTTTCGACTGAACACAAAAAAACTACCAAAGAATTGATTAGTAACTCTACATCGAACGATGCTTAACTTTTTATGAAAAAACACCGGTAATACCCAAGAGATAAGCAGATATCGCTCAGCCGTGAACGATAACTGCATACGGCTACTCTTTAGTCAATAATGAGATTTCCATTATCTAGCAAACTATCCAGTATTTGCGCATCCGTTAGTCCACCCACTGTTAGATCAACACCGGTTAAAGTAATTTGTTGTGATGCTGGTGTAAAGTTACCGCCACCATCGGCATCAACATTAATAACCGTACCACCACTGCCATCACTGTCAAAATGTAGATAATCTGTCAGGTTGTTACTGGTTTCACCTTGCAACATATCAGCCAGGTTGAGTACATCACCCCCTGTGCCTAGAGTGAAATCAGTAATCACATCGCTAGCAGGTGAACCCGTTGTGCCTTCATCCCCACTGCTCCAGACAAAGGTATCTCTTCCTGAACCACCAGTAAGTACGTCATCACCTGCCCCGCCGTTAAGCGTGTCAAGACCAGCTCCGCCATTGAGAATATCAACACCTGAACCACCAAATAAACTATCATCTCCATCACCACCCAATAAGGTATCGTTACCACCTTCACCTTTAAGCAGGTCGTCGCCGCTACCACCAATTAGTAAGTCATCATTGGCATTACCAATTAATGCATCATCACCAGCACCACCACTCATTAGATTACCATCAAGCATTGAGATTGCTGATGAACCATCGGGCTGGCTAACGTATGTACCATTCATGACTGAACCGTCGTCAAAGGTGATTTGAACGCCAACACCTTCATTGCCAAAGTCGACGCCGTTATTGAGATTATCTGTATCAACACCGAACCAGAATTCATCACCAGATGTAAATGACCCCGGTGTAAAGTTAACAGTTAAGGTTGGACTATTATCCGGTGCAACGAAACTCACATCGGTTCCAGTAATACCTAATGTATCGGCACCCATTGAAGGCGCAGTTGAACCTCCCCCAGCAGTATCAAAATAAGCAGTCGTGCTGCTGCCGGCACGTAGATCCAGAGTAATAGCGGTGATTGCCAGACCATTAAGACTATCTGCAAACCTGAAACCAATCTGGTTAGTCTGGTTATAAGTAGAACCTGAGCGTACGGTCGCATCAACAAAATTATTAGCTGCTGGAAGCGCATTGGTTCGTGCATTAATCAGGATATCATCATTATCTGTTCCAATTAAGGAATCGCTATTTACCACAGTAACATCCACACCTGTGGAATCACTAGCTGAGGCATCTGAAATGTCGTAACTGAACGATTCACCATCGGCCACATCAGTTAATGTTACCGAGACACTATCTGAAGTGAGCGCTGTGCCTGCATCAGGCGTTACGCTTGTAACACTCATACTATCGCTAACAGTATCATTAGCCATCAATGCTTCATGACTAATATCCAAACTGTCGCCCGGTGCTGCATTAGTAATAACATGATCACGATTCGCGTCGATATTGGCAACGTAGTCGAGATTGATTATCAGATCTATTTCTTTAGTATCGCCATCACCATCCACACCCGTTAAAGTGAAGGTCTCTTGTTGACCTGTAACAGTTTGTTGAGGATTGATGGTATATAGATATTCACCTGTCTCGTAGTTTATATCTATAGTTCCACCACGGTTGGTAGCAATCGTTTCAGAAATATTGCTGACAGAATCGTAACTGTACAGTACACCATCGACCAAAATAGATTCGATATGACCACCATCAGCTCCGAGTACGATTCCCGCTGCTCCCGAGCCACTAAGAATGGCCGAGTCACCCTGCACGATACCTTCAGATACGGTATCTAAAAGTGTTTGTCTTAAGTCGAATGCATCCAGTACCTGTATCGCATAGGGTTCAACATCGCCATCGGTATTACTATCCGGGAAGGCAATCGGTTGTAAAGAACTAAGATTCACACTGCCTGTAATACCAATACCGTATGAGATATCAATACCGTTGTTTTGTACAAAAGTTTCCCATTGCCCTTCAAGCGTTGCATCAACTTCATGCCCGCCAGTAGGTTCACCATCAGAAATAAAGTAGGCCAATGTAGTATCAGCGGGTGGTGGTGTATAACCCGTCATGGTCGCATTCAATGCGTCATCGTAATTAGTACCACCATTAGGTGTAATACCATTGAGGTAATCATTAGCATCAGCCTTGTCATCAACAAACCATTGTGACTCATTCACATTGCTGGAGAAATCGACAAATTTAATATTTACATTACCTAAATCATCAAAAGAATCAAACATGGAAGTCAGTGCTTCTTTAGCGATATCCATTCGCACTTGATCTGCATTGAAATTAGCATTTCCTGAATTTTCTCCTTCAAGATCCCAGGCCATACTGCCAGATCGATCAAGAATAATAACCAGGTTAGTAGTTTGTGTAGCTGCTGAGCTATCAACTATATTGGCTGTTACATCTGAACCGATAGGTGCATCATCAATGATATTCACCGCCAGAGAACCGGTTGTTTCAACACCTGCGCCATTATCTATTGTGAAAATAAATTGATCGGTATCATTCACCCCTTCTGTAGTTGAGTTTTCAAGGGTATAAACATAATCTCCTTCGTTACGATCAACACCACTATAATTACCTGCTTGCGCAAATACTTCGAGCGTTCCCGCAGTGGTTTGAACAGTAATGATTCCACCAACAGCCGTATTACCATCAACATCAACAAGACTGCTACCGGCCTGACCTTGTAACAAGTTTCCTGTGGTGGCAATGGTTGCTGTATCCGGCACGGTGCCTTCATCTAAACCAGACTCCATAACACTATCAACAAAATCAAGTGCAACCGGTGCATTAACACTGATGACTTCAATATCAAGTGTTTGTGATGTACTTGTGGTATCACTATTACTTAATTCAGTGCTTGTTGTCGTAACTGTAAGCGAGTGACTGCCGCCGGTTAAACCGTCAATAGTTAAGCTGCTTTGATTCCAACTACTAATATTAACTGAAGTATCACCCACAGTTGCCATAAAGCTATTAGTACCATCACTTATTGTGGCACCCACTGAAATATTTGAGACAACTGTAGATAACACTTCTGAGCTGTCGGTATCAGTTAATGCCGCAGCGATATTAAAATCGAGTGGTACACCTTCATATGCAATCACATCAACATCACCATCAGTGACAGCCATAACTCTTACATTGTCATACGTTACGCCGGTATCATTATCGTCAGTCCATAAACCGAAGGTACCAATAGCCGGTGTTTCAGTTGCAGCACTTAGAAGTAATGCACCATCAACATAAACCTGAACACCTCCAGTTTGTGTGACATTAACATTTAAATTAAATGATGTAGGAAGTTGCTGCTGATCGATTACATCAAGCACAGTTGAAGTACCGGCTTCTACTTGTACTAATTCAAAATCACGATGCGCTGCGCTACCTGAATAGTTACTATCAAAATCATTCCAGCGAACCATGTAATAATTTTGCGTATCAACAAACCCAAAGATCATGCCCACGGCATCGTTATTGACTGAAGAACCACCAAGCGTGGTGCCTACATCAACAGATACTGAATAATTTTCCAGCGCATCAAGACCTGTGCCAGCCTGATCAATATCGTATCCCAGGAATCCTCGGGCAGTTCCACTGTCTTCAATAAGTGTACCGTTACTAACATACCAGTTAGGCGTTGAACCATTAAAGCCAACATAATTCCAACCATCGGCGTTACCGTCATTAAAGTTATCGTTGAATATAACTTTATCAGCTGATTCATTTAAACCAATTGAAAGATCTGGTGTATCAGAAACCGCAGTAACATTAATCGTTGCAGTAGCTGGAGTTGCATCAACCAGACCACTTGCATCAGTAGCACTGTATTGGAAGTCAGTGCTGCCACTCCAGTTTGCATCAGGTACAAAGTATAGTGTTACCTGTTCACCGGTGGCCGTGTAATCGACGCCGGTAGAGGCCAGTGTTGTTAAACCACTGTCTGTATAGAGTGATCCGTTAACGGGTAAGTTATCAAGGCTAAAGCTTGAAACTGTACCGTCTATATCACTGCCACTTAATGTGATAGCAATACTTGTTGTGTCTTCAAGCCCACTGTTGGTTACAACATTTGTGACAGGTGCATCATTAGTGCCGTTAATAGTAACAGTAACGGTTGAAATAGTGCCATCAACGCTTGTAACGATGAAGGATTCTGAAACAGAGTCACCTGCAATGAAATTATCAAATGCGCTATTAGCAACATACGTCCATACACCATCGGTGCCAATATTGAACGTACCGTTAGTGCCGATAATATTGGTTTGTGCAACAAAACTATTATTGAGGTTATCGACATCTGTGCTGGTTAATGTACCACCAGTAGAGAGTGCTGAATCTGTTTCAGCAAGTACAACATTGGCACTGCTAACTGTTGCCGCATCGTTAGTGCCGTTAATAGTAACGGTTACGCTAGAAGTCGTCCCGTCTGCACTTTGAACGTTAAAACTTTCTGAAACGTTATCACCCACATTTAAATTATCAAATGCGGAATTTGCAACATACGTCCACACACCATCGGTGCCAATATTGAAGGTACCATTAGTGCCGATAATATTAGTTTGTGCAACAAAACTATTATCAAGGTTATCAACATCTGTGCTGGTTAATGTACCGCCAGTAGAGAGTGCTGAATCTGTTTCGGATAACGTAACCGAAGCACTGCTTACAGTGGCTGCATCGTTAGTGCCGTTAATAGTAACGGTTACGCTAGAAGTCGTCCCGTCTGCGCTTTGAACGTTAAATGACTCGGATACATTGTCGCCTACATTCAAACTATCAAATGCGCTGTTCGCAACATACGTCCACACACCATCAGTGCCAATATTAAAGGTGCCGTTCGAACCGATCACATTAGATTGAGCAATAAATAAATCATTAACATTATCAACATCTGTGCTGGTTAACGTTCCGCCAGTAGACAGTGCTGTATCGGTTTCAGATAACGTAACCGAAGCACTGCTTACAGTGGCCGCATCGTTAGTGCCGTTGATAGTAACGGTGACTGAACTGATTGTGCCGTCTGCACTTTGCACGTTAAAACTTTCAGAAACATTATCGCCTACATTTAAACTGTCGAATGCTGAGTTCGCAACGTATGTCCATACACCATCGGTGCCAATATTAAACGTACCGTTAGCACCAATCACATTAGATTGAGCAATAAATGCATCATTAACATTATCAACATCTGTGCTGGTTAATGTACCGCCAGTAGACAGAGCCGTATCAGTTTCAGATAACGTAACTGAAGCGCTACTTACAGTGGCTGCATCGTTAGTGCCGTTAATAGTAACGGTGACTGAACTGATTGTGCCGTCTGCACTTTGAACATTGAACGACTCGCTTACATTGTCGCCCACATTTAAACTATCGAATGCGCTGTTCGCAACATACGTCCAGACACCGTCAGTGCCAATATTAAAGGTGCCGTTCGAACCGATCACATTAGATTGAGCAATAAATAAATCATTAACATTATCGACATCTGTGCTGGTTAATGTTCCGCCAGTAGACAGCGCTGCATCTGTTTCAGCAAGTACAACATTGGCACTGCTAACTGTTGCCGCATCGTTAGTGCCGTTAATAGTAACGGTTACGCTAGAAGTTGTCCCGTCTGCACTTTGAACGTTAAATGACTCGGATACGTTATCGCCTACATTTAAACTATCGAATGCGCTGTTCGCAACATACGTCCACACACCGTCAGTGCCAATATTGAACGTACCATTAGTGCCGATAATATTAGTTTGTGCAACGAAATTGTTGTCCAGGTTATCAACATCTGTGCTGGTTAATGTTCCGCCAGTAGAGAGTGCCGCGTCGGTTTCAGCAAGCACAACATTGGCACTGCTAACTGTTGCCGCATCGTTAGTGCCGTTAATAGTAACGGTTACACTAGAAATCGTCCCATCTGCACTTTCAACATTGAACGACTCGCTTACATTGTCACCTACATTCAAACTGTCAAATGCGCTATTTGCAACATACGTCCAGACACCATCGGTGCCAATATTGAACGTACCATTAGTGCCGATAATATTAGTTTGTGCAACAAAACTATTATCAAGGTTATCAACATCTGTGCTGGTTAATGTACCGCCAGTAGAGAGTGCTGAATCTGTTTCAGATAACGTAACTGAAGCGATACTTACAGTGGCCGCATCGTTAGTGCCATTAATAGTAACGGTGACTGAACTGATCGTGCCGTCTGCACTTTCAACATTAAATGACTCACTGACATTATCGCCTACATTCAAACTATCAAATGCGCTGTTCGCAACATACGTCCACACACCATCGGTGCCAATATTAAAGGTACCGTTCGAACCGATCACATTAGATTGAGCAATAAATAAATCATTAACATTATCGACATCTGAACTGGTTAATGTACCGCCAGTAGAGAGTGCTGAATCTGTTTCAGATAACGTAACTGAAGCGCTACTTACAGTGGCCGCATCATTAGTGCCGTTAATAGTAACGGTTACGCTAGAAGTCGTCCCATCTGCACTTTGAACGTTAAAACTTTCTGAAACGTTATCGCCCACATTTAAATTATCAAATGCGCTGTTCGCAACGTAAGTCCACACACCGTCAGTACCAATATTAAAGGTGCCATTGGTGCCGATAATATTCGTTTGTG
>Ga0316205_10005856_pt1 | contig 9997 bp, 12 predicted proteins | sample 3monthpyrite_MG_FD_204941 | JGI IMG/M metagenome (GOLD analysis project Ga0316205, IMG submission 204941) | Microbial mat bacterial communities from mineral coupon in-situ incubated in ocean water Damariscotta River, Maine, United States -... | ecosystem: Environmental > Aquatic > Marine >...
CTACGCCGCGCAAATGTTTGGATTACCGAACACCGGCGGAAGTCTTCGAGACCAAACTCATGGAAATCCAGAACCGATTGGAATAGAACGACATATCAGGAACTGCACTTCACCGTGAGTTCACACCGCAAAGCGATAATGTCACCCCTGAGCAAAGCAGAAGTGTCACTCTCCTCGCAAAACGATGTGAGGATGAGCGGACATGGGATGGGTGATGATGAGCGAGCGCGAGTTGAACCGTGTGGAAGTTTTGGCGCAGGTCGATGATGGTCGGCTGAGTGTCGACAACGCGGCGAACATGTTGGATTTGACGCGTCGGCAGGTTTTCAGGCTGTTGAAGCGATACCGTCAGGATGGCGCAGCAGCGATCAGGCACAGGTCACGCGGGCGCACTCCGAACAACCAGATTCACAAAGCCAGGCGCGACTATGCGTTGACCCTGATCAAGGAGCAATATCCGGATTTTGGGCCGACACTAACGGCTGAGATGCTGGCTGAACATCATGGCTTCAAAGTCTCTCGCGAGACGCTGCGCAAATGGATGCAAGAAGATGGAATCTGGCTTTCGCGCAAGCAGCGCCGCCGGTTTCACCGGCCGCGTCTACGCCGGGAATGTTTTGGCGAGTTGATCCAGATCGACGGATCCGACCACCGTTGGTTCGAAGATCGAGGCAAGCCTAACGAACATATGGCGGGCAACCGAACCGACGGTGCTGACAAATCGATATTTGAGGTCGATTTGTCAGCGCCTCAATTCCACACCGCGCAAGTGCCTTGGATGGAGAACACCGGCAGAAGTCTTCGGAACCAAGCCGATGGAAATCCAGAACCGATTGGAATAAATAGACATATCAGGTGACCTGCACTTCACCGTGAGTTCACAAAAGTTAAAGTGTCCCACATCTGCAAAGTAGAAGTGTCACACTCTGCCCCAATGAGAACAGGCAGAGAGTATGGGTATGGGATGGGTTACGTATCGCTCACACTCCACAGTCATCCTCCTGCGCACGGTGGCTTAACGGTTCCTTAAGCCATGCGTAGAAACCGGAGAAATGGACCCGCAGAACACGACACATGGCGCGTATGCCAACTCTTCGCGGTGCTCCCGGATACAGGCTGCGAAGTCCGGCCATGGGATGACACAGTGATGATTTCGGTTGTATGAAGGTGGCAGGAAATAGCAATGTATGACATTTGTGACAAATGACCCGTAGGCTCGATCACCCAACCCGCCAATCCATTGCCAAAAAGGTCAGAGAAGGTGTACGCCCGCAGGTGCTTGCCCGCGAATACGGCGTTACTGTCCGCACAGTTTATCGCTGTGCACAGTTCATGCAGGACATTCGGATCGAGAGAGACAGCAGGACCGAAGTGATCGTGTGCCGCGTTTCGCCTGCTGACCTCGTCCAGTTCGACGCCAAGCTGAAAGACGCTGGCATCCGCAACCGCAGCGAGGCGCTGCGCAACGTGATCCGTAACACAGGCGGCATGGCGATGCCCGATGCGGAGCTGGCCGAGGCGCTGTTGTCCATGAAGGGGGCGCTGAACAAGGTTGGCAACAACGTAACTCAGATTGCCAAGCGGATGAACGATGCCAAAAACCGAGGACAACCTCTGCCGTTTGCAGAAGAAGACCTCGTAGAGATGCGGCATCTCGCGGGGTTTATTCTGGATTTTGCAGACGAGGCCGACCTTATGGCCAGAGGCCGTAGGGCCGCCTTAGAACTGAAAATTTCTGATGAGTTGAAGCGCATGGCTGAACGCGGTCTGTAGCACCTGCCCAGGTAAGGTCTGGCAATAACTTTTCTCCGCAGGTATTATAAAGTTATACCTATGGAGAAAAGCCATGCCAACACCTGTTGCCGTTAAGCTGGACGAAGACGTCCACAGCCGTGTGAAAATTCTCGCCGAAGCGCGGGACAGATCCCCGCATTGGATGATGCGCGAGGCGATTGCTCAATACGTCGAGCGTGAGGAAAAGCGCGAAGCATTCCGCCAGGACGGTATCCGCGCCTGGGACGCCTATCAGGAGACCGGGCTGCACGTGACACATGCCGAGGCAGATGCTTGGCTGGCCCAGCTCGCCGCTGGTGACGATCAGGAGCCGCCTGAGTGCCACGTCTGATCTGGTCGCCCGAGGCGCTGGTAGATGTGCAGCGCCTCTATCGTTTCCTTGCTGAAAAGAACCCAGATGCTGCCAGACGTGCGGCCAGCGCGATCCGTGACGGGATGAAGATTGTCGCGGACCATCCAGGTGTCGGCCGTCCCGTCGATGATATGGATCCAGAGTTTCAGGAGTGGCCGATCAGCTTTGGCGCCAGTGGCTATGTTGCGCTCTATCGTTTGCAGCAGGACGTGGCTTTGGTCGTCGCGGTGAGGCATCAGAAAGAGGTTGGCTATCAGCCTTCGTAAGATCGTTCAACAAACGGTCATTTGCGGCGATCAGGTGGACTTTGGCTCCTTTCGGTAGATTGCTACGCAATCGCCTGTCGGGCAGCGGTTCCATCCGCCGCGTGACTTTCCAATCGCTTGCGGCCCGTTTTTTTGGGCGCGCCAGTACCATCCGGATGCACTTTGACAGAAGTGCTGTCGAGGTCCAGACAATCGACGGACACACGGATAATGTGGTGTTTTTGAAGCGCATCAAGCAGCCGATCCAAAACACCTGCGTCGGCCCAGCGGCGCATCCGGGTGTAAACCGTGTGCCACTTGCCGAAACGTGGCGGCAAAGCCCGCCATTTGCAGCCGTTTTCGGCGACAAACAGGATGGCGTTGATCACGTTCAGGTTCGAAATCCGCACATTTCCGCGCTGAACAGGTAGGTGGGGGCGGATGAGGGCGTACTGCTCGTTTGTTATTCTATTCATAACAAATACTTAGCAGATATCCGTATCATGCGGTCGTGTTAACAGGCCCTAGTCTCGATGTAATCTGACGCCGCCCCCTCTTCAGCAAACTGGAACGGGGGCGGCGCATCGTGAAATCGCCCCAGACCAACGGCATCTGTGAGCGGTTCCACAAGACGATCTTGCAGGAGTTCTATCAGATCACGTTCCGCAAGAAGCTCTATGACAGCATCGACGCGCTGCAAGCCGATCTGGACGAGTGGCTGCATCGCTACGACCACGAGCGCACGCATCAAGGCAAAATGTGTTGCGGCAGAACACCCATCGAAACTATGATCGGCGGGAAAGAAATCTGGCGGGAAAAGTTCGTGAACTGAACTTCGCCTGACAGACGCCGCCGGAAAAACGGCCAACTGTCAGATCACATCTAAACTACTAGATTTAGTGTGAAAATTGCGAGGAGTCTTGCATGAGAAAAGCCTACTGCATCGCGATTCATGTCCCTGTATTTACCGATGGTCCCCGTTGCTTTGCGAGTTCTGAGTGGCACCGCGCGTTGTGTCTGTTGCGCGATAGTTTCTCGAACCATTTCAATAGCTTTATTGTGGTTGCCCCGACACGTTCTGTAGAGAGTGGGGCGGTCGGCGTGATGCTGGAACCCCTGGGTCAGGGTGATGACGGGTTCCACGTGCGCCCGTCGCTGCCCTTTGAGGGGGGCAAACGGGACTACTGGTTCGGGGGGGGGCGCAAACAATGGCGCCGCGATGTGGCCCAAGCGCTGACAGAGGCTGATGTTGCGCATACCGGGCTGGGTGATCTCTATCGTCCTATCAACAAGGATGCGTTGGATGCTGCACTGGCGCGCCCAGTAACAACCGTTTTCGTGCGCGACACGGATGAAGTGACAAAGTTCCGCAATCTGATTGCCTCGGGCTTGATGCGGAATGGTCCGGATCGGGCACTTTACATCCGGATGTACGAACGCGTCCTGCACGGTGCCGTGGTCAATGCAGATCTGACGATGCTCAAAGGACGCACCCTTTTTGATCGCTATGAGCATGTGGCGCGCAATCCGCGGATGATCCAAGACACCTCCTATCGCCGTTCCGAGATCGTGCCGGCAGAGACCATCGAGAGGCGGCTTGCAGCGCGTGCACCGGATGCTCCGTTGCGTCTGGTCTATTGCGGGCGACTTGTCGCGCGCAAGGGACTTGATCATGCCATTTCCATTGTGGCGCGTGCACGGGCAAAAGGGGCAGATGTAACACTGGATCTGATCGGGGAAGGCGATGCCCGTCCGGCTCTTGAGGCACAAGTCAGGGGCGAGGATCTTGCCGGGTCGATAAATTTTCTGGGTAAAAGGGCGTATGGGCCTGATCTTTTACATATGCTTGCGGCCTACGATGGCCTGCTGTTCACGCCGCTGTCCGAGGACACACCGCGGATGATCTTTGACGGATATGCAGCAGGGTTGCCGCTTTTTGGTTATGACATTCCTTATGTGAAGGAGCGCGCTCAGGTCGAAGGCGCCACGCTATTGTTGCCTTCGAACGATCAGGAGGCTGCGGCCGTCCATCTGGTGCAGGCCGCGCGTGATCCTGATCGCATTGCGGCGTTGACCCGTGCGGCGCATCGTGCAGCATATGCCAATGCAACCGATGTCTGGTATCGGCAGCGTGCAGAGTGGACCCTTGAGGCCCATGAGCGGCGCTTGCAGGTGGAGCACGGGTGATCGCTATTTTCCACAGGTCCGTGGTATTGTCCGGATTTTGCACGTTATGCCCGTGGCCACATCCCCAATGTGTCCTCGGGAGCACAAAATGAACAAAGTTTGTGAATATGACGGGCCGGGCTTACAAAAATACCCCCTGCGGTTCTGCATGAGCCACACCAGAGAAAATTTAAGAGTATAGACGTGCCGACACTGGTCCTTGTCATCTGGCCGATCATTGCGATCGTGCTTTTTAGCCGACTTGGGCTGGTCAAGGGGCTGATCATGTCCGCATACATTGGGTATCTGTCGTTGCCTGAGAATTTTGCGGTCCCAATTCCCGGTTTCCTCGATTACGATAAAACAGGCGCCATCAGCTTAGGTATATTGCTCGGCATTTGGGTCGTCGGTCGTGCTGCACGCCAATCCGTGAACATCGCAAACAGTACTGTCGATAGCCGATTCCTACAGATCATGGTGATGGGATGCGTGACTTTGCTCCTCCTCGGCGTTGTCGTCACTTGGATGACCAACCGTGAACCGTTGATCTATGCCGTGCAGTTCATTCCTGCCATTCGGTTGTATGACGTGGTCAGCTTGGCGGGCAAGCTTGCTTTGTTGCTAACTCCATTTTTTTTGGCACGTCGGTATCTGGCGACCGCAGGACATCATCGTTCTCTACTGATCGCCGCGCTTTCAACAGGGTTGTTCTACTCCGTGCTTGCGCTCTGGGAAATCCGGATGAGCCCACAACTTCACATTATGCTCTACGGCTATTTCCAACATGATTTCGCACAGCATGTCCGGAACGGCTTTCGACCCGTTGTCTTTCTCGATCATGCACTCTCTTTGGCGTTCTTTCTGGTCACAGCCCTGCTTGCAGCCATCGCCTTGGCACGCCAGACAAGCGGTAAGGAGCGGACAATATATCTCTGGTCGGCCTTGTGGCTCTACATCGTTTTGATCCTGGCAAAAAGCTTTGGCGCAATCTTCCTCGGAACGGTTTTCGGGGTCATGGTCCTCTTCCTGAACGCCCGTCTTTTGATCCGCATCTCTGCCGTCGTGGCGTTGGTGTTTCTTGTCTTTCCGGCTGCGCGGCAGGCCAATATTGTCCCGATCGACACGTTTATTACAGTGTCCAATAGTATCAACGCGGATCGTGTCGGGTCTTTTGAGTTTCGGCTCAGGCAAGAGGACGCAATTCTTGCCCGCGCGCTTGAAAAGCCTGTAGCCGGCTGGGGGCCTTGGGCACGTTGGCGTGTACGCGATGAGCGTGGGCGTGATTCGACGACTGCAGACGGTCTGTGGATCATCGTTCTTGGGGAACGGGGATGGATCGGCTATATCGGCTTTTTCGGCCTGCTTGTTCTGCCGGTTGTAATGCTGACCCGTACCGGGCGAAGGCGGGAGGTCAATATAGAAACGGCCGGCCTGTCCGTCATTATGATGGCGAATCTCGTTTATCTGGTGCCAAATTCGACGCTCAGCCCGGTTGCCTGGCTGATTACCGGATCAATTGCGGGGTTTGTCCAGTACAATCAACCCGCTGCGAAGAAGAACAGCGTCGAGGAGGCGTCGGATGCCGTGCCTGCACGGGGCGGGAACCGCTATAGCCGCTTTCAGCCCAGACACCGCCGTCTGTCTTGAGTGAACCAGGGCCAGAATAAGACTGAAATGCTCAGATATATTTCAATGGCAAACGGCATGTCGCATTTGTTATGCCTGACGAAGCCCGTCATTTGGGGATGATGCGTTATTTTACAGGACGTTGAGAGTATATAATGGACCAAGATAATCCCGCCCTGCCACGTCTTCGGCTGGACATCGGTATTCTCGCACATAACGAGGAACGCGATCTGCCAGAGATGCTGGGCGATTTATGCCAGCAAACGTTGCTGGCGGATCCGGCTGTTGATATTCAGATATATTTTCTGGCCAACGGATGCAGTGACAACACCGTCTCCGTGGCACAGGCTGAAATCGACAGAATGCCTGCGGATCTGGCACGCCGGTTCCAGGTGATCGACAGGGCTGAGCCGGGAAAATCTCGCACGATGAACTGGTTTTTGCGGGAACATCTCCGCCCGGAAGCGGATCTGGTGATGTTCGTGGACAGCGACATTCGCCTGCCCATGGCCGGCAGTATGGCGCATATGGTGTCGGAAATGCGATCGCGTCCTGAACTGTTCGTTTTTACCAGCCGACCAGTCAAGGATGTGGTGCACAACAAGACCCCCCTTGGTCCGGTTGGCCGTCTGATTGCTGCAGGGCGCGAGGGGCTGACCGATTACCGCCGTTCGATCGCCGGGTCGCTTTTTGTCCTACGCGCTGATTTCGCGCGCCGCCTCTACATTCCTGCCGGCCTGCCCGTAGAGGACGGGTTCATCCGGGGCATGATTCTGACAGAGTTCTTGTCACAGCCCGAGGATTTCACACGTATCGATGGCCACCATGATGTCTTTCATCTGTATGAGTCCGTTCTGACCCCCGGTGCATTGGTGCGTCATCAGACCCGTATTGTTCTGGGCAGTGCGGTGAATGCAGCCATGTACAAACGTATGCGGCGCATCGCCCCCACCGCAACAAAGGCCATCACGCTTTTGCAGGAAGCTTCTGAGAATGACAGTTGGCTGGCGCAGATGCTGAAAGAAGAGCTGCCCCAGGCACCGTACGGCTATATCCCGTTTCGCTTTCTCACCAAACGTCTCACGGTCTTTCGCAGCCGCAAGAGCAAGAGCCTGCGCAGCGCGTTGATGCTGGTCCCTGGCCTCGCGTTGGATACGATCGCATGGGCCTGGGCCAGTCTGCGTATGGCGCGTGGCGCGGGTTCCGGCTTCTGGTAAGCCGCACGCGGCTCTTTTTACCCGGAATGTCTGACGTCAGCACCCACCGGACAGGTTTAGAGGTTTGAGCAACGGATTGCGGGTTCATTGCAAAACGCTGATCAGGGAATTCGTATCTTGTTTTTCAACGCGAAAGCGTTGCCGGATGTTGCAGATAAGCCATTTGCTCGTTCTGTGGCTTTACCAGCCGGAAATATCCACATGAGAATAACAGTTGATCTTAATGCCGGTGTCCGGCGGAGTGAATGGAGGATAGCACCATGCCTATCGACAAGTTTTCCACCTATGCCGGAGGTCCTGGGCTTCCAGCCACATCCATCATTGATATCACGCCCAGTGATTCAATGGATTTGAGCTACGTGACTGTTGCGCTGAACGTCGCAACGCCCGGCAGAATCAGGGTCACCACGCTTGACGGTGATACCTCGGATGTCTCCGTGGCACCCGGAGCAGCATTCCCGCTGCGCGTTTCCCGAGTATGGATGACAGGGACAACAGCCACAGGAATACGTGGCCTGATTTGATCAGGGCAGTTTCGCAAGGAAATAACAGGGCCCGTAGGGGTTCAGTACCTGTGCTTGAGTGGCTACTGGCTTAGCCCCGGGTATTTACTGTAAAGAAAGGCTGAGCGCACCCATTCAACGGTTTTTCAGGATCCCACCTGTAATGTCAGACCCCACCTGCCCCTGCGTCGTTATTTCGCCTTGCCGTAACGAAGCTGCTTATATGAAACGTACGCTTGACAGCATGGTGGCGCAAACCAGACGCCCTGCGCTCTGGGTGATTGTTGACGATGGATCGACCGATGAAACGCCCGATATTCTGGCGAGATATGCGGCGGAACAAGATTGGATACGTATCATCCAGAAACGCGATCGCGGCCACAGGGCGGTCGGGCCCGGCGTAATCGAAGCGTTTTATGCCGGGTTGGACACGGTTACGCTTGATGACTTCAGCTATCTTGTAAAGCTGGACCTCGATCTGGATTTGCCCGAGCGATATTTCGAGACGCTGATCGCGCGCATGGAGGCAGATCCCCGGATCGGCACCTGTTCGGGTAAACCCTATATCCGGCGGGGCGACACATTGGTCAGCGAGCGGCGGGGCGACGAGATGTCGGTGGGCATGACGAAGTTCTACCGGCGCGCCTGTTTCGATGCCATCGGAGGGCTGAAACGCGAGGTGATGTGGGACGCGATCGACTGCCACAAGGCGCGCATGCTGGGCTGGAAGGCGGTCAGCTGGGATCATCCGGACCTCAATTTCGAACATCTGCGCCCCATGGGGTCATCGCAGAGCTCTATCTGGACCGGGAAACGCCGCCATGGTGCCGGACAGTGGTTCATGGGGTCCGATCCGCTGTTTTACGTGGCCACTTGTGTCTTTCGCATGACCGAGCCGCCCTATATTCTTGGCGGGTTGGCGATGTTGCAGGGATATGTAATGGCCTGGGCACGGCGCGCGCGTCAGCTGGATGAGCCCGCCCTGATCGCCTTCATTCGCGTCTACCAGCGCCGGGCGCTCAAAGTGGGCAAGGCCCGCGCAGTTGCCGAGATTGATGACCGGAACGCGGCTATGGTGCCCTGAGCGCAGGTGCACGCCCCGCTTTTATACCCGCTCCATCGTCAGGATGAATCCGCGGCAGCGCTCTGGCGGGGTGCCTGAGCACTGTGTGCTGTATTGATGATTGAGCCGCTTGAGTGCCGGGTGGAGCGTATAGTAGCGATTTCTGACCCAGCGTGCCCTTGCCCAGTGCCGACGTTCGGCTTCGACATCGCCGTAGCCTTCGATCTTCTCAATCTTGAGCCCACCCGTTTCCGACACTAGGTCTTCCAGTACCTTTTGGGTGAAGTGGCGGTAGTGCGATGGATTTGTATTTGGGAAGTTGGTCGATGGTGTCGTCAGAACGATGCGCCCTCCGGGGCGCACCAGATCACGCACATTGCGCATCGCCTCGACGCATTCGTCCGGGGGAATGTGTTCAAGGACTTCGACAAAGATGCAAGCGTCAAAAGGATCTTTGAACTGTTCCCTGAATTCCGGAGACTTCACATCGCCACAAAAGAATTCTGCACCCGGCACAAGACGTTTGGCGTGATCGACACCGTTCTTGCTCCAGTCGACGCCGACAACGTTGAACCCCGCCTCGGCCAGCTGTCCACAATTCCAGCCATCACCGCACCCGACCTCAACTACCTTTTTGGCACCGCTTTCGCGCACCAAATCAACGACGCGCGCGACATAGGCGTGGTGCATGATTGTCCAGATGTTGCTTTGGTCCAGGATCCAGTGATCGGGCAGATTATAGTCGTAATCATCCGCAGTATACATGCGCCCTTCGGGAGCGGTTTGGGGACGTTGAGCAAGATTATTCATCGGGAACCCTTTTGTTTGCCAAATAGTCTTGTCGTCAGTACGGCATTCAACAACACATTTACAGCGTTTCGGGTTGCAGCAAAGCCTCAAGAGACCAATCATAGCATTCCGTCATGGCGGAATTGGACGTTGGGTATATCTTCGGCATAGCAGCTCAGACGTATCGGTTTTCGAGCACGTCTTTATGGAAGATGAGTTTGATATCCAGCTTGACGACCCTG
>Ga0316205_10005858_pt1 | contig 9997 bp, 9 predicted proteins | sample 3monthpyrite_MG_FD_204941 | JGI IMG/M metagenome (GOLD analysis project Ga0316205, IMG submission 204941) | Microbial mat bacterial communities from mineral coupon in-situ incubated in ocean water Damariscotta River, Maine, United States -... | ecosystem: Environmental > Aquatic > Marine >...
TCCTGAAACTGTTTCAATATTAAGTCTCCCACGACTAGATAACTTTACGCTTCCTGATGTGGTTGATAAATCAACTTCATTATCAATTCTTTTTACATTGATAGAGCCATAAGTGGTTTTGAGCTTTATTATTAGTTGTTTTGGAACATAAACAACCAAATCAACTCTTCCTTTTTTATGTCCATTAATCAGAGTATTAACTCCTATGGTTTTATCAGAAGAATAGCTTATGTCTATTTTTATATTTTTTGAATTATTCTCAATATTAATTTTAGCTTCTTCTGCATCTTCTCCTATTAATTGCATAGTACTAAAAACACCAACAAAAGGCTCTTCTGTTTTTCTTATGTATATGTTGCCATGAGGATTATTGACAGTTAGCTTTTTATGAGAAGGTGTAACAGAAATGTCATTTTGTTCTTTTTCTATTGCAACTTTTATCGATTCAGATAAATTATTATCTTGAGATATAGCCCTCTTGGTATTTTTTGAACAAGAGCTTATAATTAACAAGCAAAATCCAATTACTAAAAAATTAGTCTTTTTACTCATCATTTTTTACTAGTGCCCTTTGTTTTTAACTATCTATATATTCATATAATACTCTTGAGTCGTTAAAAATAAAGGCTTTCAATGTTTTATGTAAAATTAATTTCAAATATTTGCTTTTTGAACTATTTCTCTATGCAGTTCAGGTTTAGATACCAATTTTAGTCCTAACACCATTATGGCTCCATTAACCAACAGCAATTCAAATCCAAATTTGTATCCGAATAGCAATTGTTCTGAATAGATATCTAAAAAGTATGTCAATATGGGTGCCATTAGTGCAAGATAAGGAACGTATTTATCTTTTATGGTTTTCTTGCTGAACATACCAAAAGTAAATAATCCCAATAAGGGTCCATAAGTAAACCCTGCCATTCTGAATAAATTTTGAATAGCAGATGCTTCTAATATATATCTAAAAATTAATATAGTAATAAATAAAATACAAGTAAATCCAACATGTATTAGAAAGCGTTTCATTTTAGCAATATTAATATCTCCTATAATATCAACACAAAATGAAGTGGTTAATGATGTTAATGCCGAATCGGCAGTAGAATAGGCAGCTGCTAAAAGTCCAACTAAAAAGACTATTCCTAAGTAAGCAGGCATGTGATTGAGCGCGATGTTTGGAAAAGTTTTATCAGTGATAATGGTTCCATCGGCATTTGTTATTAATGCAATGCCCATTTTTTCTGCATAAATGTACAATAGAGCACCTAATGCCATAAAAAAGATGTTCACAATAACCAAAACAACAAAAAACCACCTAATGTTTTTTTGCGATTCTTTCAAGTTTTTACAACTGAGATTTTTCTGCATCATGTCTTGATCTAATCCTGTCATAACAATTGCAATAAAAGCACCACCTAAAAACTGTTTAAAAAAGTTATTTTTATCTTGCCAACCACCTTCAAAAAATAAAACTTGTGAGTATTGACTGTTTGATATTTCTTTATATATCATTTGAAAATCTAATTTCAAATAAGAAGCTATTGTCATCACTGCAGCTATAACAGCAATAATCATAAATAGTGTTTGTAAGGTATCAGTCCAGATAATAGTTTTTATTCCTCCTTTTACGGTATAACTCCAAATTAAAGCCAAACTAGTCAGTAATGTTAACCAAAAGGGGACGCCAAAATGTACGAATATAAAATCATGTAATACCATTGTCATTAAATACATCCTGAATGATGCACCTACGATTCTTGATAATATGAAAAAGACTGAACCCGTTTTCTGAGAAAAGTAACCAAAGCGTTGATGCAAATAACCATATATAGATACCAGGTTCAATCGGTAATACAGTGGTAACAATACGAACATTATGACGGCATATCCTACTGTATATCCCATTACCATTTGGAAATATCCAAACTGATTGTTAAGAATTGATCCTGGTAATGAAATGAAAGTGACTCCGGATAATGATGCACCAACCATTCCAAATGCCACAACAAACCAGGGTGAGGACTTTGAAGCATTATAAAAGTCTAAGTTATTGGCACCTTTTGATGTTTTGTGAGCAATAAAATACAAAAATAAAAAGTAACTGAATATAACCATTAGTAAAATGGTTGGTGTTAAGTTTAGTTGATTCATGAATTAAGAAATTTCTCTACTGCTGAATAAATTTCAGATGCATTATCCATATGTAAATGATGGTGCCCATTTATTTCTATATAGTTATCAGGGTTTAATTTTTTAATTCTTTTTTCAACACTTTTATAACTTAAAGCATAAGTATAGGGTTTTGCCAGTATTAATAACGTTTTTGGTTTTATTGAAGAGAGCATGTCTTGAATAACCTTTTCTGAAAACCTGAAAGGGCTACGTAATCTTAATCGCTTATCTGTTCGCCAATGGTAACCTTTGATTGTTTTCTTTAAACCTCTTTCTACCATAGGATATAAGTTTTCAGGTTGTATTGGAGTCGCTTTACTGCGTGCCTTTAAAGCTGTTTTGATGTTTAAATAAAAATGTTTGTGCTCTGTTGTATGATTTTCCCATTGTAAAAGTGCTTCTTTTAAATTACTGGCTGCTGTGCCTTTTTTATAAGCTGGGACAGGACCTATATTTTCTATCATTATTAATTTTTCTATTTTTTCAGGAAAACTCGCTGAATACATCTGTGCCATGGCAGCTCCCATAGAGTGGCCCAATAGTATAGGTTTTATCCATTTCAATTCATTTAAAACATCTTGTATGTCTAAAACAAAATCAATAAAATGAGTAAAATGTCCATCTGACCTATGATCCGAATGGCCATGTCCTGCAAAATCAATGGCGATAACTTCATATCCTTTTTCTGCTAAAAATGGTGCCAATTGTGCAAAAGATGCCGCATTATCTAACCAACCATGAAGTGCTAAAATTTTTTTCTTGTTTCCTTTTCCCCAACATAATCCTGCAATTTTTCCATATTTGCATTGAAATGAAACTTCAATCATTGTAATAATCCTATAATAGCTATCGCTAATACTATTCGGTACCACATAAATGCAGCAATAGGTATTTTGTTAATTAATTTTAAAAATATTTTAATTGATAAAAGAGAGGCCAAAAAACTCACAACAAATACAGTTATTACTGCCTGAATATTGTATTCAGTAGGTTGTTGATAAAGTTTTAGAAATCCATAAGAAGTTGTCATTAATAGAGCAGGGATGGCTAATAGAAAAGAGAAACGTGCTGCTTTTTTTCTGTTAAAGCCCATACTCATGGCTGCCGTCATAGTAACGCCTGACCTTGAGGCTCCAGGAATCAATGCAAATACTTGGGCCAATCCTATTATGACAGCTTGCTTATATCCAATTGGGTTTTCATTTGGTTTTTTAATCTGAATTTTATCTGATAAGTATAATAATAAACCAAATACAATACTTGAAACAGCAATTACCATTGGAGACCTTAAATATTGTTCAATGCTGTTGGCAAATACAAACCCAAATATGCCCAATGGTATACTTGCCATTGCCAGCTTGTTAAACAATGACCAATTTTTTCCTTGGAGTAATTTTCCAATCTCTTGTTTAAAATACCACATAACTGCAAAAAGTGATCCTCCGTGTGCTGCAATGTCCATCACCAAACCTTGATCTGGCCACTGCATAAATTTAGACACTAAAATCAAATGTGCTGATGATGAAATAGGTAAATATTCTGTAATACCCTGTATAAGTGCTAATACTAGCCATTGTATAAAGCTTGATTCTTGCATTTACTGTGTTGTCTCTTTTTCGTTACTGTTTTTTAAAATATAGTCTTCTACCCAACTGTTTAATTTCCAACTGTTTATAAATCCACAATGTCCTCCGAATTTTGATGTAACGAGTTTTATGTATTGTTTTTTTTCTAAAATACTAAAATCTTCAAAAGGTATAACAGGGTCATCCCATGATGCCAATACATGGCATGGAACTTTTATGTTTTTAATCACCTCTTTATTTATTTCATAATCTTTAAAGTAATCATCCGTAGTTTTATAATCTGAATGTCTAATAATTAATAAACGGGTTAGTTCATCCAATGATGTTATGTTTTTGTAATCGACATCTCCAAAGTTTTTTGGATATATTTGGTGTTTTTTGTGTAATGATTTCTTCCATTTGCGCATAAAGTAAGTTGAGTATAACCAACTTTTTTCAATGGCTAACATACTCTTTTTAGGTACTATTGGTGGAGAAACAGCAAACACTTTTGTTAAATTTATTCCTTCTGTGTTTGCTTTTGCTGCCACGCGTAAGGAAAAGTTTCCACCCAAAGAGTACCCACATAAATATACTCTTTTATGTGGGTATTTCTGTGTTATTTGCTTAATGGCCTCAACAACTTCATTGAGCCTACATGAATGGAACAATTCTTCATTTAAATGATGTGTAGCCCCATGGTCTCTAAAATTCAATCTAAAAATACTTGCCTTTTTTTGATTGTATAAAGTATTGGCTAATAATTGAATATATGTAGATTGTGATGAACCTTCCCAGCCATGTAATAAAATATATAATTTATTGGAGTTATCAGCTTTGGTATAAAAACTTTGTAATATTGCATCTTTTGTTTCTAACATGATTTCTTCAGAATTCACCGAAACTGGGTTGTTCTTTTTTAGCTTTAAAAGCCTTATTTTTGAACTGGCAAGTATTGACTGCAAGTGTTTATTTTTTGGTTTTATTCCAGGGTTACAGATAATCATTTTCACAAAGCACTTTAGCAACTTGATCGTGTGTAATTAATGCAACTTCCCTTGCACTTTTTTGTTTTGTCACAACTGTTTCGCAAAAAGTAAGTTCTACTAAACTTCTCGGTAAACTTATAATTCTAAATACATTGGATACAAAACTTTCATCGTCTTTAAAGCACACTTCTTTATTGCGTGTTCCATCTTTATTAATAAATTTTATCGCTATGGCTTGTATAGGAGTTTCTGTTTCTATAGCCGCTTGCATTAATTGTCGATGAAACCTACCTAATTGATCACCATTGGTGGCTTTTCCTTCAGGAAATACAGCAATTGAACGGCCTTGAATTAATCTTTCTTCAATTTGTTCTATTACAGCTCTTCTTGATTCATGTTTTCCTCGTTTTATAAATAAAGTCTCACCAATCTTTATCGCCCTACCCAATAAAGGCCAACGTGAAATTTCCTCTTTTGCTACAAAGCCTGCTAATTTAAAACTATGAATAACGGGAATATCTAACCAAGAAACATGATTCGCAACAATAAATACTGGATTTGGTTGAATCTTACCCTTTACTTCTAGTTTTAAGCCACAAATATAACACAATAATATTGACCATGATTTAACCGCTTTTTTATTAAGTGATCGGTTATTTATTTTTAAGGCTATTGAAATGGTAAGAATCACTAAAGGAAATATCAGAAACAATGCCAATAATAAAGCAACCAATCTAAATATAAACCTTATGCCTTTCATTATTTTTTTGAAATAACTGTGACAGTTAAACGGGCTGTTGATACTTGTTTGAAATTTTGATTGTGAATATCTATTTGCCATACTTGAGTTAAACGACCAACATGAATGGCTGTTGCTCTTGCAGTTAAAACACCATCACTTACAGCTTTCAAGTGATTAATATTGAGTTCTAACCCAACAGTTCTTTGGGTTTTTGCATCAACACATAACCAACCAGCAATGCTCGCAACTGTTTCTGCCAGAGATGCTGTGGATCCACCGTGAACTATTCCAAAAGGTTGTAAATGTTTTGGTTTTACTGGCATTTCTGCTGCTAACCAATTTATTCCTCTAGACACTATTTTAATATCTAACAACTCCCCTAAACCTTCAGCACGATGGTTATTTAGTTGAATCAGTGAAATATTTTGTTTCCAAATTGCTTTCATTTATTGATATTTTTTATTTTTATGCATAATCCAACCATATGAATTATTGTTTTTTTTATGAGTCCAATGGATAACTCCACCTTTTTGATTCCATTCATATTCTCCTTTTACAATTATTGTATCATTTTCTTTTATAGGCACCCTTGTTGCTACATCAATATTATGGGCCAGTAGAACAGTATTCTTTCCTACTCTTAAAATCATCTTTTGGTGCCTATCTCCCACTGTATCATCTTTCAATACTTTTTCAACTTGGGCTTCAATAGTTATTAAAATCCCATAAGCCTTTGATTTATATAGGCTTTCTAAATTTTTTTGTTGTTTATTTGAATCTTTTACTTCATTATTATTTAAAATAAAAACAACAATAAGCATTACGATTATCGGAATAATCTGTCTAATGTTTTTCTTTTTAATCATTTTTGATTTAGATTAGGAGGTTAATTACTAATTTTAACCAAACCAAGAAGAAATACCACCAACCAAGTTACTCACATTAGTATAACCTTTCTTTCTGTAAAATTCACAGGCTCCTTGGCTTGTGTTTCCGACGTGACAAACAAATACAAGAGGTGTGTCTTTTGCTAGTTCTTCAATAATTTGCATATTTTGTTTATCTAGTCGTTTTGAACCAGGTATAGAATTATTTAAAAAATCAGATTCTGACCTCACATCGTATATGTATTGATATTGATTAGACTCTATTCCTTTTTGAAGGTCTTGTACAGTTATCTGTTTTACAGGTTTTGGTTCATTTGGATTTTTAATAACAAGGCCCGCACCATTTAAGTCATCAACCCAATCAATCTCAATGCCATCAGCTCTCTTAGCCGTTCCGATATCCATGTAAATTTTTATTTCATCAATTTCTGATACCACTTCATAACCTTTAGGTTCTTCAATTGAAAATCGTGTATTAAATTGACTGTCTATTGATAACATTAATACATTTGAACCTATGTTTTCAATACCAGACATGATATTTTCTTTTGCTTGTTGTGTTATGGTTATTTTTGCTGCTTTTCTTTCAGGTTGTGGCAAGTTCAACATAGACTGAAGTTCACCAGTATTAAACATTTCTGTCACTATATCATTACCACCAACCAGTTCTTTATTAATATAGAGCTGCGGGATCGTAGGCCAATTACCAAATTCTTTTATGCCTTCTCTTATGTTTTGATCTTCCAATACATTACAATAAGCAAAATCATCTCCTACTAAATCATGTAATATTTTGACAGTATTGCTTGAAAACCCACATTGTGGTTGTTTGGGATTTCCTTTCATAAAAAGAACACAGTTATTATTATTAACTAAATCTTCAATGGTTTGTCTTGTTTGTTCATTCATTTGTTACACATCCAAATTTGTTGCATGTAATGCATTTTGTTCTATAAATTCTCTTCTTGGTTCAACTACATCACCCATTAATGTTGAGAACACTTCGTCAGCCCCTACAGCATCTTCTATGGTTACTTGTAGCAATCTTCTGCTTTCTGGATCCATGGTTGTTTCCCACAATTGCTCAGGGTTCATTTCACCTAAACCTTTAAATCTACTAATGGTTAAACCTTTCTTAGCCATATTAAATAATTTTTGCATACCATCATCTAAATCATTTATTTCAAATGTTTTTTCACCTTTTTTAATAAATGATTCTGCAGTAATCAAATCAGCAGTTTGTTTATTTAACTCTGCCATGGCATGGTAATCTGAGGAATCGAAAAATATATCATTCAAAGTTGTTTTCTTGATTAATCCATTGGCATTTTCGACAAAATCAACTCCGTCAGAATCTTGAGCAGGACTAACTGTCCATTTAACTCCAGCTTTAACATCATTATTTAAATGTTTTTCAGCCTTATCACACCATTGAGTTATTTCTGAATCATGTGATAACAATTCAATATTAACCAAAGGCATTTGCAATAATGTATTAAGAACTTTTTTATTATAAATAATAGATAATTTTTTAATGATCCCTTCAACTGTTAAATGCTGTTTTACCAAATTCTCTAACCCTAATCCAATCAATGGAGGGGCATCTTTTTCATAATGAAGTTCTGTCTTTTCTAAAGCTCTTGCCAACAAGTATTCATTCATTTCATCATCATCTTTGAGGTATTGTTCTTGTTTTCCTTGTTTTACTTTATACAAAGGAGGTTGACCAATATATATATGTCCTCTTTCAATTAATTCTGGAGTTTGTCTATAGAAGAAAGTAAGCAATAAAGTTCTAATGTGAGATCCATCGACATCCGCATCCGTCATAATTATTACTTTATGGTACCTTAATTTATCCGCATCAAAATCATCTTTGCCTATACCACATCCCAGTGCTGTGATTAATGTACCTACTTCAGCTGATTGCAACATTTTATCGAAACGGGCTTTTTCTACATTAAGTATTTTTCCCTTTAAAGGTAGTATGGCTTGTGACTTTCTATTTCTGCCTTGTTTGGCTGAGCCACCCGCTGAATCACCCTCGACTAGGAATATTTCAGAAAGTGCAGGGTCCTTTTCCTGACAATCTGCTAACTTACCTGGTAAGCCAGCAATATCCAAAGCTCCTTTACGGCGTGTCATTTCTCTGGCTTTACGTGCAGCTTCTCTTGCCCGAGAAGCATCTAATACTTTTTCAGTAATTGTTTTGGCTTCTATTGGGTTTTCAAGGAAAAATTCTCCAAGCTTTTCACCAACAGAACTTTCAACTATTGTTCTTATTTCTGAGGAGACCAACTTATCTTTTGTTTGTGATGAAAACTTAGGATCTGGTGTTTTAACAGAAACAACTGTTATCAATCCTTCCCTACAATCATCTCCAGATGCAGAAGTTGCTGCTCCTTTTTTGGTGACATTATTTGAAAGATAGGTATTTATTGTTCTGGTTAATGCACTTCTGAAACCTGCTAAATGTGTTCCACCATCTTTTTGAGGAATATTATTAGTAAAACAATAAACATTTTCTTGGTAAGAATCAGTCCATTGCATAGACACTTCAATGGTTGTCCCTGCATTATCATCACCTACAAATGAAATTACCGTCGGATGAATTGGATTTTTTCTTCTTCCTATGTGTTGTACAAATGAGGAAATACCCCCTTCATAAGCAAAGGTATCAGTTTTCCCATCTCGTTCATCCGTTAATACAATTTTAACTCCTGAATTTAGAAAAGACAATTCACGTAAACGTTTAGCTAAAATATCATAATGAAATTCAACATCAGAAAATATATCACTTGAAGGATAGAATTGTAAAGTTGTACCACTACTTTTGGTGTCTCCAATTTCCTCAATTGGTGTTGTTGGTACACCCATTTTATATTCTTGTTGATATAATTTTCCAGCTCTTTTAATTCTTAACACCAACTTTGTAGAAAGTGCATTTACAACTGAAACACCTACACCATGTAAACCACCAGATACTTTGTATGAATTATCATCAAATTTACCACCTGCATGCAACACTGTCATAATAACTTCAGCAGCAGAGACCCCTTCTTCTTCATGCATATCAACTGGTATTCCACGACCATTATCTGATACACTCACCGAACCATCTTTATTAATTATAACTTGTATGTCATCACAATGACCAGCTAGCGCTTCATCAATGGAATTATCAACAACTTCAAACACCATATGATGCAAACCCGTTCCATCATCTGTATCTCCAATATACATCCCTGGTCTTTTTCGTACAGCATCAAGGCCTTTTAAAACCTTAATATTGGAAGAATCATAAGTTTCTGTCATTTCAAAAAATCTCTATAAATAGCAATCGCACATTATAACAGATTAATTCAAGCTCTAACAGCCTTTCTAACTCTCTATTCTTATCAAAGCAGGTCTATTTATAACTATTAAAATATCTCTCTTTAAATCATGTTATTTACAATCATGTAAATATTTCATTGATTTATTATTTATGTTTCACGTGAAACATTTCAGCATTAGGAAATACTTGAGATATTTTTTCTTTTTGAACAGAAGTGATAAAAACTTGTGTTTTTTTATCATTAAAAAACTTAGCGGCCTTTTTAAGCTTTCTTTTGTCAATTTCAGCATCAAAATCATCTA
>Ga0316205_10005860_pt1 | contig 9996 bp, 6 predicted proteins | sample 3monthpyrite_MG_FD_204941 | JGI IMG/M metagenome (GOLD analysis project Ga0316205, IMG submission 204941) | Microbial mat bacterial communities from mineral coupon in-situ incubated in ocean water Damariscotta River, Maine, United States -... | ecosystem: Environmental > Aquatic > Marine >...
ATTAATCGGATTTTTGGGTTAACACGGATTCTATTAATTAGGATGCTATCGGAAGCAAGGAGCCTTCACATAAAACGAGTCGTCTAGATTGTTGTGCAGATTCCTCTCCGCCACCTGGCGGATCGGAATGACAGAAATGGTAAAATTATTGGGATGCTCGCATCAGCGAAAATCATTCACCCGGTACCTCCACGATTCTAACTTTGAGTCGCTCCGAGGAGCCTTCACATAAAACGAGTCGTCTAGATTGTTGTGCAGATTCCTCTCCGCCAGCCGGCGGATCGGAATGACAGAAGTGGTAAAATTTTGGGATGCTCGCATCAGCGAAATCCCTTCATCCGATACATCATCGATTCTGACCGATGGTACGCCAATTCCTACGCTGCGTAAAATGTGATAGATTATTGAAGCCAGCAACCAGTAGAATACGGTTAAAAAAAAATTCCTGTTATGTCCTTAATCTTCAACAGCTTTCAAATTGAGCTACCTTAAGAACTACGTTTTACACACTTAGTGCAATTACTATCCTAACTAAACCCGTACCTTTCATAATTAGAAATCATCCTAGTTTCGTTTCATGACCTATTTATCTGTAGAAAATTTATCCAAAAAATATGGATTAAAACCACTGTTTGAGGGCATTACCTTTGGAATTACAAAAGGTGATAAAACTGCACTTATTGCTCATAATGGTACCGGTAAAACCACTTTGTTAAAAATATTGGCAGGGTTTGAGACTCCAGATAGTGGTGAAGTTATGACCCGAAATGGTTTAAGAGTTAGCTTACTTGAGCAGGAACCGGAATTGGATAACAATCTTAGCATTAATGAATTCATTATTCATGGGGATAATGAGATGGTTCGTATTGTGCGTAACTACGAACAAGCTGTAGATGCACAAACAGAAAATTACTCGGATGAAACTCAACGAGCTTTTGATAATGCACTCGCTCAAATGGATGCGAACAACGCCTGGGATTATGAGTTGAGACTTCAACAAATTTTAGGCGAATTAAAAGTTATGGATTTAAATCAATCTATTTCTTCTCTTTCCGGTGGACAACGAAAACGGGTGGCATTGGCATTCGCATTATTAGATGAACCAGATCTGTTGATTTTAGATGAACCTACCAATCATTTGGATGTGGAAATGATTGAATGGTTAGAGAAATACCTCAGCAAAAGCACCATGACATTGTTGATGGTTACTCACGATAGATATTTTCTGGATCGTGTTTGTAATCATATCATTGAAATTGAAGATGGTGAGCTTTATCACCATAATGGGAATTACAATTATTTCCTACAAAAGAAAGAAGAACGTGAAGCGGTATATGCTACAGAAGTGGCAAAAGCAGGAAAATTAGCAAAGCGTGAATTGCAATGGATGCGCCGCCAACCAAAGGCCAGAACTACGAAATCCAAATCAAGAATCGACGCCTTTTACGAGACTGAAAAGAAAGCGAACTCAGGTAAAGTTAAAAAAGAGATAAAGTTAGAAGTTGGAGTTTCGCGTATCGGTGGACAAGTTCTTGAGTTAAAGAAAGTTTTCAAAAGTTTTGGTGATTTAAACATTTTAAACGACTTCAGCTATAATTTCAATAAAGGGGAAAAGATTGGAATTATTGGGAAAAACGGAGTTGGAAAAACTACTTTTTTAAAAATCATTACAGGTACAGAAACCGTTGATGCGGGGCAGGTTTTAACAGGTCAAACCATCGTATACGGACATTACAAGCAATCTGGTCATGATTTTAAAGGATCTGAGCGTGTAATAGATGTAATCAAAGAAGTGGCAGAAATCATACAATTAGCAAACGGTGATTCCATTTCAGCTTCTCAGTTTTTAGAGCATTTTATGTTCGATTCTAAAATGCAATACACTCCGGTGGCGAAATTAAGTGGAGGCGAAAAAAGGCGTCTTGGATTGATGATGGTACTCATTAAAAATCCCAACTTTCTAATTCTTGATGAGCCAACCAACGACCTAGATTTAATCACTTTAGAGAAGTTAGAATCGTTTTTAGCGGAATTTGGCGGCTGTTTACTCATCGTTTCTCATGATCGGTATTTCATGGATAATCTGGTTGAACATTATTTTGTGTTTGAAGGTAACGGGGTCATCAAAGATTTTAATGGCAGTTACGATGAATACAAAACTATAAAGTTGCTTGAAGAACAGGAAAAAGCAAAAGTCTCATTATCAAAAAAGAAGGTGAAATCACCAAGGGGAACTAAAACTCAAGAGGTTCCAAAATTGAGTTTTTCAGAACGTAAAGAGTTTAGCAAACTGGAAAAAGAAATCGAGAAGCTGGAAAAGAAAAAACAGACTGTCGAAAAAAATATGAATTCAGGAATAACTGATTATGAAAAGCTGAAGGAATTATCCGAAGCTTTTGAGTCAATTAAAGAAGAACTCGAGGAAAAAGAATTCAGTTGGCTTGAACTTTCTGAACGTGCTTAGTTCGTTAACAAACTCTTCCATCAAGTTCTCTCGAGCTATCTTTCCAATTCGGTAGAAACTGATCCATGTAAGCATAGAATTTTTTACTGTGAAGTCGTTCCAATAAATGAACCATTTCATGGACAACCACCATCTCAATAACTTCCGGTTTTTCCTTTGCAAGATGTAGATTCATCCAAATTCGCTGATCTCTAATATTACAAGTTCCCCATCTTGTTTTCATCTTTCTAATACCGAATTCATTGACCTTCACATCCATCACCGGCTCCCATTTTTTGATCAGTTCACAAACTAGAATTTTCAACTCCTTCCGATAAAGCGCATCCACTAATTTCATACGTTTTTCAATATCCGAATCTTGCTTTATTTTTAGAATTATTGTGCTATTATGGTAATATGCTTTTGTGTTATTATTTATATAATCGATCTTTATGAATGCTTTAGAGCCGAAAAATTTATGCTCCTCACTGTCTACATATTTTAGTTCTGGCCCAAATTTCACCGGTTTATCCAAATGCTTTTTAATCCATTGCGACCGTGAAATAACGAAATTCCTTATCAAACTTTCGGAAGTTTTACTTGGCGCTGATACTCGTATGCCACCCGTTTTACGAGATACTTTGAGGTATAGATTCTTGATGGGTTTGAAGGTTACTTCTACCTCAAAGTCACCAACCTTTAAATTAATTATGTGTCGTTTTGGCTTTTTAAACAGCATGAATTATTCAGCTCTTAGTCCCCACAAATGAGGGGACTTTTTATCACAGATTTTCAATTAATCTATATCAATGATTCTGCCTGGAGTCCACGGAGCATCTAGTCTGCTTAGCTCTGCATCAATTCCCGGAATATCTACCTCAAGCATTACTTTCAACATTTCTATGACGGGTGAAAGTTGTTTTTCAGCGATGGATTTCACCATGTTAGATGTCTCAGTTGGATCTTGCGTAGTTTCTAATCCTGAGTTAATGGCAATGTTAATTCGATTGCTCAGAGACGGTGCTTGATTAATTTCTAAAGTGCGTTTATTCGGATCACCGAACATGATCAACCTAATTTCATCAAGTTTAGCTTCCACAGCAGTCAGCATAGTTGTGAGCTCATCGCTGCTTACAATCCTTGATGCAGCTTGGTAGTATTCCAATCGATCATTTAAGTCACCAAATGCATTTCTTGCACTATTTGCAGATTTTGATAGCGCAGTCAGCTCTTTTTGAAAAGCAAGCATAGCATCCGGATCAGATGCAGGAAGTGTTAAATTGTTGAGTGTTTTAACTTCGAAAGATTCTGGACCACTCAAAATAGTTACCATTCCATCTACACTTTTTGATAACTGAACAGTATACATTCCGGGTAAAACCATAATGCCGGATTCCAGATTATTAGTCGGATTTGCAGTACCCATACTAACTTGATCTACTTCCGGATAAGTTAAATCCCAATACACGCGATTGATTCCTTTTTTACCTGAAGATCTGATCTCATTGATCGCTTCACCATTCGAATCTCTAATTGTGAAAATCAGAAAGTCCGATTCATCCTCTTCTTCAGCACTTAATTGATCATAGGTAGGATAATAGACCGATTCACCTTCATCACGGCGTTCTTTCTCTTCTTCTTCCCTTTGATCTTCGAGGGATTTAAATCCTTCTTTCATGTAGTAAGTGAAGGCAGCTCCGAACTCAGGGTTTTCGCCCAAATAAAAATCTTCGCCTTGAAAGCCTTTTGGTCCAAGCCAACTGATTGTACTGCTGGCTGCAATTGGGCTATAGGGCATGAATTGAAAGGAATCGCGAACATCAAAAAGATAAGCTTCAGATTCCTGTGTTTCGTTCGAGAATTCACGTAAAGCTGAATAATCATCAAGAATGTAGAATCCACGTCCGAATGTACCCAAGACCAAATCATTTTCTCTTTGTTGGATATTTATATCACGCACTGCAACAGTTGGGAGCCCTCCGGCAAATTTCTTCCAATATTCACCGCCATCTAAAGTCATGAATAAGCTAAATTCAGTTCCAACAAATAAGAGATCTGCAACTTCCGGATCTTCTTCGATTGCATACACGGAACCGCGATCCGGCAAATTATTTACTATCGAACGCCATCTTCTACCTTGATTTGAACTCTTTACTAAATAGGGTTTAAAATCTCCTCGTTTGTGATTATTGAAGGCAGCATATACCACATTTATATCATGACTTGAAGGTATGATTTCATTCACATACGTCATTTCCGGAACGTCTGGAAATTCATCGTATTTAGTCCAATTTACCCCGCCGTCTGTCGAAACATGGATTAAACCATCATCAGTTCCGGCATATAAAAGATTCTCATCCAGCGGAGATTCTGCCAATGCAACTATATTCCCAAATTGAGTGGTACTCGCATTTTTAGCAACGGCATCCATAGGCCATACTTTGCCCATTACTTCCAGTCGATTGCGATCAATTTGTTGCGTTAAATCGCCGGAAATCTCCGTCCAACTTTGCCCCATATCATCACTGCGATGAACACGGTCTGAGGCATAATACAGACGTTTGTTGTCATGAACACTCACAAAGAATGGGGAATCCCAATTCCAATTATATGAATATTCTGCTCCTGCCGGTGGTTGAGGGATAATATTTTGTGCCTGCCCACTTTGGCGATCAAAACGATACAAACCACCGTATTGATACTGGCTATAAATGATATTCGGGTTTTGCGGATCAACATGCGGTTCAAAACCATCTCCTAACAGAGTTACCTGCCAATCTTTGAAAGTTAAGCCGGTTGGTTCTATAGAACGGGTTGGGCCACCAATGGTGAAATTATCCTGAGTTCCGCCATATACATTGTAAAATGGATAGTCATTGTCTACAGCTACTTTATAAAATTGTGTTACCGGTAAATTTGTAAAGAACCTCCATGTTTTACCACGATCATAGCTTTCATACACGCCACCATCGTTACCATTTAACATATAATCAGGATTATTTGGGTTAATCCATTGTGCATGATTGTCAATGTGTTTGTTTGCTTCACCAACATTTGAAAAGCTTTTACCGCCATCTTCTGAAACGCCGGAAAAAGTATTCATCACATACACTAAATCTACATCAACCGGATCTGCGACAACTTCTTGATAATAGTTTCCACTTGAAGAATATTCGCTTCGTTTTTCCCAACTTTCACCTCTATCGGTAGAGCGATAGAATCCACTTTTATCAGTTTGTGCTTCAACAGTGGCATAAACCACATCGGGATTTGCCGGTGAAATATCTAAACCGATTCTACCAATATCACCATTCGGCATCCCTTTCATAACTTTTCTAAAGTTGTTACCGCCATCGGTTGATTTATAGATTGCTGATTCTGGTCCGCCACTGATATATGTGAATACATGACGTCTGCGTTGGTGCGAGGTCGCATAAATGACATCTGGATTTCTTGGATCAAGATGAACTTCATTCACACCTGTTTGAATGCTGATGTCCAGAATTTTATCCCAATTCTCGCCACCATCTACTGTTTTAAATAACCCACGGTCACCGCCTTCACTCCAAAGTGGTCCGGTCGCAGCAACATAAACTACATCAGAGTCACGAGGATCAATTTCGATCATTCCAATGTGTTCGGAGTTTTTTAGTCCCATATTCTTCCAAGTCTTTCCACCGTCAACACTTTTGTATACACCGTCGCCATAACCAACAGATCGCTGATTGTTATTCTCACCGGTTCCTACCCACACTACATTATGATTATTTGGATCCATCGCCACAAAACCAATTGAATTAGAACCTTGGGAATCGAAAACTGGCTTAAAAGTGATGCCCTTGTTAGTTGTTTTCCAAACACCGCCAGAAGAAGTTGCTACATAAAATTCACTGTGATTATCCGGATTTACCGCAAAGTCTGAGATCCGACCGGAAGTAAAAGCCGGACCAATACTCCTGAAATTTAAGCCGTTGAAAGATGTATTGTAGCGTTCATCAGATGGTTCGTCTTGTGCAACACCATCCATAGAAAATGAGAAAAGGATAAATAGAGCAGATAGGCCCCCAAAAAGTAAATTCCGCATGATTTTGTATATAGGATTAATTGTAAACTCCGAAAAGTGAATTCTAGAGATTACTTAAATCTTAGCGGATTTACTGTAAAAAAATGGTTGATTTAATTATCCAGATATTTTTCCGGAATAGGATGATTTGGATTTTCTGAAGACCAAAATACAGTGACAATATGCCATCTGCTGCCATCATTAAACATTTGAACACTGTTGATTCCTCTGGCAATTACAGCTCCATCAACGGTTCTTTTAGAATCGTAGGTTGTGAATACATGTGCGATATTTCCAAATTGCTCTATCTTGTTTGATAGTTCAGACTCCCAAAATCCATTCTGTTCCAGACCAGCTCCGGCTCGTTTTATATACTCATCTAGTGTCCAGTATAAATATCGAATATTCCCATCTTGATCAGTGAAGGTTGGGATTAGTCTTCCATCTTCAGCAAAAAGGTTTTTAAACCGAAGCCAATCACGCTCTACGCCAGCATCACCCGAAATCACTTCGTATAAAGCATCTATGGTTGACTGAATGGATTCAGTGTCTGCTTCATATTGAGCGTTCACGTTTTGGCTGCTGATGAACAGGGCAATTAGTAGAAATAAAGATTTTGTTTTCAACATTATCGATTTAAAATGTTTTCTATGTTTTGTAATTCTTCATTGTTTAGAGTTGGATTATCCAACGCCGCAATATTGTTTTCTAATTGGTTAATGCTGCTGATTCCAATCAAAGCCGATGTAACAGCAGCATGCCGTAATACCCAAACCAATGCTAATTGAGCCAAACTTTGCTCTCTTGATTCTGCGATTGTATTTAAGTCTATAATCTGCTGAAGTACTTTGTCCGTCAATGCTTCTTTTTGTAGAAATCCATCAGGATCAGCAATTCTAGAATTTTCAGGAATTCCATGCAAGTATTTTGGAGTTAGAAGTCCTTGAGCAAGAGGTGAAAATGGAATACAACCAATCCCTTCTTTTTGCAAAACATCAAACAAGCTTTGTTCAGGCTCGCGCATGAACATATTATAAATAGGTTGGTGAATCACAATCGGTACACCCCATGATTTTAGCATTTGAATGGCTTCTTTTGCTCTATCTGCCGGATAGTTAGAAATTCCGGCATACAATGCTTTTCCAGAACGAATAATTTGTTCTAAAGCACGCATACTTTCTTCCAACGGGGTATCATAATCAGGACGATGATGGTAGAAAATATCAACGTAATCCAGACCTAATCTCTTCAAACTCTGATCACAACTAGAAATGATATACTTTCTTGAACCACCATCACCATAAGGACCATCCCACATTCCATACCCAGCTTTGCTTGATATGATAAGTTCATCTCTTTGACCTTGAAATATTGATTTCAGCGCTCTGCCAAATTGTTCTTCTGCACTTCCCGGAGGTGGGCCATAATTATTTGCCAGATCAAAATGAGTGATTCCCAATTCAAAGGCTCTGATCAACATTTGGTCAACTTTTTCGGGGGTTTGCTGGCCACCGAAATTATGCCACAACCCTAGCGATAATGCCGGTAAGTAAAGACCGCTATTCCCACATTTATTATATGGAATACGATCATAGTTTGGAGAAATCATAAGCGAAAATTTTAGTTAATCTTCACCAAAAATAGAGCATTCATCTGCTAATGCAAGGTCTTTGCTAAAACTTTACAATAATTGGTCGTTCATTGATATAGCTACTCATTGTTAACCCGACAGGTGCATTTATGTAAGTCGGATCAGCAACTACAAATTTCTTACCGTCACTCATGTGATAATCCCCTTCAACCGGGCGCGTGAAATTTACAGCTACAGCCAAATGTCTCGAATATCGCAATCCGACTACTTCCAGACCCAGAATATCCCTAACTAAGGTAGCGAAGAAAATAGAGCGATCGTCGCAATCCGAATATTGATAAAAGAATATTTCGTCTGGCATCATATATTTTTCACGATCAAATTGATCCTGATCGGTTTTATAATCAAATGATGTTTGAACGAGCCGAAGTAAAAAATTTACTGCTTCCAATTCAGTCATGCTTTCTAAAATCGGTTCTAATGAAGTTGCCAGTTGTTGATAAGTTAATGGCGACAACGATGCTGTAAAAAATATGGGGAGATCAGTCAGCGGGTAGTATTCGAAATAGGAAACGATATCGCGATTCACGGTAACAGGTATGGAGTAGCTTTCTCCATCGAATTCAAAGTCTAACATGCGCGTATACGCATTTGTTGAATTCACAAACTCGGGGTATTGTTCTATGGTTAGATCCAATTTACGTACTTGAGCTTCATGCACTCCTTGATAGGTAAAAATTGAGGTTGGTGTCTGATATTCTTCATTAAAATTGATCGGGAAAAATTTATTTCCATCAAGGGTGTAATATTTCGTATTAAATATGCTGTTACTAACTGTAAATAAGTTATACACGCCATCCTGATCGTACCCAACCCTATTTTGATAGCCAGCTTTTGTTAATAAAAACCAGTTCATCATTCGTACTAAATTGCTGTTTTGCTCTCCAAAAATGCTTTTCGAAATCCCGTTAATAAGCAATATGTATCCCCAATCATTTAAAGCCAATTGCTCTCTTAAATCCACCGTGTACTCTACAAAATCAGTGTGATTAACACTACTAACTATTTCCCAAAACTCTGCCATCTTGTTATTGTCGATCTGCCCATTCCTAAAATCTCGGGGATTTAATTTTGACTTGATCATCTCAGGGTATGTAAATGGAATCTGATTTGAGAAATAGGATATTGAGAGTGCATCAACTGCTAAACCTTCAAATAAAGTGGCTTCTTCTTCGTGGCTTATCGCTGGTGGAGGCGGTGGAAGATTTAATGGATTTATATCAATATCTAAGTCGAGATCAATAGTTATGCGTTCTTCAATTACTTTGTCTACAGGTGCATCATTTTCAATATCAGGTCGTGGTGGTGCTGGTGGTGGTACAAATTTAGGTAGTTCTACCGGTTTTTCGTTTTCATAAAATTTGGATCCTGTATTTATTCCTACTTCTTCCCAGGTAGCTTTTAACATTTTGATGAATTCTTCATCAAACTTGTCTTTGTATGCCTGAAACTCATCTTGTTGTTGGCGTTTCCACTCTTCAAAGGTTTGTGCTTGTGCGTTATTTGCTATAAACATCAACACAAAAAAAAGAAGAAAATTTCGAGTTAGAGAACCCACTTTCATATTATCCGTCCTTTTAGATTTATATATATCCCCGATACAAGATAATTTCCTCACTTATAAAGAGAAAGTGCTTGATTAGTTCCAGACGTTAAACATAAAAAAACCCGAATTACTATAAATAATTCGGGTTTAAATTGGTTTGATCGAATGACTATCCGATAAATCCAAGTACAGCCTGAGGTGCATTATTTGCCTGGGCTAAGGCCGAAGTCGCGGTTTGTTGTAGAATCTGAAGTCGTACCGATTCGGATTGTTCTTTCGCGAAATCGGTATCC
>Ga0316205_10005861_pt1 | contig 9996 bp, 6 predicted proteins | sample 3monthpyrite_MG_FD_204941 | JGI IMG/M metagenome (GOLD analysis project Ga0316205, IMG submission 204941) | Microbial mat bacterial communities from mineral coupon in-situ incubated in ocean water Damariscotta River, Maine, United States -... | ecosystem: Environmental > Aquatic > Marine >...
ACATGATTAATAACAAGATCTGCCATTAACTTATAATTAGTGGCTATATCTTGTATGTGTGACCAGTCTCCAAGATCCGGATTGACTTTTCTAAAGTCAATGACAGAGAATCCATCATCAGAACTATAGGGGAAGAAAGGCAGAATATGTACGGCATTAATTGTGCCTTGAAGATATGTATTTAGGAATTTATGTAATGTTTCTAAAGGAGGTACATCTTCCTCAAAAACACTATCACCATAAGTAATTAATAGTATATCACTATGGTCCCAGGCTCCCTTCCCTGAATGTTTTTTCGCAGGATATTTTTCACTTAACATTACCTTTAAACGTTGCAGAATTTCATTATAATTTTCCGGATATATTTTTTTTAAGCGCAATAAAAGATCTGCCGAAAAATCATCACTATATATTTTTTTTCTTTGATCAGAATCAGTCAGTATCATGTAAATATAATCCCATACTTTATTGTCTTTACTATTTAGTAAGTAATGCAGACTGTGCCATTGCACCAAGCAAACCAGCCCGTTCTTCGCAAACCAGTTTTATCTCTATTTTTTTCATATTGTCTGCCATTAAACCCTTACTTAAGAATGCATGTAAGAATGTTCCAGCAGTCATTAATTTCGATATCTTTGCTGCAATTCCACCTGCAATATAAAGCGTAGAAACCGGATAATAATGCAAAACAATATCACTGGCAGTACCGCCGTATATACTTATAAACATATTTACTGTTTTCACACATAGCGTATCAGTATCAGCTAGCGCAGATTCGGCGATGACTTGAGCAGGATCAGAACCAACAAATTTATCGCTAATCTCTGATGACTCAGCTAACCCTTCGACATCTCTCAAATATCTGTAAATAGTCAATAAACCTCTGCCGGACAAAATACTCTCCTGACTAACGTGATTATCTTTTTTCATTAACCAGGATAATAAATTACATTGTTGCTGATTATGAGCTGAGAAACTGGCATGACCTGCTTCACTGGATTGAGGGTGATATACACCATTTTTACAAATGAGATGCGATACTCCAAGACCAGTACCTGCGCCAACGACCACCGCATCATTATTTAAATCATCAGAAATATCATGATCAAATGATTGTAGTGTTAGAAAATCACTATTTTTTAGCTCAGACAATCCATAAGCAATCGCCACAAAATCGTTTATAACCTTTACATAAGGTATCTTGAATTCCCCTTTAAGCTTCTCCTCAGAAACTACCCACGGTAAATTAGTTACTGAAACTATCCCTGACGTTACAGGCCCGGCAACCGCCAGACAGGCAGCATCTATACTGTTTATACTATTTTCAGATATAAACTGCTTAAGAGCCATTTCAAATGTTGAATATTTTTTGCTCTTATAGAATGTTTCAGCGATTATTTTTCTCCCGAGAGATGACTCACTGAAATAGATCAGTCGGGTATTGGTACCGCCAATGTCTCCGGATAGATAATTCATAATTAATCTACTTATTTTTTAATGGCCTTCTGTTTTTGTAGTAATTAATCAAACCGTTAGTTGAACTATCGTGTGTAGAAATAGTATCTGCATCGTTAAGCTCATGCAGTATACTCGTCGCTAATTGTTTACCCAACTCAACCCCCCATTGATCAAACGAATTGATATTCCAGATGATTCCCTGAACAAATATTTTATGTTCATATAACGCGATTATTGAACCCAGTGTTTTCGGATCAAGCGTATCAAATAAAAATGTACTTGTAGGTCTGTTACCCGGAAACACTTTATATGGCAGCAGTTTTTCTATTTGTTCATCACCAAGACCTGCCTCTTTCAGCTCAACTATGACTTCATCTTCAGTTTTCCCTCGCATTAAAGCTTCGGTTTGTGCAAATACATTCGACATCAAAGCTCTATGGTGGCGTGCAATACAACGAAAACTAGAGACAGGTGCAAGAATGTCAGCTGGTACCAGCTTGGTTCCCTGATGCAATAACTGAAAGAATGCATGTTGTCCGGCAATACCAATTTCACCAAATATGACAGGCCCTGTTGTGTAATCGACTTTCTTTCCCTGTAAATCTACATATTTACCGTTACTTTCCATATCGGCTTGCTGTAAATAAGCAGGAAAACGATGCAAGTGCTGATCGTAAGGCAAAACAGCCGTTGACTGAGCTTCAAAGAAATTGTTATACCAGATTCCCAGCAATGCCATAATGACAGGAATATTTTTTTCGAAGGGTGTATCTCTGAAATGCTGATCAGCTTCATAAGCACCTTCCAGCAGCTCATCAAATTGTTCAGAACCAATCATAATTACAATAGATAGACCGATTGCCGACCACAGTGAATATCGCCCACCTACCCAATCCCACATTTTGAAAATATTCTTCTCGCTGATACCAAATTGTTTTGCTAAAACTGTATTTGAAGTTACCGCAGAGAAATGCCGGTTAATATGTTCATCACTACCGAGTTTTTTGATATACCATTGCCGGGCAGTTTCTGCATTAACCATGGTGTCTTGTGTTGTAAATGTTTTTGAGGCGATAATAAAAAACGTCGTTTCAGGATTCAAATATTCAAGCGTATCGTTAATGTGATTCTCATCGATATTTGAAACAAAATGAATATTTATATCATGTAAAGAATGCGGCCTTAATGCTTCAGTTACCATTTGTGGCCCAAGATGTGATCCTCCTATTCCAATATTTACAACATCAGTAATCGCCTGATTGGTGGCACCTCTCCATGAACGGGTTCTTATATCTTCTGCCAGTTGTTTAACCCGAGCCCGCTCTTGCCTTATTTCAGGCAGTATATCCTTATCATCCACAATAACAGGTTCATCATTAGCAGTACGCAATGCAGTGTGCAGAACCGCCCTGTTCTCAGTCGTATTTATGGGTTTACCAGTAAACATATCTTCTATACTTTGAGCAAGCCGGGTATCTTTTGTGAGCGAAAGTAATAAACCAAGTGTTTCATCATTTATTCTGTTTTTTGAAAAATCATAGAGGATATCATTCAGTTTAATAGAGTATTTTTCAAATCTTGATGAGTCCTGATCGAACATCTCTCGCATATGAACATTTTTTATTTTCTTAAAATGTTCTGTTAATTTCAGCCACGAATCTAACTGTATTAGATCAGACATTGGTTACCGTCCTTTTCATTCTTAAGTCATACCACATATTTATTATTACTCAACAAACAGACCAGCAATATTCATTCCAATACTATTGCAAAGCAAATACATGTATATGTACTTATAGATAGATTAATATGTTACTTTTATAAAATTATGCTTACTCATTGTGCAATACGCACCATTTGAATGCATTTATTGATAATAATGGATACTTACTGGTGCAATAGTGTATTAAAATAGAGTTATAAGTTTATGGCCTGTCTTATGCATGCCAATCAGTAACGACTCAATAAAATAAAATACAATGAATATAAAGCATACCAAAACTGAACCTTATAATGATCAAAAGCCTGGCACCTCCGGGTTACGAAAGAAAGTATCAGCTTTCAAAAAGCAGAATTATCTTGAGAATTTTGTGCAATCAATTTTTACCATTGCCACTGAACTAAATAACCAGACCCTTGTTTTAGGTGGTGACGGTCGGTATTTTAATACTGAAGCAATACAGGTAATACTTAAGATAGCTGCAGCAAACGGCATAAAACGCGTTCTGGTTGGAGAAAATGGTCTGTTATCGACACCTGCCGTTTCACATCTCATTCGCAAATATAAAGCGGCCGGAGGCATTGTCCTTTCCGCAAGCCACAACCCCGGTGGTATAGATGGTGATTTTGGTATTAAATTTAATATTAGTAATGGTGGACCCGCACCAACCTCCTTTACAGATGCTGTATTTGAATTCAGCAAATCAATTTCAGAATATCACATAGTAGAATGTGATGATGTTGATCTTAGCAAACAACATAGTTATGTTATCAATGACATGCAAGTTCAGGTTATTGATTCGGTCAGTGACTATACGGAACTGATGCAAGAACTCTTTGATTTTTCTAAAATCAAGGCTCTTTTTACATCAGGTATGTTCACCATGTGTTTTGATGCCATGCATGCCATTACCGGTCCTTATGCAAAAAATATTTTTTCTAAAAAGTTATCCGCTAATGTAGGCGCTGTCATTAATGGCAGTCCTCTCCCGGATTTCGGTGGTGGCCACCCCGACCCAAATTTAGCACATGCCAAAGAATTGGTCGCTTGTTTAAATGCGGGTCAGTCAGCTCCCGATTTCGGTGCTGCCTCCGATGGGGATGGTGATCGAAATATGATCATCGGGCAAAACTTTTTTGTAAACCCCAGTGACAGCCTCGCCATTATGACAGCCAATGCTCACCTGATACCAGGCTATATAAATGGAATCCGGGGTGTTGCGCGGTCTTTACCAACCAGCAGAGCCGTTGATAAAGTTGCAGAAACAATGGGCATTCACTGCTACGAAACACCAACAGGCTGGAAATATTTCGGAAATTTACTTGATGACAAGCGCATCTCTTTATGCGGTGAAGAAAGCTTTGGATCAGGTTCAGATCACATTCGTGAAAAAGATGGCATATGGGCTGTCTTATTCTGGTTAAATTTGATTGCAGTAAAAAAACAATCTGTAGAAGAAATCACCCGCTCACACTGGAGTCGATTTGGCCGACACTATTATACCCGGCATGACTATGAAGCAATAGACACTCAAAAAGCTGAAAAACTGATGCAAAGCCTGAGGGAATTGTCTGCTTCACTGTCCGGCAAAAATTATTCTGAATACACCATATCGTTATGCGATGATTTTAGTTATACCGACCCTGTTGATAACAGTATTACAGAAAAACAAGGAATCAGAGTATTATTTGATGATGAGTCCCGAATTGTCTTTCGTTTATCAGGTACAGGAACCGAAGGCGCTACACTTCGTGTCTATATTGAACGTTATGTAACCGATTTAACACAACACAATTTAGAAACTCAGTCTGCACTCAAAGAACTGATTGAAATTGCAGAGAAAATCGCAAACATAAAAACCATAACCGGCCGAGCAGCTCCTGATGTTATTACCTGAGCAGATAATACTATCCACACATATATCTGACTGATCAGGTGTTAAGCTTCCAGATATCCTGATTATATTCCTGCATGGTTCTGTCTGTGGAAAAGTGTCCGCTACAAGCCGTGTTTAAGATACTCATCCTCAACCATGAAGCCTTGTCACGATATGCCTGAGATACGTTTTCCTGCGCATCTATACAGCTCCGAAAATCTGCCAGTGTTAACCATGGATCATTCGGGTCCAACAGAGTCGAAATTAAATCATCAAATATTCCGCTTTCAAACGAATTAAAATGCCCGCAAGTTAAAAGATGCATAACTTTCTTCAGGTCTTCATCTGAGTCGATAAATTCAGATGGATTATAATGACCTCGAAGCGACTCAACCTCATCTGCTTTGAGACCAAATAAAAAGAAGTTGTCTTCACCCACCGCATCCATAATTTCTATGTTTGCACCATCGTATGTTCCAACTGTAATCGCACCATTCATCATAAACTTCATATTGCCGGTGCCTGACGCTTCTTTTCCCGCAGTAGAGATTTGTTCAGACAAATCGGTACCCGGACATATAATTTCCATTTTTGAGACACCATAGTTTGGAATAAAAGCCAGCTTTAACTTATCCCCTACTTCCGGATCATTATTTACTACCTCAGCGACATTATTAATCAGTTTAATGATTGACTTGGCAATATAATAACCAGGCGCAGCTTTACCACCGATAAGCACGCAACGATTTGTCCAGTTAGCGGTATCACCATTTTTAATTCTGCTATACAAGTGAATGACGTGAAGTACATTTAATAACTGACGCTTATATTCATGTATTCTTTTTACCTGGACATCAAACAGAGAATTGACATCAAATTCTACATTGCATTCTAATTTTATCAGATCGGCAAGTCTTTGCTTGTTCTTTGATTTGACTTCAGCCCACTGTGCACAAAACTTTTCATCACTGACATATTTTTCAAGGCTAGCGATTTTAGACAGATCACTGATCCAGCTATCGCCTATTTTTTCTGATACAAGTTGTGTCATTAAAGGGTTCGCATGAGCAATCCACCTGCGAGGCGTTACCCCATTCGTTTTATTATTGAACTTTTCAGGCCACAATTCATAAAAATCTCTGAACAATCCTTCAGTTAATAATTGAGAATGCAAAGCAGCAACACCGTTTACAGAAAAACTACCAACAATCGCCAGATAAGCCATGCGAACAGATTTAACATCACCTTCTTCAATAATTGACATTCTAATTTGTCGCTCAGTATCACCCGGCCACTTTCGCGCCACCTGCTTTAGAAAACGTGCATTAATTTCATAAATAATTTGCAACAATCTGGGTAGCAATTTTTCAAATAAAGGTACTGACCATTTTTCCAGTGCTTCTGGAAGTAAGGTGTGGTTAGTATATGCCATGGTTTTACTGGTAATTTCCCAGGCATCATCCCAGCTCATGTACTTTTCATCCATCAGTATGCGCATTAATTCAGCAACTGCGATAGTGGGGTGTGTATCATTCATCTGGAATACATTTTGTTCGGCAAACTGCCTAAAGTCATTATTTTCATTCAGACTCCACATTCTGATTACGTCCTGAAGACTCGCTGATGCGAGAAAATATTGTTGCTTTAATCTCAGCTCTTTACCATTTTCACTGGTATCGTTCGGGTACAACACCATACTGATATGTTCTGCATTGTTTTTTGCTTCCACTGCATCTGAATAACTACCGGCATTAAAATCTTCCAGACTGAACACATTGGTTGCACTGGCACTCCATAAACGTAAAGTATTGACAGTATTATTTTTATAACCAGAAATTGGTACATCATAAGGTATTGCTAAAACATCAGAGGTATCAAGCCATACAATATGAGGTTTACGGTTATGATTTGTCACTGTTTCTACCCGTCCTCCGAAGCGGATTACCTGCGTATATTCTGCCCTTTCGACTTCCCATGGATTACCATCTCTTAACCAGTGATCAGGTTCTTCGATCTGGTAACCATTACGTATTTTTTGGCGAAACATGCCATATTCATATCGTATACCATAGCCAATAACAGGCAGTTTAAGTGTCGCACAGCTATCCATGAAACAGGCCGCCAGCCTGCCAAGACCACCATTACCTAATCCGGCATCATGCTCTTCAGTAATAATCTCTTCAAGATTAAGAGCAAAACTCGTCATTGCCTTTTCTAGTTCATTATTTAATCCCAAGTTAAGAATATGGTTACCGAGTGAACGTCCAATCAAAAATTCAAGTGACATATAATAGGTTTTTTTTATATCTTTTTCTTCATAAGCTTTCCAGGTATTACGCCAGTCCGTCATGATGTGATCACGCAGAGTCAGTGATAATGCCTCATATAGATAATTAGGAACGCAACCGACAAAACGTCCAAGATGCCTTGTCAGATATCTTTCAAAATCTTTTGCCAACGATTCACTATCAGCTGGTAATTTATCCAGAACAGAATACTTAGTTGTACATAAAGATTTATTTTTAGACATATTGTCACCTCTGATAAAGCGAGTTAAAACGTAAAACATGTTTGACAGTTTCGGGATTAAGCTGCTCCCAATTGAAGCGCCAAGACCAGTTTCCTGCAGTTGTACCAGGAACATTCATGCGAGCGGATGAATCAAGTAACAATAAATCTTGCATAGGTAAAACACACATAAATGAGACAGATGCCATTGCAAGCCTGATAGCGGACCATGCATAATCTTCATCTGACAAATCATCTATATTCAGATAATTTTTAAAGAATTCGCTGTCATAATCCGATTTATTCTTAATCCAGCCAAGTGTCGTATTATTATCATGAGTGCCGCTATAAACAATATCATCAGGATGATGACAATGTGGCAAATGAGGGTTTTTATTATTACCATCAAATGCAAACTGCAACACTTTCATGCCAGGTAAATTAAAACTATTTTTCAGATCAATTACTTCATCCGTAATAACACCAAGATCTTCTGCTATAAGCGGGAGATGATGAAATGTTTTGTTGAGCTCAGTTAACAGCTCTTGTCCTGGCACCTCTACCCATTCACCATTAATTGCAGTGTCATCTCTCGCCGGAATATGCCAGCTTGCCTGCAACCCTCGGAAATGATCGAGCCGGATCATATCAAACAGTTCTAACTGTGTTGCAAATCTTTCTTTCCACCAGTCAAACTTCGTTAAGGCCATATATTGCCAGTCATATAATGGATTTCCCCAGCGTTGCCCTGTGGCTGAAAAAGCATCAGGCGGTACACCTGCAACGTATTCCATTTGCCCATCTGAATTCATTAAAAAGTTTTTTCGTTGCGCCCATACATCGGCACTGTCTTTAGCTACAAAAATAGGCATGTCTCCGAAAAGCTCTACATTATGTTGTTTTGCATAGCCACGAACTTCATGCCATTGTGTAAAAAAAACAAATTGTTCAAACACAACCTGATTTATTTGATCCTTTAACTGTTCTCGCTCAGTTTCTAACGCTTTACTGTCCCGATGTCTGATCTTGTCGGGCCATTGGTACCATGGAGTCTGACTGTATTTTTTTTTCAACGCCATGAACAAGGAAAAATCATCCAGCCAGTTTTGATGATTTTTTTTGAACTTCTTAAGATTTTTTTCAGTTAATTTATCTTCCAGTCGATAAAAATAACTACCAGCTTGTTCCAGACAAACCAGTCGATAATTATCATCTGTTTCAGCCAGTTTGATTTTATTTCTGTCCAGCCAATGTTTATCTTCAAGCCAGTCCAGACTAATTAGTTGCGGGTTACCTGCATGCGTAGACATACACTGATATGGCGATTTATCATCGTGCGTAGGCCCTAGTGGCAACATCTGCCATACTTTAAATCCACTCGAGCTAAGAAATTCAATAAAACGATACGCCTGATGCCCAATATCACCATTTTTATAAGGACCTGGAAGTGAAGTAGGATGTAACAACACACCTGCTCTTCTATCTCTGTTAAGAGACACTATTTTACTATTTTCTTTCATCTACTGATGTTGCCCGGGTAACATTGCACCTCCCATTGCAGGATCTCCAGTTCCAAACGAAAAAGCAGCAGTCAGATAATCAGGCGCCTCTACTTTTAGTAACTGGTATAAATTACTAAGGTGTAAACGATACTGCTCGTCAAAAGCAGCAACAGATTCTGCAGAATTATATTCTCCAAACCACCAGAACCAGTCCGAACTTTCGCATGTGGCTAGTTGCATTTGAGCAGCAAGTAATTCATCGTCTGATAAAGTTCCCTGCTGCATCACCTTATCATAAACTTTTTTCGCATCAACCAGCATATCCCACGCCCTGTTTTTGTCTTTTTCACCTATCCATGTTGAAAATGTTCCGTAAACCCAGCTTCCAGCAACAATTTCATTAAGATTTTTATAGTCATAATTTTTATTTAAATATTCACTATAAGTAGTCAAGTTGATATTCTCGTGCTTTGAAAGTTTTTCATACAAGGCACTGAGAAAGTGATATCCATTTTGCGGATAATACTCCCAGGCATTTTCTCCATCAAGAATAATAGAAACAATGGCGTCTGGTTTATCAGCACAGTTTTTTTGTATATCCACAAGGTGATGAATTAAATTAGCGACTGCATCATCTGCGTGCCAGTCAGAATACTTAAATCCAATTAAGTCAGACAAGCCGTCATCTCTGAAAAAAATAGCACTATTCGAATTATTATAACAATAGGCTTCGTGCACACAGTGATCAGGCTCTATGCCGGATTTGTGCATTGAGTTTTGTAATACAGTACCACCACTGGCCAGCCATTTAATACCGGTTTCTGAAACAAGCTCGATAGTTTCCGCACTGATACTGCCTTCTGATGGCCAGCAACCGGCCGGTTCAAAGCCAAAATAATGTTTAAACACCTCAATGCCTTTCTACATATGCC
>Ga0316205_10005862_pt1 | contig 9994 bp, 9 predicted proteins | sample 3monthpyrite_MG_FD_204941 | JGI IMG/M metagenome (GOLD analysis project Ga0316205, IMG submission 204941) | Microbial mat bacterial communities from mineral coupon in-situ incubated in ocean water Damariscotta River, Maine, United States -... | ecosystem: Environmental > Aquatic > Marine >...
GTTGTTCCCAGGCCTGTTTGACCAATGATTGATTCTGCGGTGCTTCATAATGTTGTCCAGACTGCCAGCATAAGGCAGCGGCACTTCGCCAGGCTTGCCGGGATGCCAGATCGCCACCCATTAATCGAAATGGTTTAAAACTGGCCATTCGACGCCAATCCCCCGGGGTTCCAAAGAAGGCTTCCCCACCCCAGAGCTGGTCAGCTTCGCCATAGCCGGTTCCATCCCATGTGAACACGAGCCAGGGTTTGTGTTGTGGAAATTCAAGTGCAAGAGCAGAGGCATGCGCATGGTGATGCAATACGGGTAGAACTGGCAGGTTTTGTTGATGAGCCCAGCGACTGGATGTATAGCCGGGGTGAGTATCACAAGTGATTTGTTCGACCTCGACATCATACAGCGTTTGAAAATCATCAATCACCTGCTCAAATATCGACAGACTTCGTACTGTGCCCAGATCGCTGATGTGTGGTGACAACACAAGTCGGTTATCCCAGGCCAGAGCGATGCTGTTTTTCATGTGTGCACCGACGGCAAGGGTTGGTTTAGTGATTGCGATTGGTAATGACATCTCGACCGGTGCGTAACCACGACCAACGCGTAATGTCCGAGGTCGTCCTGCAATAACACGAACAACACTGTCATCTGCCGGTCGCGCTATTGGTCGATCGTGATGCAGGCAGGCAGTTGTGACATGAGCAATACGTTGTGTAATTTGGTGTTCATCAGTCAGGACCGGCTCACCACTGATATTGGCAGAGGTAGCAATGAGTGGCGCATTAAAAGAGCTTGCCAATAAATAATGCAAAGGACTGTAGGGCAAACAACATCCCAGCTCATCTAAGCCGGGTGCGATACTATCGGGTAACGTACAGCCACGATTTTTTTTCACTAACACAATAGGCCGAGCTGTAGAACGGAGCAGCTGTTCTTCTATCGGGGTCAAAGTAACATATTGTCTGACAGCATCCATTTCATCATCACCTTGTACCGGGAACATCAACGCTAATGGCTTATCTGGTCTAGGCTTGGATAACCGTAACCGATGAATGGCTTGTTCATTGTGGGCGTCACAAAAAAGATGATAACCGCCAACCCCTTTCACGGCGATTATTTGTCCGGTTGCGAGTGCTTCGATGGTTGCTTCTAAAGCGGTCTGATTGTTGACGACGATTGTATGGTCTTGCTTGTAAGTGATTGCAGGACCACAATTCGGGCAGGCTACCGGTTCTGCATGAAAGCGCCTGTCTTCAGGATTGTTATATTCCTGCAGACATTGTTCACATAATGGAAAGTCGGACATGGTGGTGTTCGCGCGATCATAAGGCAGTCGTTCAATCAACGTGTAGCGTGGGCCGCACTGTGTACAGTTAGTAAACGGATAGTGAAAGCGACGATTTTCAGGGTCTGCGATATCGCTCAGGCAATCTTCGCAAGGCGCGTAGTCAACCGGCGTGTGAACTTGCGCTGAGCTTGAAACATCACTCTCTATTATCGTGAATGTAGAGGCATGGGCGAGTGACGTCGGTTGTTGTTGTAATAATTCAGGCTTGGAAACACGCGGTGCTGATTGGAACAGTTCATCAATAAAATTTGTTATATCTTGTTGCCGACCTTCAACATGAATCAGAACATTCCCTCTCAGGTTCTGCACCCATCCTGTCAAATTGTGCTGTTTTCCCAGTCGGTAAACAAAGGGTCTAAAGCCAACTCCTTGAACCTGTCCGCCGAGTGTAAGCTGGTAAGCCAGTGACGGCTCAGTGTCCTGCTGTTGAATTTTTTCGGGCATTAATCCTGAGTGGCCAATGCGGGTTTTTTATTGGGTTCTATGTGTTGCGATCTGTTCGACCACCAGATTCGACAGGCGCCTTCGTCAGATACCATGCAGGGACCAATAGGGTGGCGTGGGTGGCAGGCTTCACCAAACAGACGGCATTGGTTAGGATAGATTTTACCCAATACGACTTTGGTGCAATCACAGCCCGGTGGCATTTCACCAATCCGTTTACGTCCGGTGTCCGCCTCTCGGGGAATTTGTAAATCTACATTATGTTTTGCATAACTGTCCTTCAGTGCGAACCCTGACGCCGGAATGGTTCCAACGCCTCGCCACAGGCTGTCTACCACATCCAGCGTTTGCGATAAAATATGGCGCGCACCGCTATTGCCACCAGGGTGTGCAACTTCTGCATAACAATTATCCAGAAATAAATTATTTTCCAGTTTCTGCCGCAGTACTGAATATAAACCCGCCAATACACTGACAGGCTCAAAGCCGGCTACTGCCACAGGCAGTTGATGTTTATCGATGACAAACTGCCATTCCTCCGGTCCCATAACCGTCGAAACATGACCGGGTGCAATCAGTGCATCAAAACCGGGTTCTTCTGAATCCAATAGCATGGCTACTGCGGGCCAGGTGAGTCTGCCTGACAGTAACAATAGTAGATTATCCGGTAAACCTTCTGCGACCATCGCTGCGACGGGTGCGGTGGTGGTTTCGAATCCGGCAGCAAAGAAAACCACTGTTTGTTGTGGATGCTGGCGTGCAATGCTGACGGCTTCCATGGGTGATGCGATAGGTAGAACATGCGCACCTCTAGCCGCTGCTTGCTGAAGAGTGCGCGCTTCACTTTTAGGCGCATTGACAGGTACGCGTAGCATGTCACCAAATGCGACTAATATAACGTCATGGTTCAGTGCAAGCTGGATGGCTTGATAGATGTCTTCTTCTGGACAGATGCAGACCGGGCAGCCCGGCCCTGGAACGAGCTCAATATTCTCAGGTAATAAACTGCGGATACCCGCTGTTGTGATCGAGCGTTCGTGACCACCACAGACGTTCATGACCTTGATGGTTTCATCAAGGGGTAATTGATGAATTTTAGTGAGCCAGTATTTGGGGTCCTGTTGATTCATCGTCGTTACTTAATGTAATTACAGATCAGCGTGAAGCCGCTGTCCGTCTTGCTGAATAGTGGGTTGACGCGTGGTTCCGTTTTTTAAACGCTGAAGTTGTTCGTCCTGCTGATGTTCTAACCAGTCCAGCCACTCACTGATTCCATGCTGTTGACGGGAAGACAAGGCAATCAGAGGTACCTGGCTTGCCAGGTTACGCAAATTTTTCTCAGCCGTTTGAACATCAAAGTCATCCAGCACATGGAGAAGATCAGTTTTGGTAATCAGCACCAGATCAGCCGCACGAAACATGACCGGGTATTTGGAGGGCTTGTCATCGCCTTCGGTGACGGATAATAAAGTTACATTCAAGTGTTGGCCTAAATCAAAGCTGGCCGGACAAACCAGATTGCCGACATTTTCGATGAACACAATATCTAGCTCTTCCAGTGGCAGGCTGTGAAGTGCATCATGAATCATGTGTGCATCCAGATGACAGGCATTGCCGGTAGTAATCTGGATAGCGGTCACACCTTTGCGTCGAATACGTTCGGCGTCATTCTCGGTTTCAAGGTCGCCTTCAATCACGGCAACGCGCAGGTCGGGGCTGATCACATCCAGCGTTGCTTCTAATAAGCTCGTCTTGCCGGAACCGGGTGAAGACATTAAATTAATTGCCAATACACCGTGTCGATCAAAATGTTGACGGTTATGTCTGGCTGTCTGGTCGTTCTCGGAGAGTAGTCCTTGCAAGATGGTAACGGCAGTCGTTGTCTGCTTGACAGCATGTAGCTTGCCACCGGGTTTTATCAAGTGCTGATTACTGGCGGTAATATTACAGCCACAGGTATCACACATAACTCATTTCCTCACTGCGCTTAGTTAGTTCCACGCTGTTAAGTAACATCTCATCGCCACTAATGACCCGGGTATGATAGTCGCCGCAAGCCCCGCACAGTAAGCGGTTAGCGGTCGCAGGAGACTCTTCGCCGCAAATTTCACAATGCACTCGAATCGGGGGCACTGTAATATGCACACTAGCCTGGCTTGCACAACTTCCGGCTGCGGCTAATGGAAAAGCCTGTTTTAACAGTTCCGGCTCGACACCCGATAAAGGACCTATTTGTAAGTATATAGAATCAATTTGATCGGCATGGTTGTCTTTAGCGATCTGTTCAAGTTGCTGCATGATGCTTTGACAAATAGATAACTCATGCATGCTCGTGATCCGTGGCCGTCAAAATTTCGTCAAAAAGCTCCCAGGATGAGCGTGCATGTTGTTCCGTGACTTTCTGGATCGCGTAGCCGACGTGAACAATAACGAAGTCATCAACGCTCACGGGTTCTTCCTGTAATAAAAACAGACTGACATCACGCTCAATCCCTTTGGCTGAGCAGCGCGCCATAAAACCATCAATTTCCATTATCTGCATGGGGATAGCAAGACACATAAGCGTTAATTATCCTGTAAAATTGATCTTTGTCATTAATATGAGTCATTCACTCAGAAACTGCTTGCAGATCCAGAGTGGTAATTATATTTTCTAACCATACCATAGCATGAAAATATTTCGATACTACTACCGTCAAGTTTTAATTGGCTAACAATTGATCCAGGTAAATAAAAAAAACATGAAAACCTTAGTTCTTGGTATAGGCAACTCGCTCATGGGTGACGATGGAGTGGGTATCCATGCGATCGAAGCCTTACAGGCCGAGAACACTAACGAAGATATTACCTTTATTGATGGTGGTACACTCAGTTTTACATTGACTGATGTTATTGCCAATGCTGAAAATCTGATTGTCATTGATGCCGCTGAACTGGGACAACGCCCTGGTGTTGTTAAGGTTTTTGAAAACGAAGACATGGATACGTTTATTAGAAATGGTAAATGTTTAAGTGTGCATGAAGTTAGCCTGGCTGAGATTATGGATATGGTCACCCTGACCGAAGATTTGCCTCAGTTACGTGCATTAATTGGAATACAACCGGAAAAACTGGATTGGGATCAGAACCTCAGTGCCAGTATTTCCGAAGTAATGCCCTATGTCTATCAACAAACGCGTAGCCTGATTGATCGGTGGCATACATGAATCCATTTAACGACATTGCTATCGAAGTGACCGACATCACTGCGCCCGTTAATGATTTAACTGATAACGTCAAAGCAATCTTGTTTGAAATCAATGCATTACAGGAAGGCTTTGTTAACAATAGCCAGTCCGGGATCATTGACTTGCGGACTTTGCCAATGCTGCCGGGCGAATACAACATGCTGAAACAGATTTTGGGTGAAGGAGAAGTGAACGCCACGCTCAACACATTAGGTTCCAGTCACATCATGGAAACCGCACTGACTGGCGTTTGGTGGGTGACACATGATGACGAAAACAATGAGCGGTTAGCGGAATTCATTGAAGTTACCGAAATACCTGACATTCTGAAGAGTAATAAAAATGAAACAGAAATGGCTTATACCGTTCTGAAGCAACAACTGGAATCCTATTGAAGACAAAGATATTTGAATAACCAGGGTGTATTGAACGACGACCAACTATTTGGGAGAGAATGCATGTCATCACAGCAAACACTAGCTGAAGCTCTGCTACAACACGGGGTAACCCGGCGTGGGTTCTTAAAATACTGTGCGGGTCTGGCTTCCATGATGGCGTTACCCTCATCGATGATTCCACGCATTGCAGAAGCATTAGAAAATGCAGTACGCCCTTCAGTTATCTGGTTATCTTTTCAGGAATGTACAGGTTGTACAGAGTCCCTGACCCGCTCCCATAGTCCCACCCTTGAAAGCCTGATTTTTAACGTCATATCGCTGGATTACCATCACACCTTACAAGCGGCTTCTGGGCATGCCGCTGAAGAAGCACGCATAAATGCGATGGAAAAATTTGACGGACAATACTTGTTGCTCGTCGATGGTTCAATACCTGTTAAAGATGATGGCGTTTATTCAACTATCGCCGGCATGACTAATCTAGAGATGCTGAAAGAGTCAGCGAAAGGTGCGGCGGCTATTATTTCAGTAGGCACCTGTGCAGCTTATGGGGGTTTGCCAAAAGCGAATCCTAATCCTACGGGTGCCGTCTCTGTAGCCGATATTATCAAAGACAAACCTATCGTTAATGTTCCAGGATGCCCTCCGATACCTGTAGTTATCACGGGTGTATTGGCACATTTTCTTACTTTTGGGCGTTTGCCAGACCTTGATCGTGATCTAAGACCGCTATCGTTCTTTGGTGAGTCAATCCACGATCGATGTTACCGCAGACCCTTCTATGATCGTGGTCAATTTGCGAAAACTTTTGATGATGAAGGTGCACGTAAGGGCTGGTGTTTGTATGAACTCGGTTGTAAAGGGCCAACTACGCACAATGCCTGTGCGACGACCAAATGGAACCAGGGAACCAGTTTCCCAATACAGTCTGGCCATCCATGTCTGGGATGTTCCGAGCCTGATTTCTGGGATGCCGGCAGCTTCTATAAAGCATTCACCGCACCTCCAATCAATGTGTCGGAAGCAGTCGCACCTGTCATTGCTGGTGGAGCAGCGGCTGGTATAGCTCTAGGGCTGGCAAATCGGATGAAAAAAGCACGTGCCGAACGGCAGCGTGAACATTTTACAACGGAAGACTTAAAAGAGTAAGAGTAGGTGAGAGCATGACAACCATTGAAATGTTGACATGGGTGCGAGGACCAGGACTTGTCATAGCGATAGGTATTTTTCTGGCGGGAACACTCGTGCGGCTGATAGAAATGTTAATGTTGGGTCGACGCAAGGACCTCAGTGAACCGCGTAACGCGGCAAGCGCTAAATACGGGTGGCGTCTGGTGTTTACACGCTTTCTGCCACCTTTTGCAGCGTCTGATGTACCTGCTATTGCTTTTCTTGCAAGCTATGTATTTCACATAGGGCTATTTCTGATTGTCTTTTTTTATGTACCTCACATAACTGTGTTTAAGGAATTGATTGGATTCGGGTGGCCTAGTTTGCCAGCCTGGTTTATTGATGCAGTCACACTGGCTACGATGATTGCGATGTTTGTCGTTTTGTGGCATCGCATCAGTGACAAAGTGAAGAATTATTTGTCCGGCTTTAATGATTACTACTCCTGGTTCATCACCATATTTCCAATCGTAACCGGTTACTTCGCTTTCCATCGACTGGTGTTGCCTTATAACGATATGTTAGTCATTCACATTCTCAGTGTTGAATTGCTCTTGATTAGTCTACCGTTTACTAAATTAATGCATGCCTTCAGCTTTATTTTTTCACGCTGGTATACAGGAGAGGCAGCAGGACGCAAGGGGATTAAGCTATGAGTGTGTCCATTAAAAAAGGTATCCAGGCGTTTAAGGAACAAATTGACGCGCCCATCGCATCCTATTTTAATAGCTGTGTACACTGTGGATTATGCGCCAGTTCCTGTCTGTTTTACGTGGCAACGGGTGATCCAAAATACACGCCTATCCATAAGCTCGAACCAATGCGGCGTGTATGGAAACAGGAATATACGTTTTGGGGTCGACTATTCTCTAAGCTGGGAATAAGTAAGCCGGTCACCGATGACATGCTGGATGAATGGCAGGATCTGCTTTATGACAGCTGTACCTTATGTGGTCGCTGTTCATTGGTTTGCCCTGTTGGTAATGACCTGGTTTATATGATTCGCAAAGCACGTGAAGGCATGGTGGCGTCTGGGCACGCACCTCAAGGATTAAAGGAAGGTACGTATCGTGCCATGACTATCGGAAGCCCGATGGGCGTCACTTTAAAATCATTCAAAAAAATAATCAGCAACGTCGAAGAGGAAACCGGTATGACCATGCCTTTCGATGTGCAGGGTGCAGATTATTTACTATTAATGTCATCAGCAGAAATCATGGAGTTTTACGAGTTCATCGGTGCGATGGCAAAAATATTTGCACAAGCGAATATCAGTTGGACATTCTCCAGTGAGACATTCGAAGCAACGAATAGTGGGATACAGATCGGTTCATCAGACCTGGCGGCAGAACTGGTTCAGCGCATTGTGGATGGCGCAGAAAAACTGAATGTAAAATATGTTATCAGTCCAGAGTGCGGACATGCCTATACATCGTTACGATGGGAAGGCCCTAATTTGATTGGTCGTAAATATAACTTCAAGGTTGTTCATGTGCTGGAATTAATTGATCAATTACTGAATCAAGGCAAAATTAAGATGGGTGACAAGCATATTGAAAAGCTGACATTCCATGACCCTTGCCAAATTGTACGTCGAGGCGGCGTCATTGATGAACCGCAACATTTAATGAATAAAGTCGCCGATAATTATGTAGAAATGTCTGATTCCGGCAAATTGAACTGGTGTTGTGGTGGCGGTGGTGGAGTCAGTGCAAATTCCCATGCGGATGAACTCAGGCTAAAAACATTTAAAATTAAAAAGCGACAGCTCGATGACACAGGGGTAAAAACACTGGTAACAAGCTGTTCCAACTGCCGCCATATGCTGGAGGCGGGTTTGGAAGAGAATGAAATGGACATCGAAGTAATTGGGCTGTCCGAGTTGATTGCCGAACATTTACAAACGAATGAAACCCATCAGGATAATAAACAATGAGTGAGCGAATTGTAGTAGATCCGGTAACCCGTATTGAAGGGCATTTGCGAATTGAAGCACAAATGGAAGGTGATCATATAGCAGAGGCCTACTCGTCAGGGACGATGGTTAGAGGCATAGAGATAATATTGCGTGGGCGAGATCCACGTGATGCATGGGCGTTCGCGCAACGCATTTGTGGGGTATGTACATTAGTGCATGGTATTGCCTCGGTACGAGCAGTTGAAGATGCTTTGGATTATCCTATTCCGCCCAATGCTCAACTCATACGAAACTTAATGATCGGAGCGCAGTACATTCACGACCATGTCATGCATTTTTATCATTTGCACGCCTTGGATTGGGTGGATATTGTCTCGGCACTAGACGCCGATCCTGCTGCGACATCCACACTTGCGCAATCGATTAGCGGCTACGCCAAATCATCGCCAGGGTATTTTTCTGACGTCAAAAAGAAATTGAAAACCTATGTTGAGTCCGGTCAACTCGGTATATTTGCAAACGGTTACTGGGGTCATCCTGCGTATAAGCTACCACCTGAAGCCAACTTAATGGCGGTAGCTCATTACCTGGAAGCACTGACATGGCAGCGTAATGTCGCCAAGTTACATACCATTTTCGGTGGTAAAAACCCACACCCTAACTTTCTGGTGGGTGGCTCCCCGTCAGCGATCAGCGTTGAGACAGATGCTGCCAGTGCGGCAGGTGCCACGGCATTGAATGACACGGGACTGGCCATCGTTAAAAATGTCATTGATGAAATGCAGCAATTCGTCGATCAGGTCTACGTGCCCGATACCTTGGCAATCGCCGGGTTTTATAAAGACTGGGCCTCTCAAGGTGAAGGCGTCGGTAATTTCATGTGCTATGGTGATTTCCCTGAAGGCGCGACCGAGGATCTGTCGAAACTACTGGTGCCACGTGGTGTCATTTTAAATCGTGATTTAAGCACTATCCATGATCTTGACCTGAATGCAGAAGATCAAATACAGGAATTTGTTGCTCACTCCTGGTATGACTATAAAGATGGTAAACAAAAAGGCTTGCATCCTTATGACGGTGAAACCGAACTAAACTATACCGGTCCCAAACCGCCTTACGAACATCTGGATGTCGAGCAGTCCTATTCGTGGCTCAAGTCACCTCGCTGGAAAGGTAAACCGATGGAAGTCGGGCCATTGGCGAGAATGTTGATGATGGTTGCTAAAGGCAATGAACAAGCGAAGTCTTTAGTCGACTATACGCTTAAAACGCTCGATGTCCCGATCGAAGCGCTTTATTCTACGTTGGGACGGACTGCGGCCAGAACGCTTGAAACGAAAATCTTTGCAGATAAAATGCATGATTGGTACGGTGCCCTGGTTGCCAATATCAAGGCCGGTGATTTATCGACATTTAATGAAAAAAAATGGGATCCATCAACATGGCCGAAGGTTTCCAAAGGCGTGGGTTACACTGAAGCACCTCGTGGAGC
>Ga0316205_10005863_pt1 | contig 9993 bp, 3 predicted proteins | sample 3monthpyrite_MG_FD_204941 | JGI IMG/M metagenome (GOLD analysis project Ga0316205, IMG submission 204941) | Microbial mat bacterial communities from mineral coupon in-situ incubated in ocean water Damariscotta River, Maine, United States -... | ecosystem: Environmental > Aquatic > Marine >...
TGCTCAATAATTCAATCGTTTGAAGTCACCTGATTATTTCAGAAAAATAACTCGCTGGCTTTGATCCATTGACTATAGTTGGTTTGATCTATGGCTGATAATCGTGTGATCTATCTCGCACAAGAATTATTTTTTTATGAGGTTTTGGTGCGGAATGTGAGGACAAAGGACAAAGTACGGTACTAAATAATTTCTGAGGCATTAGCCAAGGGTCGCCGCTATCTATTACTGGTTAGCGACAAACACCTTAACTCAGATGGGTGACTGGTGCATATAAGTTGACACTACACCGCGAGATTTTTAGACGCATTAACAGTTAACAAACATAGCCAATTGGCTAAATGGACTTGGTCAAAAAAGATCAAGAGAATTTACTTTACCTACTTGACTTCAAATTTCTAATGGGTGGCACAGGGGCCTTAGGATGAATCTAGGCCTTAACCATTGTATGCTTTGAGGCTAACTTGACTAGTTCAAGCTGAATAATAGTGTTGACTTCCTTGATAACATCTCTCTTATTACTTTCTATAAAGAAGTGGTCACCGGCAAAAAGCTTGGTCTCTGCTAGACCAGTAAAGAATATCTCCCAACTTGATAAATCAGTAATTGTGATTTCACTATCTGACTGTCCACCAAATACAGTGACCCTACATTCGAAACTTACATCAGAGGTAAACAAATAGTTTTCTGCTAGTTGAAAATCTGCTCTGAGTAAGGGAAGACAAAGAGTTATCAACTCTTTGTTTTTCAATATTTCCATAGGGGTACCATTTAGCTCTTCAAGTTCTAGTATAAATTCCTTTTCGGGTAAGTGATGTATTGGTTTTTTACGCGGTTTAATATGAGGGCCACGGCTACCCGAAGCAATAAAGTGTACTGGTGTCTGTATTCCCTGACGTTGACACTGTAACATTAATTCAAACGCCACGCGACTACCTAGGCTGTGACCGATTAAAATATAGGGCTTATCTATAATGCTAGGCATTATTCTTAGAAAATCGTTCACCAACATAGACATTTCCGTAAAGCAAGGTTCAAACATTCTTGAAGAGCGCCCCGGTGGTTGAACTGCAATCAACTCTACATTGTTTGGAAGTAATTTACTCCATGAGATGTAAGTAGATGCGCTGCCACCAGCATAGGGGAAGCAAATAATCCTTAGGTCAGCATTTGGTTTGGGGTGAGGTTTAATTAACCACTTTGATTGCGACATTTAAGCTCAACTTTTTTGTTTTTGAAACTAATAAGATACAGGTTTTAACCGAATATTACATCTATGACTATTAGAGCATCAATATAGGAATGAAGCTCAAAATTTTTATGGGAAACTCTATGCTTCGGTACATAGAGTTTCAGAAATAATTTCGTCAATCATAACGCCGCTCTTTTCTATCTCTAAAAAAGTCCCTTCATTAAACTTGAAAACTCTATCTGCGGACTCGATTGTTTGGATTCTGTGGGCGATAAATATTCGAGTCATTTTTAAACCTTTTATAGACTCATTTACGTGATTTTCTAAATCGATATCGAGGTTTGAAGTTGCTTCATCTAAGAAGAGAATCTTTGGGCGCCTATATAGCGCCCTCGCCAAAATGATACGCTGAATTTGGCCTCCTGATAAAGTACTTCCGAGGTCCCCAATCAATGATTGATATCCATCTTGCATTGAAGCTATGTCATTATGAATTCCCGCCTTTATTGCACATTGCGTTACAAGCTCTCTATTTGGGGTGTTTTCATAAAATGAAATATTTTCTTGTATGGTTCCTGACATTAACTGTTCATTTTGCATTACGCTAGAGACAGCCGAACGATAATTAAGTAGACCTATTTGCTGTATACTTATGTCATCAATTTTAACTGTACCCGCAGATGGTGGAATTAAGCCAAGCATTATTTTCATCAGGGTTGTTTTGCCACAGCCAGAAGAGCCAATTATGGCAACAGACTCTCCTGCTTTAATGCTCATATTAATATTTTGTAGAACTTTGCTTTTTTCATCGGAATAACTGAATCCGACTCCTTTGAGTTCTAAATTTCCACTAATAGCGGTGTTTTCATCGCGGTGACCAAGATTTTTTTCCGGTTCACATAGCACTATATCGCTTAATCGTTCAAGATGGAGCGAAATCATTTTTAGTGAAATTAAGTTGTCGATTAACTTGCTTGCTCGTGTAACAAACTGTGTCTTGTATGCAAGAAATGCTATGAGCATTCCTACACTAAAACTTCCAGCAATGACTAATTTTGCGGCGACGAATATCACTAGTATATTTTCTATCCCGGCTAATAATTCTTGCGACCAAAGGAAACTGATATTAAGTCTTTGTGCCTTTATCGAATTATTACAATAGTCGACGTTTAAATTGCAATATTGATTCAGCCGATCTTGTTCGTGGGTTGCTAACTTTATAGCTTGCATTCCGCGAATAGACTCCATGATATTAGTGTCTTTCTTAGCGATGGAAGTGATTATATCTCTATTTATTTTTTTAAACGGAGCGTATGAAATTAGCCTGATAACTAAATAGCTTAAGGAAAATGCAAGCACTATAAATGTTAATTTAGCACTATATAAAAACATCATAGTCAGAAGTCCTATGATCATCAGGCTATCTACAATGCTCTCAACAATTGTCGTAGAAAAAGCTGTGCGAATTCTCTCCAGCGAGTTTATTCGAGACAATATATCGCCGATATGTCGTTTTTGAAAGAAACTAATAGACAACTTAAAAAGGTGTCTCACCAGGTTAGCATTCATCTGCAATAAGAGTTGATTGCTTAGTAAGGTGATGGTGAGCGCTCTCACTGCAGAAGTGACTATTTGCATAAATAATAATAATACAAATCCAATAGACAATATGGTTAATAGGTCGTGGTCTGATGATACAAGTACATCATCCACAATCAATTGCATGTAAAATGGTGTTGCGAGAACAAATATTTGGAGAAGAATTGATAGTACGAAAACTCTGATTAATGTGCGTTTAAGGCCAGTAACATTCTGCCAAAAACTAGAGAGATTTACCGTCCTAGGAGTTTCTTTTTCACTGAAATCGGAACCAGGTGTTAGTTCTATTGCTTCTCCTTTGAATAATTTTGAAAAATCCGAGACAAAGTGTTCTTTAGTACCGTGCTTTGGGTCGTGGATAATGATCTTTTTACCACTAACTTTTTTCAGTACAACAAAATGGTCATCAGTACACTGAAGGATGCACGGGCATTGAAGTTGATTTATGTCCGAAGGATTTACTCTGATAATACGGGAAGTAAATCCAAGTTTGTCTGCTATACAGGTTAATTCTTTGGTTGGAAGTTCGTCCAAAATAAAGGAGTTATTTCTATGTAAAGTAGCAAGGTCAGTTTTGACATTATGGTAGCTTGCGATCATAAGCATGCACACTAAGCCGCTCTCAGTAGTTTCTTTTTGCGTTATCACAGGTAGCTTGTGTTTAGAAGTTAATTGAAGCCTGTTTGCAAGTGACTTATTCATTTTTTACCTAAACTATATAGAGGTTCTAAGATCCATTGAACCAAATTTCGAGACTCAAGGCTTATTGTTGAGTCAAGAATCATGCCGACTTGTAATGGGTAAGATTCGCCTGCAGCTCTCACTTGTTGCGAGTCCAGCTCGATGGTTGCCTTGAAAACTGCCTCCTCCAATTTGATATTATCTTTTAGTTCCACCGGTTGCGAAGTAGCCTTAGACACAGCGATAATTTCGCCTGAATACAAACCGAAATGCTGATATGGAAAAGCATTATAACGTATGGATACTCTTTGACCTTTCTTAATAAAACCAATTGAATTTGAAGGGATGTATATTTCTGCTTGAAATACAGAGTCTCTAGGTAAAATAGTTATTACGCTTTGCCCTCTACTGACTATTTCTCCAACTTTCGCGAGAGTATTTGCAACGATGCCATCAATAGGAGAGTTGATCGTGTAACTTCTACGGGATGATGTTTCAACTATTTGCTGGTTTATTTGGTTTATAGATTGTTTTAGTTTGTTATTGGTAATTAGCGATGTTAAGGGATGTTCTTCAATTCTATTATCTAAAATATTAAGCTGGTTTTCAGTTGCTGAGAGCTTCAGCTTCACTTCTTCGGCTCTTAATCGAGAGATTAGGACCTTCTCGTAAAGCTGGTTGTGTATCTCTTCTGTAATAAATTTGTCTCTTAGAAGTTCTGTCTGTTTTCTTAGATTTTCGTTAACTATGGATAAGGTTTCAGTTAAAATATTAGATTGTTTTTTGTAAGCGGATAGCTGTTTTCCCTTATTCAATCTTTCCCCAACTAAAGACGAATACTCAATATTCTGGAGTTGTTGCTTACTTTCTAACTCTTTCTGTATCAGATTCATAGAGTTGGTTAGATAGGTTAGGATAGTTGCATCAAGATCATCATCATCCAAATTATTTCGTTTTGTAGAGATCGTATAAAGAACGTCTCCTTTTTTAACAATATCTCCGGAGTTATAAAACTGTTGAATAACGGTGCCATTTCCACTAACCATTATTTTACTTAAACCCTTATTGGTTGTTATAACGCCTTTAACTGACACGTGTTTAGAATACGTACCTAAAGTTAGATAGATAATTGACAAAAACACTATGACCGATACCGCAATAGTTACCCATCCATGACTTTTAGGGGTACTGATAAATACTTCTCCTGTTATCCGTGCAGTCCGACTTTTATTGGTGTTTTTTTTCATGGTCGTGTTTATATTTACTCAAATTGTTTTTGTAAATTGAATTTACAATAGTTAACCGGCATAGTAGAAAAAATGAGTTCATACCTATGAGTTGGAATATCACTATGCTCTAATCTAGTTTGTCGATTTCATATTGGTGAAAATGGTTTAACTTCCTTGCTACTGACAGAGCGAATAACAATGATTGACAGATATACTAATAATCCATTGTCAATCAGAGAATGGATTTTAAAGTAGAACATTTTTATTGTTGCTACATGATGAAGCATTCACAATTTCTCATAACACATGCCACTACAAAAAAATATGGTAGTTTCCATTTTTGACAAAAAACTTAAACTCACGGTAAGTAATAATAACTGACAACTCCATTAATTGTCACAAATGACGAGCTATTATATTGTAATAAGACTTACTTTCAAGTATATTTCGATTACTTGAATTAATTTCCACTGTGATGTGGAAATTAATTGGAGCAAATTGCTCAGTCTATCGATAAGGACAATTTTTTATTATAGGGAGATAGCGGCTGTTGATAACGCTCAGTTATTTAAATAGATCTAAATAAACCAAAATAAATCACTATTTTGGACATTATGAATTTCGACTACACTTTTGATTGCCTGTCAGTCTAACTATTCCTCAAATTATATTTGTTTTTATAGTCCCGTAGATTGGTTGCATTTTAACCAGCCCAAAAGATTAGAGCTGTGCGTAACAAGTTGAACTGAAGCCATAGCGAAGAAATATGAAAACTATAAAATCGTTTCCTCTCACATCAGCACAAACAGATATTTACTTTGATCAATTAAAACATCCAACTAGTCCTCTATACAATGTGGGAGGATATCTTCAACTAAGATACGTTGATGTTAAGAAAATGATCCGAGCGCATAAAAGGCTAATGACTGTAGAGGAAACCTTTGGTCTACGTATTATATCTAACAGTTATACTGTAGAACAGTATATAGGTGGTGAAAGAAACACTGCCTTACCAGTGATCGATTTTTCTACGGAGATTAATCAGCAGTCTTCGGCTAATAAATATCTTAGGGAACTTTTTGAGACACCATTTGATATTGAGGATTCTTCACTTTTTCGGAGTTGTTTGTTAAAGGTAAATGAAAAATGTTTCATGTATGTTGGTATAGCTCATCATATTGCAGCTGATGGTTGGGCATTTCAAAGTTGGGTTCGACGCTTATGTGATATATATAATGAATGCGATGAAATCGATGAAATCGAAGGACAGTGGGAAACTATTTCATCCGCAGATACAAAGTATTTGAATTCGAATAGGTATCAGGTCGATCAAAATTATTGGCAAAATCGATTAAATGCATTAGATGGAAATACGCAAATATTCTCTCCTATTAATAGAGGCGCCACGCTAACTAGCAGCTTGAGTGCAAGTCATACATTCAAGCTTTCTAATTCGCAACTGACTGATATTTCTCGTTTATCAAGGGATTGCGTTGTTACCGAGTCACACGTCTTTTTAGGCATAATTGCAGGCTATTTTTCTGCAGCTTACTCTAAAGACAGACTCGTGTTTGGTTTGCCTATACATAACCGAAGGAATAGAATTCAAAAAAGAATGCTTGGAACCTTCGCTAGTATAAGTCCATTAGATGTCAATATTTCTAACGAATTAACGTATGAAGAGCTATTAATACAAATTGCAACGACTCAAAAATCAAATATTAGGCACCAGCGTTATCCCTTAGGTCACTTATTAAGAGACTTAAAAAAGACTTCAAATTGTCCAAAACTGTACGAAATTGGCTTTACCTATTTATCGCTAGCAAGCAAATTAAGTTTTGAGGGAGCCGATGCTCATTCCGTTGGGTTGAGAAGTAATCATCAGGATTCTCCTATAATGATTTATGTCTATGTTTATCCTGAAAGTGGAACCGCTGAAATACAAATAAGCTATCAGTTAGCATACTTTGATAAGAGTGAAATCGAGCTTCTGGCTGAGAGGTTTACTCACATTCTCGAACAAATCGTGGTTGATCCAAACTTAAAGGTAATGGCATCATCTCTCATGCCGAGTGAAGAACGTAAGCGTATTATTTGTGCGTTTAATGAAACTTGTGTTGATTATCCCAAGAATAAACTTATTCACGAGATTTTTGAAGAACAAGTTCTAGTTACGCCAAATAGTATAGCCATAGTTTTTGGCGATAAACAAATAAGTTACCGTGAGTTGGATGAGTCTTCAAACCAGTTAGCCCATTTCATTATTTCGAAAGGTGTAAAATCTGGAGAATTGGTTGGGTTTTGCTTGTCCAGATCTTCAAAGCTTCTCGTCTCTATTTTAGCAATCTTAAAAGCCGGTGCTGCTTACGTTTCGTTGGATCCGAATTATCCTATTGAACGGACAAGCCTCATGATTGTAGACTGTGATTTGAAAGTCATTTTGTCAGAAACTAAGCATGAGCCGTTATTTTATCAGAATGCTGTCAGACCATTATTATTAGATGATTCGACAATTCGAAGAGAGATAGAAACCAATCCTATCAAGAGCCCGAGTGTCCCTAGGTTGGAAACCTCCCCCTTAGCTTATGTTATCTATACCTCCGGCTCTACAGGCCTCCCCAAGGGAGTGATGATTGAGCATCGTGGTTGTATAAACCTGGCTATGGACCAACAAAAGCATTTTAATGTAGAAGCTAGCAGCAATGTGCTGCAGTTTGCGTCATTCAATTTTGATGCTTCTACGTCTGAATGGATAATGGCATTGCTTAAGGGAGCCAAGTTAACCATTTGTGAAGAAATACATCGCCAAGATCCGCTTCTATTAGGAAAGTATCTTTGTGAGCAGGAAATTACTCATGTGACTTTACCGCCAGCTCTTTTAATTCATTTAGACAGCGAACTGCACTATACACTTATTTCAATAATTCTTGCTGGTGAATATTTTGATGATAGTCTTGTAAAGAATTGGAGAAGTAAATACCGCATTTTTAATGCGTATGGCCCATCAGAAACTACTGTTTGCGCCAGTATAAGTTCCCCACTCTGCGAGAAAAAATCAAATATTGGTAAGGCCATTTCGAACTGTCAGCTTTTTGTGTTGGATCACAAACAAAAAGTTTTGCCTCTTGGTATTGTGGGTGAGTTGTATGTTGGTGGAGCAGGTTTGGCACGAGGCTACCTCAACCAACCAGAATTAACCGCTGAGCGTTTTATACAAAACCCCTTTAGTGATCACCCTGCTGAACGTTTGTATAAAACAGGCGATCAGGTCCGCTACCTGCCAGATGGTAATTTAGAGTTTGTTGGAAGAATAGATGACCAAGTTAAAATTAGAGGATTCAGAATTGAACTGGGTGAAATTGAAAATCAGTTATCGCAAATTGAAGGCGTGACTACTAGTCTAGTACTTGCGCGCGAAGATGAGTTAGGCCAAAAGCAGTTAGTGGCTTATGTGGCGGCAAAAGAAAACGAAATTTCAGACGAAGTTAAATTAGCAGCCAAGCTTCGAGACAGGTTAAAAAGTACTTTACCAGAATATATGTTGCCATCAGCTTTCGTCATGTTGGATGTCTTCCCCCTAACCACCAATGGAAAAATTGATAAAAGTGCACTGCCTTTACCTGATGGCACATTATTACAAGGTGAATATGTTGCGCCTGAAAGCAAGGTAGAAGACTGCTTAGTGGATATTTGGGCTAAGTTACTTCACCTTGACTCTGGGTCAATTAGTGTTGGCGCCAACTTTTTCGAGCTCGGTGGGCATTCGTTGTTAGCAGTAAAATTAGTTGCCGAGATTCGTGCGGAGTTACATCAAGAACTTGCGATAAAAACCATTTTTGAATCACCTAGTATTCAAAGTTTGGCAGTGAAAATTGAAACCGGTTCTAACATGGTTTTACGAAGTGTAGTGACGCCAATCAAAAGGGTACTTGCTGAGCCTTTACTGAGTTCATTTGCACAGCAGCGTCTCTGGTTTATTGATAAGCTGCAACACGGTAGTGCTGAATATAATATGTCGACCGCATTTCAAATAGAAGGTGAACTTGATGTAAATGCTGCAGAGAAAGCGATTGCTCGAATTATCGAACGTCACGAAACGCTACGTACGGTGTTTTGTGTTGAGACTGAAAATGTATTCCAAATTATTGAGTCGGAGTTTGTTTTTAGTTTCACCCGTCACGATCTTACTCACCTGGATGCAAATACGCAGCAAGAAAAAGTTAAGACGCTTATTAAAAATGATAGTCAACAATCATTTGATCTTAGTCGAGATTTAATGATCAGAGCGGCTTATCTTAAGCTGTCAACTGATTATCAATCAACACAAAATATTTTGCTATTCAATATGCACCATATCGCATCTGATGGCTGGTCGGTCAACCTATTAATCAAAGAGTTTATTACTCAGTACCACACTATTAAAGAAGATAAAGCTGATCCATTACCCCCGCTCGAAATACAGTATGCAGACTATGCCCATTGGCAAAGGCATTGGCTGGTCGGTGATGTTTTGGGGGGGCAATTAAAATATTGGACAACTCAGCTTAAAGACGTACCTACGGTGCATAGTTTACCATTGGATTATTCTCGACCTAAAATGAAGCAACATCAGGGAGCGGCTGTTAGCAGTCAACTGAGTATTGAACTGTCTCAACGGTTGTTGGCACAGGCGACGGAAAGCCAGTTGACACTGTTTATGTTATTGCATGCAGGCTTGTCGTTGGTTTTATCTAGACATAGCAATGATAGCGATATTGTAATTGGCACGCCGGTAGCAAATAGAATGCAGGTAGAGCTTGAGTCGTTAATTGGTTTTTTCGTGAATACTTTAGTATTAAGGACCAATACAAGGCATGATAATTTACCCGATTATCTAGCGCATATCAGAGCTGTTAATCTCGACGCGCAGTCGCATCAGGATATTCCTTTTGAACAGTTGGTCGAGCACTGTCAAGTAGTCCGGAGTACCCAACATACTCCACTGTTTCAGATCATGTTTAATATGAATACCAATGAGCAAAGTGAGTTGGCCGTTGACGGTGTGAGTTTTACGAAGGTAGAGACGGAAGGAGAAGTTGCCAAGTTCGACTTGGATATAAACGCGCGCATCACAGATGAAGGTATTGAGTTTATTTGGATTTACGATACATCTTTATTTAGTCGGTCGCATATTGAAACCTTGAATGAACATTTGAATCGTTTGTTAACGGGCATTGTGGAAGCGCCTGATTCAAGACTGTGTGATTTACCGATGCTTTCAGAATCCGAACAAAATTATCTTATTCATGAGCT
>Ga0316205_10005864_pt1 | contig 9991 bp, 7 predicted proteins | sample 3monthpyrite_MG_FD_204941 | JGI IMG/M metagenome (GOLD analysis project Ga0316205, IMG submission 204941) | Microbial mat bacterial communities from mineral coupon in-situ incubated in ocean water Damariscotta River, Maine, United States -... | ecosystem: Environmental > Aquatic > Marine >...
AAGCGTGGTGAGAACTGGACACCAAACAGGTTATGGTAATCACCTCTAGCTCCAACAACTGCAGACAATCGGCTCCCTGTAAATGTGTATTCTCCAAATACGCCTGGCACGATTTCAACGCGGTCGGACGTTAAGCTGTCTACGTGTTGTGTGATATCACTGTAAACGCCGCTCAATCCAACTTTAAACTTATGATCTGTCGTTCCAAAAATTCCATCGTAGATTGCATTTACATAACCACGCTTCTCTTCTCCTTGAAATGCACGTTTCCCGAACGTTGCATCCACTGTTTGGTATTTTGCATTGTACACAACACCAATTGAATGTCCTGGCTTTTTCATAAAGAATCCTGTCTTCGCAAAGACATCAATGTGCCTTGATTTGAGCAGAACATCATAAAACCCTCCTGGATTGTTGCGCAATGAGGAAATCTGTCCTCCCTGCTTATCGTCCCAATACGCGTTGAAACCAATCTGCCCTTCCATCTTTTGTCCTTGGTAATGATAACGATTCATCACCGCATAATTCTGTCCATTCGGCATGTCACGAAAACCATCCTTGTTGTAGTCCATTTCAATCGGGTGTACTGATCCGTGCGCTAACCAACCCGAACTCCATTTCTTCCCAAGTTTGAATCCTGAATTGAAATTAAGTTCTGATCGTCCCATTCCATTCACATACGCGTTTAAGTACAGTTCTTCCATTTCGTGCGGCTTTTTCACCTCAAGATTTACCAGTCCAGCCATGGATTCATAGCCATTAACGACATTTCCTGTTCCCTTTGTTATTTGAATGGATTCGATCCACGTTCCCGACATGGAGTTCAGTCCAAAGGAGCTTTCCAAGCCGCGCAGGTATGGGATATTCTCAAATTGAATTTGGGTGTAGACACCGTCCAATCCCATCATCTGAATTTTTTTCGCACCCGAAACGGCATCGGTAATGTTTACATCAACCGAGGCATTTGTTTCAAAAGATTCTGAGAGGTTGCAACACGCCGCCTTTCTCAATTCTCCCGAACCGATTACCTCCACATGCAAAGTCTTCAACCGTGAAATGGAATGTGTTCCTTTCTTTGCTGAAGCGACCATCTCAGGAAGTAATTGCTCTGAATACAGGGTAACATTGAAGGAAATAAATCGATCCTTTTTGTCTACGATAATTGTGTCAGGGTAGTATCCAATTGCGGAAAAAACCATTGTATCTGGTAATTCCTTGGGTAAGATAATTTCGAAGGTACCGTCTTCATCAGTATAAACTCCGCGATTTGCGACGAGCAATTTGACTTTCGCTCCGTAAAGCGCTTCTTTTTCTTTTTTGTTGGTGCCGTAAACGACTCCTTTAACTTGTGCATTCAAGGTGCCAAAAAAAAGAACACAAAATACACTTATTACTATATTTTTCATTGATGTATTGTTTGGTTAATTATTCAATTCGAACAATCACCAACATCAAATAATCCACACTTGTTTTTCGAGTAATATTCCCTTAGAATCGGGAGGGGGAGGGTTTACGTAGCTTGACGTATAATGATCAAACATTACCAATGGCTGCTCAAAAGAGACAGACGAAGTGAGAATAGCAACAGTGGGAAATGAGAACGTATTAAGGTTCTGTTGATAGGCTTCAACATTTAACTTGATGTATTCTACCTCATCATCGCAACATCCTTTATCTTCGCTGTCATTAGATTCTTCAGGGTGACAGCATTCAGGCAAATCCTGTGTCATTGTATGCTCATCGCATTGTTCTTCACCTTCATCGAACACATAGGAAACAATAACACCATCTTCTTCACAGATGTGTTTGAAAATATTGACACCTACATTTCCTATAAACAGGAAAACAAGCAGGAGTAATGTTATTGTATGCTTCATAAACTTCACAGACCAAAAGTACATTATTTCATTTAAAAGATAAACGCATCTTATGCTTCATTCTTGGAATGTTTCACTTAATTTTGTGAAAAATTAGATTCTATGAATGTACCTGTAACTGTTTACGCGGAGATGACGCCAAATCCTTCAACCATGAAGTTTGTAGCGAATAAACACCTCCTTGGAACTGGTGATTCGGCAGAGTTTAACTCAATGCCTGAAACACGTGGTTTCTCTCCTTTGGCAGAAGAACTCTTTAATTTACCTTTTGTAAACGGGGTGTTTATTGCTTCCAATTTTGTGACGGTAACAAAAACGGACAATATCTCTTGGGACTTTATTTCCATGGAGCTTCGTGAATTTATTCGCACATGGTTGTCTGAAGGAAAAGAGGTGCTCATTCAAATGCCTTCAAAAACACCTGTTGCTTCGGAGGAAAGCAAAACCCCTTTGAAAACATTTGAGCCATCAGAATACGATGATGCTATTCGCGATTTATTGGATGAATACGTTCGTCCAGCAGTTGAAAACGACGGAGGAGCTATTGACTTCAGAGGTTATGAAGGAGGTACCGTTACTGTTGTTTTGAAAGGTTCTTGTGCGGGATGTCCATCAAGTACGGCAACCTTAAAAGGTGGAATTGAAAGTTTGTTAAAGCAACACCTTCCGGATGTTCAAGAAGTCATTGCGGAAAATGAGTAATATGAAGAAGTACATAGTTCTTGGCGGGTTCTTCATTGCATTTGCATTGACAAGTTGCAATAAGGACATTCACAAAATGGAGATTGTTAAGGATTGTTCTACCATCTATCTACGCGACAAAAGCGGGCAAGATTACAAAGTATGTAATGACGAACTACTTGAATCCTATGCTGCGGGAACGAAGATTAAGGTGAGTTACGATAATCTTGAGCAATGCTTTGGTCTTATAGAAAACGAAACGTGCGAGTCGACACATTTAATTTCTGGTGTGATTGAGGTTACGGAGATTCACTAGTTATAGATAATCAGATTTTGCGAAACCCCAGAGATCTATTTAGGACGAGACATGAACCTTTTTGAATGTTTTGGATAGTACTCTATATAAACTCTACTTGATTATGCGGTTACGCACCGTACAATCTTTATTCAGAACCGTTTGATCACAACCAACTGAACATTCCGTCGAAATCACTTTTTTTCATCCATTTACCCATTTTTTCTTCGAGTAACTCTCTCAATTCAGGTTTCGTGTACACATCCTTCTTTCCAGGATCTGTTGTGAGAAGTTCTGGCTTTGGTGCTATTAGCGACACTGATTTCGCAAAGTAAATCACGCCACCGTTTTCTGTTGCCAACCCGAGGATTGTTCCCGGCAGTCCACTAAACCCTTCAGGTCCCACGGGTGGGACAATATCCACTGAGAACCATGCATAAATTCGTGTAGAATCATTCATTTCCCAAATGGCTTTTCGGCACAAATACCCGCCAATTTTACGTTTGCTTTCCGTGACCTTCCAACTTCTTCCAGACATCTCGCCTTTCAGGTAGGTCTCATTTCCCCAGAGATCCATGACGGTCATCTTTTCGTCTTTGCTAAGATCTTGATACACTGAATTTCGTGTTGTGAAATACTTCATCATCCCTGCTTCCTCTTCATCACTTTCAACGGGAAGAAAAGCTGCCATTGAATCGTTGAAGTGCAATTCAAATTGCTCAATTCTAATCTTGTTTTCTTCGGTGATGAATTGTTTCGCACGTGGATTGTCTCCAAGTTGCTTCTTCAAATTTGTTTTACGTTCAAACAAAATTGTTCCTGTCGTTATCTGCCCATACGACGTAGCGCATACTAAGGTAAGTAATACTACTACACTAAATCTTCTAATGCCAGCCATTTCCATCTTCTTCTTTTGCTCCTCTATTGTTGAATCTAAACGTCAACTTCAACAGGAAATATCTTGAAATAATTGTTGTTCTGTAATCGGTAATAATGTTTCCATTCACTTCTCTACGCGCGTTGATATTCTGATTCAAAATATCATTCCCTTTGATTGCCAATTCAAGGTTTTCCGTTTTTAGGAAACGCTTGCTAATCTCAGCATTCAAAACAAAGAACTCTGTATCGTAGAATCCTTCACCTGGTTGAGCGTTTTTTGTGTATTCTGCATCTGCACCAACCGTAAACCCTAGTGGCAGTCTCCATTCGAACCCAGCTCCATAGTTCTCGATAGAGTAGGGTGTTGCAACCTTCGTTAGTGAGCTGATTGCATTGTTGTATGAATAGCTTCCATCAATCCAGAATTCCAATGAATCTCCTAATAAATTGAATTCCAACTCTAACGATGGCGTTACAGCGTAATTATCAGTTACGTTTTCACTTCCGCTAATGTAGTTTGTGTTTCTGAAGTACGAACTATTAAACCCTGGTGTTAATTCAATCTTTCGTCCGAAGAATGGGAAACCAGCACCACTGTATACAAAGGCCATAACGTTTCCGTCCACGTTCACCGTTTTCATTTGCGTTCTTCCAAATGAATCATACTTCGTCTCGGTGGCAAATGCATTATCTGTATAAGTAATACTCGCTCCTGCCCAAATATACCTTCCTGTTAATGCTTTCCATGTATTGAACATCATATTGACACTGTGCATATAGTTTGGCTGTAAATCTGGATTTCCTTCTTGAATTCTGTTTGGGTTTGAGTTGTCTGGAACTGGAGCCAAATCGTTTATCGAAGGTTGTTGTGAACTTGTGCGATAGTTGAATGAAAATCGCTTGCTCATACTTGGCTTAAATTGATATCTAAACTGCGGCAACACATTGGTGAAATTCTGATTGATCGTAGAATCAGTTATTGCATTAATATTATTAATATCAATGTTTCTCACTTTAACGCCTAGGTCAATTGTATGCTTGCTTGATTCGTATACAAATTTAACCCCACCTCTATGTTGAATTCGGGTATTGTCAAAAATATTTGAGAGGCCTTCATTTCGTGTTGTGTAATCTTCCGTTACAGCGTCGTAATCGAAAGTACCCTTGTCCTGTGTACTAAACCCATATTGGAATAAGTACTCCAACTCCACTTTAAAACGCTTGGCTATTGGTTCTACATAGGTTAACGTACCAAAGTGATTCGTGTTGGTGTTGTTATTCAATTTTGACTGCGTGAAGGAAGTGTCTTGTAATAGCGTTGAATAGTAAGATGTTTCTGTGTACAGTTGACCGTCTGTTGCATTATCACTCATATCAATGTCGTATCTCAATTCCAATTCACGCTTCTTCTTCATGAACTTTCTATTGATTCGTGCAAAACCACCGATAGTATATCCTTTCGAGTCATTGTCATTTTCAACTACGGTTCCTAAAGTTTGAATGCGATCTACATCAAAGAAATTTGAAATTTCTGAATTATCAGTAATCCCTTTATCTATTGTTGCCGAAGGTTTGAATTGTAATGTTGTTAATGAATCAAGCTTGGTTTCGAAATTAATATTGAAACGATGCGATTCATTGGCCGTATAGTTTCTTGTTGAATCATCCGTAATGTAGGTTGTATCAGGCAAAGCGTATTGCGACTCACTTGCAGATCTAGCATCCAAACGGTCATTGTAATACGAATAATTAAAGCCAACCTTCGTGTTGTTCTTCTTTCCCCACTTATCACTGAAATAAACCCCAGCCTTTAGGGTTTGTGGAATTCCACTTGTGTTGCTTTTCGCTGAAGGATCCCATCGGTTACCTCCTGTCGATTCGTTTTCCAATCCGAACTTATTCATATCCCCCCATCCAAAGCTTGAACGTGGTGTGTTGGAGCCGAGTGCGAATACCGAAATTTTCTGGGCTCCATTAAATCTATTCAACAGGAGTTCTCCTTCATAGAATGCATTCGTACCAATTTCACCATCAATGGGTGTCAGGGCAAAATCGCTGCCCAGTGCAACCCTACCGAAATATCCTTTCTTAGCACTGTCCTTGAGTTTAAGATCGAGTACCTGAATTTTTTCATCATCACCTCCAATACCATCTTCGTTTTCTTTCTCGTAAACCTGCACTTGCTCAATACCATCCGCGCCCAAGTTTTTTGTCGCGATCGTAGGATCAGTCCCGAAGAATTCATCTCCATCTACCAACACTTGACCAATCTCCTGACCTTGTGATGTAATCTTTCCATCCTTATCTACTTTAATTCCTGGAAGCTTCTTTAGCAGGTCTTCAACAACTGCCCCTTCCGCAACTTTAAATGAATCGGCGACATATACCAAGGTATCTCCACGGTAGAAAATCGGTTCTCTATTCGCATAAATTACGACTTCTTCTATTTCCTGTGACTTGCTCTTCATTCGAACGCTCGGGATATTAATGTCGAAGTTGTCTTTATGCCCAAACATGTAATAGGTCTTGTCATCCAAGCCTGGGTGGTCAATAATAAGTGAGAAGGTGTCGATCTCAAATCCGCTCAACTCAAAACCTCCTTTGGCATCTGTTCGTGTAAACCCAAGCAACAAAGAGTCTTTCATTCGAACTCCCATTACCATTGCGTTCTTAATTGGCTTCACACCTGTTGAATCATAAACGGTACCTGTGACTTTCATTTCCTGACCATGTACGATGGTTCCAATAAGGAGTGAGAAAACAAAAAATGAAAACTTTATAAATTTGTTCATGATGTGCTGACAGTTTTTAAAGTTGTAAAGATAAGCGACGGCTTAGACTAACCCCTAATGAAAAGGTTTAAAGGTGATTTTTTAATGATGAAGGGCATGTGTACTTTTTAGAGTACTTTCCCTAACGGATGCTCACTGATTTAAGAATTTGGTATTCAAACCCTTCTCCTTGATTTTCAAGTGTTTCAAAATCGACGATGAGTTGTGTTCCAATCATGCTTAGTTCGTTACGTCTTAATTTGGCAATCGTTGCGTCTATATTCTGAACAATTAACGATGATGTAAAGGCTTCTGGGTCACTTCCTCCCACAATTATGTACAAGGCGTCTGGTTGATCTACGAATCCCTGAAAGGTTGTATTGAAATCTCCTTCTTGGTTGAGAATTTGCAAAGCTCTCTCTACACTGCAATCGTGCTTTTCGGAAACTACAAACGTTTCATAGTCCAAATCTTGCTCAAATGGTGCTTTTCTCCTTTTTGTGACAATCGGTTTTTCGTTGTCGTCATAGTATGACACACGCTCAACAAAGCCCAAATCATCACCATGTCCGTCTTCAAAAAGCTCCTTGGTTGCAAACTTCTTCCCTTCTTTGAAGTAAAAAATCTTCTTGGCAACGGTCAGGCTATTCTGTCCTACCTGTGTGTAGAACTCAGTCATTTTGACCATTTCGTTCTTTTCATTGACAAAGAATTCTACTTCGGCAAATTCCCCTTCTCCTTTTGAGTAGAACAGGCTATTACCAGATGCCATAGAGTCATTGCCATCCAACGCTGCGATGTATTCTTCGTAAGCTACTTCATTTTCATTGGGTACATACTCACCTGTACTTGTTGTAACGACATCTTCTGGCAACTCACTTTCTGAGTTACAACCAACTGCTCCGATGAGGGTTAACAATAATACAATTGGAAAAATGCTCACTCTTCTCATAACTACTTTATTCTGGAATCATTGATTTCCACAAAAGTAACAAGTTTTGCTCTTGAAAGTTGAATTAAGCTATTGTTAATCCAAGAAGACTGCGTATATTTGTACCCGCTAATCGCAATTGAGTGAATTAGAATATATCGCGGGGTGGAGCAGTTGGTAGCTCGTCGGGCTCATAACCCGAAGGTCGTCAGTTCGAGTCTGGCCCCCGCTACTAGCGGAAACACTAGGTTTCCGAAGAAAAGACTTCCTGAAAAGGAGGTCTTTTTTGCTTAGGTGTTACAAATTCGTCACTTTTTGTAGGAAGTCCATATGCACAAGTGATACTGCTCTGGGCGGTTTCTGAGAATAAACAGGGTTGAAATAGTAGAAATTCGCATTGGTTTGTATCTTGCGACCTACTTGAAAAATGTACAATCAATGAAAGTCGTCATTATTGGTACTGGACCAGCAGGCTTGAGTTGTGCGTACGCTTTAGTGAAAAAAGGCGTAGCCGTAGAATTGTACGAATCCAGCCCTTTTGTTGGGGGAATGTCGCGTAGTTTTGATTTGTGGGAACAGCGCGTAGACATGGGGCCTCATCGTTTTTACTCCAAGGAAAAGCATGTGAATCAGTTTTTCAATGAGCTGGTAAAGGAGGAGTTCACTATCGTAAATCGATTGACACGCATTCATTACCGCAATCGCTTTTTTCAATACCCATTGAAGTTGGGGAATGTGTTTCGAAATTTGGGCCCGTTGACGATTGCACACATTTTATGGGATTATCTGAAACAGAAAATCAAACCAAATAAAAATCCAGTAACCTTTGAAGATTGGGTGACAAATCGCTTCGGAAAAAAACTGTTTGAGACATTTTTTAAAAGTTATTCTGAAAAGCTCTGGGGAATTCCCTGCTCGAAAATTGATGCAAATTGGGCGGCACAGCGCATCAAAACATTGTCACTTTTTGGTGCTATAAAACATGCTATTCTAGATAATAAAGACAAACATAAAACACTGGTGGATGAGTTTGTATACCCTAACGGAGGGACGGGTGCTTTGTATGAAAAGTGTGCTGACTTTATACGTACCAATGGAGGAACTATTCACTTGAACACAGCTGTGAAAAGTGTGTTCGTTGACGAGGCTGGAAAAATAGCAAAAGGTGTCGTTCTGGTAAACGGAACAACGATAGAAGCAGATCATGTAATCTCCACCATGCCGCTTACCCAATTAATAAAAGGTTTTGAAGGGGTTCCCGCACACGTTGCCACAGCTGCCGGTCAACTCTACTTCAGAAATACCATCCTGGTTTATTTGGAAGTGAAGAGTACAGACTTGTTTGCCGACAATTGGATTTACGTACATTCCTCTGAAGTGCGCCACGGAAGAATTACCAATTTTAGAAATTGGAGTCCATCATTGTATAAGGATGCAAAAAGTTCCATTTTATGTGTCGAATTTTGGGCTTTTGAAGAAAATGAAATCTGGAACATGAAGGATGAAGTTATTTCCGCCCTTGCTATAAAGGAGATTCGGTCACTTTCTATATTTCCTGAAGAAATTCCTATTGAGCGGACACACGTTCTGCGCATTCCGAAAAGCTATCCTGTGTACGAAATTGGGTATCAGGAGCATTTGGACATTCTGGAAAATTACCTTTCCGAGTTCAGTAACATCACACCAATTGGTCGCTACGGTGCTTTCAAATACAACAATCAAGATCACTCTATATTAATGGGTATTCTAGCCGCCGAAAATATAACGGATGGCAGTAAAATCAACCTTTGGGACATCAATACAGATACAGAATATCAGGAGGAAGGATCGATTAAAGATGTTTTGACCTAATCGACACACGAAGAGGAATAATTGAAAAGGTAATTTAGATTCTTTTTTAGGACTTGCTGGAAAACCACTCGTGAAAAACGACTAATTCAGGAGATTTCTCACTCCATCGGTAACCTACTTCTTCGGAATTCAATTTTTCTATCAACTTTGACTCCTCATTATATGTGCGTTTGAAGTCCAAGCTGTTTTTCCAGAGGCGAACCAGTAGTTTATTGATATAGATATAACGCGGAAGAATGTCACCTGTCTTCATTAGTCTTTCTATATATTTTCGGAAAGAGCTTATTTGTGCAGCACACACATCCACTTCCTGAAGTTCTAGAAAATTCAAAACTAACAGAACGCGAATTGCAATGTTCCATCCACGTTTATCTTTTTCAAGTAATTTCAGTCCTCCCAAAATCTTAATGGATTGCTTGTATTTCCCTTCTTTGAACAGAAGGCAAGCTTTGTAATATTGGTGTTTGCACAAGATTAATGGAAACCTACCCTCTGCTGGTGTACATTTTGAAGCAGTCAACGTTTTATTTGCTTCATGGTAGGAGCCGCCAAAAAATTCTGCTCTGAACTTAATTTCTTCAGCAACGAAACAATTGTAGCTAGATTCTTCAAAGTAAACCATCGCCTTTTTACTGTAGATCAATGCCTTTTCCAATTCACCACCTGCAAGCATCATATCAGCGATATCGGAATGAGCGATCCCCAA
>Ga0316205_10005866_pt1 | contig 9989 bp, 4 predicted proteins | sample 3monthpyrite_MG_FD_204941 | JGI IMG/M metagenome (GOLD analysis project Ga0316205, IMG submission 204941) | Microbial mat bacterial communities from mineral coupon in-situ incubated in ocean water Damariscotta River, Maine, United States -... | ecosystem: Environmental > Aquatic > Marine >...
TTTCGACGTGGGAGTACCTTATGCGCATCCATAGCATAATATAAACCGGTAGAATCACTGGTAAAAGGAAAAACCTCATCGATAGACTGATCATCATTAAGTAATTGAATTTGAACATCGGCTCCACCAACGGCTACACGTTCAAAAGAATAAAAATTTTCTATTGGTGAGGTGTTTGAAAGTCGTACTTGAGGTAGTTGGCGACCTGCAACCAAATAAGACTCAATTACATAATATTCTTGATAATCATCTTGTGTGTAATCTTCGCAACCGATCAATAAGAGAGGCAAAGCGATAATGGAAAGAATGGATTGTTTCATAATTAAAACGATACTGTGTAAGAGATGGCTGGTATTAAAGGTAAAAGGGTGATATCGGTCTGTTTTACGGGATTATCATCAAATTCGAATTGAGTGAACCATACATTTTTTCGATTGTATGCATTGATCAACTGCAGTTGGAGTTCAGATTTACCTAAACCAAAAAATGTACCTGTTCGTGCAAAAGAGATATCCATACGATGATAAGCCGGAAGTCGAGCCGCATTTACATTTTCAACTACTAACAGGTTATTTTGATCTATTCCTGAATAGGGTTCGTCGAAAACCGCATATCGACCGGTAGCTTCTGTATACGCCTGACCGGTTGCGTAAACCCAGGCGCCTGTTAGTTTCCATTTTCTACTCAAATTGTAATTTATAACAAACTTTACATCATTTCTTCGGTCATATTTAGGCGGATAGAATCGACCGGGTCCATCAACGTCACCAACCGGATTATTAAATCCGGGCCATTTTCGCCATGTATATCCAAATGTATAACCTACATAGCCATTTAAGCGACCAACTCGCTTTTCGAACATGATCTCGGTACCGTAGGCATAGCCTTCTCCAATTCGGAATAATTCTTTGTAGGCGAGTCCGGCTGCATCAGGTAAAAATGGATCCAGCTCAAAAAGATCGTTCATGGTTCTGTAATAGAGTTCGATATCAAGCCCATAATCCTTTATAGGTACTGTTTTTGCACCAATTACGAACTGATCTCCATAAGCAGGATTAACGCCGTCATCTGTGGTTAACCAGAGATCAAATCCAGAAAAAGCTTCATTAGTAATTAACGTAAAAAATTGATTATAGCGACCATACGCTGCTTGCAGTGTTAAGCGATCTGAGGCATAATGTTCAATAGAAGTCCGTGGTTCAAGTCGTATATAATCACCATCAGAGAAATAATTAAGACGTAGACCTGATACTATCTTCCACTGATCAGTTGGCCGCCAAGTATCTTGAACATACGTGCTTGCATATCTAGAATGTATCCTACTGCTAAAACTATCTTGATTATCAAAACGATCTTGCAATCTCAAAGTAAATAAACCACCCCAAAATCCGGTTGATATCTGATGTTTTTCATTGGGAATAAATTCTACGTCTGATTTGAGGGAAAAATCATAAATGTTGTTTTCTCTTTCGAAAGGAGTACCGCCAAATTCAAATTCGGGAAAGTTGAAATATCTGGAACCCGTGAGTATAAAATTTGAGAACACTTTTTCGTTAAAGATATGTGTCCAATTACCACTCACTGTTTGATTGCCATAATTGAGTGTAAACTCAGCATCTTCTGCAAAAGGGAATCGAACTTTATCAGCTCCGGAATAGAACGCTAAATGAAATTTGTCGTTTAAGGAAGCATCGTAATTAATTTTGCCATTGAAATCATAGAAATAGAACAATGAGGGAATATTATCAGTGTTTTGACGCAAGGCAGCAAGTAAAGGTTCCAGTGTGGAACGACGCCCGGCCAGCATAAATGATCCTTTTTTAATGGGGCCTTCAATAGAAACACGAGAAGCCAACATTCCCAAAGTAACCGATCCTTGATAATCATTTCGGTTACCATCTTTATTATAAACGGATAAAACGGAACCTAAACGTCCGCCATATTCTGCCGGATAGCCACCTTTATACAAACGCACGTCTTTAATGGCATCCGGATTAAAAGTGGAGAAAAATCCAAAAAAGTGACTCGGATTATAGACTGTTGTTTGATCCAACATAATAAGTGTTTGATCCGGGCTTCCACCACGAATGTACAATCCACTGGAAAAGTCGCTGGCAGACTTTACTCCGGGTAAATATTGTATCGATCGAAAGACATCTGCTTCGAAAATAGCAGGCAGTGCTTTAATTAACTCAGTTTTAACTTGGGCGGTACCAATTGCTTTCAGTTCCTGAAGTTCAGCTTCAGATTCAACGATTATTTCTTCACCTTCAAGAACACTTGGTTTTAATTTAATATCGAAGCGAAGATTTTGACCCGGTTGAAGCGTTATTTCTTGGGTAAATAAATCATATCCAATATAAGAACAAGCCAATGTATAGGTGCCGGATGTTACATTGGGGATGGAATAATAGCCAAGTGTATTAGTAGCTGCTCCACGATTTATTTCAAGGAGAGCAACATTCGCACTAATTAAAGTCTCTCCCGAAGCGGCGTCACTTACATATCCTGTAATAGTTACTGTTTGGCGCGCTTGAGCATTGAAAATTAACCATGAGATCAACCCCAAAGTCAGTATAGTTTTTTTAATCATAGAAAAATGAAATCAGAAATTCAGCGCATTTAACGCTTTATATCTTAAAAAAGTTCTCTAATTATATGACAATTTTCTGTGAACAAATTGTTGTTTGTCTTAGCTTTTGCGAAATAGTAGACTTCGTTACAATAATTTTTTAAAATCAATGACCGCATAAATTTATGAATTACGTATATTTAATATCGCTCTTTGATTTACTGGGGATGTTCTGGATTTGACGGGATGAGTAACGCCGCAGGTTGCATGCCGAGTATGCCCAATGGTTCTCGTAAAACATCCATTATGGAAACATTTATAATTGACAACAATTATTCATACCGCTTAGCAGCATAAACTGCTTCGCCGTTCCTCTGGCTAACGTGCCTATCAGCGCCAGATTGAACGCCATACAAGATAGGATAGCGTAGTACGGTTTTCTGTCTTTCCTGCGTGAAATTTTACAGAATAGTTTGAGATCGCTTGGTCACTAGGCTCGGTTTCAGGCGAATTTTAATTAGTTACTAAGCATGTAGATATTTGCAGGTTTGCCGTTTCGGACCGGGGTTCGACTCCCCGCATCTCCACTAAAGTCATGGAATTAATTTTCATGGATTCTAATTATATGGTAGCGCGGCTAATCTTCGTGCTTAAAATATTCATCATTTAACTGACGTTTAAAAAATGTAACCGAGCTTGAATTATTACTCAATAATTTCAAACCTCAGTGCTTTTATTAACATCCCGAAAACATCCCTAATCAGTACTTAATGGTCATCTATCTTACAAGAAAGCTGCTTCTTTGTGGTTTGCTCCTCTCATTTTTTATGGGTTTCGTCCCCGAAACGGTTTTTGCACAAGCCAGAACAACATTAAGAGTGTTAGCCATTTCGGAGGAAGACGGTAACCCTGTTATTGGTGCAAACGTAATTCTTTATCGCTTAAATGGTGATATGTATCGTGCCGGTGCAACCGATGCTGATGGTCTTTTTGAATTTCGAAATATTGTCAGCGGCACTTTTGATTTGGTAATTAGCTCGATTGGTTTTATACCGCACGAAGCAAGTGTTGAGTTGCTGCCCGATGATATCCGCTTGTATAGAATTGAGTTGCCCACTGCAACTTCAGATCTTGGAGAAGTAATTGTAAGTGGAACCCGGAGTGGTGCCGTTCAACGTGTAGCAGGGAAGCAATCTATTTCTGTTACAGATATCCAATTAATACCAGCTCCAGGCCCGGGCGGGGATTTAAGTGTGTACTTGCAAACGTTACCCGGTGTAGTTACTAGCGGTGATCGTGGTGGTGAGCTTTTTATTAGAGGTGGAACGCCGGCTCAAAACCTTATTCTTGTTGACAAAATGCAAGTAATAAAACCGTTTCATATTTCAAACCTTTTTTCTGCATTTCCCCAATCGGTGATTTCTAATGTAGATTTATATGCCGGTGGATTTGGTGCGGAATATGAAGGAGCTACTTCTTCTGTTATGGACGTAAGTTTGCGACAAGGAAATATGAGAAAGTTTCAGAGCCAGGTTGCTGCCAGTCCTTACATTGTTTCAGCATTAGCTGAAGGTCCACTTAAACAGGACGAACAATCGTTATTAGTAATGGGTCGATATAGTGTTATAGAGGATGTTGGTCCGACATTAGTTGGCGAAGAAGTTCCACTTAAGTTTTCTGATCTACTTGCTAGATATTCTGTTAACTGGGAAGGGCTGACTTGTAATGTTACGGCGCTTCATACCTATGATCGTGGAAAAATTAATCCACAAAGAAATGTTAACCTGGGATGGGAAAATACGGCTGTTGGTGCCAGATGTCTTGGTTTCAGTGAAGAATTAAAGAATTCGGTAGATTTCACAATCGGGTGGAGTAAGTACTCAAGTAGCGAAGTGGGTTTTGATGATTTAGGTAGAACATCTAATGTTTCAATTGGGTATTTAAGAATGGACAATTCCGGAACTGCTTTCAATTACCCATACAATTATGGTTTTCGATGGAATCTAAATTTCTATCAAGCAATTCTTGATGACCCATTTCCAGATATTAATAAGGTCGAAGAACGCTTTGCATTGGGCTCAACATTAGAAGAATATACTTCGATTTTTAGTGCCTATGTTTCTACTGATTTTAAACTATTCAATACGTTATCTATCAGTCCGGGAGTAACTACTCAATTTCGACAAGAAAATGTTAGTGGCACTTTCGAACCCAGATTAAGAATGACATGGTTACCTTTTGGTACTGATAATCAGGAATTCAGCTTTGCCATTGGCAAATATGCTCAACTTAGAGAAGCAATTACAGATGAACGTGATGCAGGCACAGTATTTTATGTTTATAAACCAGTTGATGTAGATGACCCAGTTCCTACTGCTATTCATGTGATTGCCGGATACCGCCAGAAAATTGGTGATTTTGTTGAAGCAAATGTGGAGACTTACTTTAAAGATAAAAAAAATATACCGGTTGCAGAATGGACAAGAGAACCGGGTAATACTATTAGAACCGCTTTTGCTGATGCAGAAACTTATGGTTTGGATATTCAACTTGAGGTGAATGCACAACCTTTATATCTAACAGTTGGTTATGGGTTAGCTAAAGTTGAATACACGGCCTCAGCTGATGACCTTGTAGCTTGGATTGAAGCCGATGAATTTGTTTATAGTCCAAGTCATGATCGGCGACACCAATTAAATGTATTAGCCAGTTATAAATTTGGTGGATTTACAGCCAATGCAATATGGAGATACAGTAGTGGGGCACCTTATACAAAATTGTATGCAATCGATTTGATTGTAAGAGTTCCATACCAAGATCCACTTGAAAACCAAGGTAAAGCAGTAACACTTTACTCGGTTCCATTCGATGGCACTCTGCCGGCATTTCAACGTTTAGATGTGTCGATTGACAGGAAATTTCAATTGTCATCAACACTTGAGTTAGAGACAGAAATTGGCGCCATTAACAGCTACGATATGACAAATGTATTTTATTTTGATGTGAATACACTTCGCCAGGTAAATGAGTTACCATTTTTACCGTACGCATCCATTAGTTTGAATATCAATTAATTACACCTGAAGTTTCTCGACATGTTAAATAGACAGATAAAATTATTAAGTATTGTATTGCTAGCCAGTGTAATAATAATCGGTTGTGAAGATACAACTATTCAACCATTTGAAAATTCAAATGGAGCATATTCAGTGTATGGCGCCATTCATGTAGACTCTACAATAAATTATGTTCGAGTTAAAGATGCACAATCTCCATTATTGGCAGATTTAAATGAGTTAGAGAACTTCGTTGTTAGTTTTGAAAATATTGAGACAGGCGATAAGCAAGTTTTAGATAAAGAAGTGGTTTACTTCAATAATAGTCCGACGCTAAATTATATAATCGAAGAAACGCTTGTACCACAAACATCTTACCGGTTAACCATTGAAGGTGATGATGGACAAGTTGCATCAAGCGTAGCCACTACTCCCGGTTCAACTACTTTAACCATGACACCATTAGTCACAGAATCTTGTTTTGATGATATTTTAATTGAATTTGATAATGTTCAAGAATCGGAATTTATTCGATTTGAATTAGGTGTAAGGTTCGACAGCAAATCTTTCTTTGCAGAAGTAAAATCAGTGGCACCTCTTCAAAGAGTTGAAGGAACTGATAAAGTTGCCACAATTTTGTCATTGAATAATATGTTAGTGGATATATTTCCACCAATAGCTGAAACAACCGTAAATCTACCTCCACGATTTTGGAACCCTACAGTTAGTTGTGGCCAACTTGATGAAGGCAATATGATAATTCGCTATACACATTTTGGACCCGAATGGGAAATTATCGAGGATAAAGTGCTTCCACTAGACATTCTCGACTCCGGTGATGTTCAAAATGGTTTAGGATTCTTCGGAGCTATTGATACGGGCGAATATGGATTTATAACAAATGCTGTTTCTAATAACTGATTCTTGAACTGAATGAGTAAATTCAGAATTTATTTAACATTGTTGTTGCTAATATTCACAATTACTAGTTGCGACAGGGTTATAGACCCATTTGAAAAGAATATTGGAACATATTCTGTATACGGTTCACTCGATATTGATGATAAGCAACATGCTATTCGAGTAAAGAACGTCTCAGTTCCGTTTTTAGCGGATAGTTCTATCGGGTATGATGGGCTTAAAGTTTACTTTCAATATCCGGATAATAAAAGCATTCAGTTGCAGGATACGATTATCAATTTTAATGGTAATTACACGTATAACTATTTATTAAAAGATCAATTACAGCCCGCTACCGAGTATTCATTGAAATTAATTTTTGATGAAGACCAAGAGACGTATAGTACAATTTCAACACCTGGCATTACAATTCCGGATTCAATACCGGAGCGGTTAAATAGCTGTTATCAAGTTGTTAGAATATTTTTTGAAAATGTAAAGAACCCGGAATTTATAAATGCAGATGTTGGGGTGATATATCAGGGACAAATGCAATGGGCTAAAATTGGTAGAGTAGACAAAATTGATTACGTCTCTGATACAAATAGAATGGAAGTTCGTTTATCTGTTACAAATCTCCTTGTTGATCTTTTTCCACCACCACCCGAAGCAACTGTCGGTATTCCACCTAGATTTTGGTTACCAACTGTCAACTGTAATGAGCTTGATCAGTTCACCATGTTCTTTCGCTACATTCATTTTGGGAAAGAATGGAAAGATTTTCGCGGTACTGAATTCTTAGATTTAGATTTTCTTGATTCAGGCGACATACAGAACGGTGTTGGATTTATTGGTGCAATTCGACAAGGCGAATTTTCCTTTGATTTTGAACTGGATTAGAGAGTCAGATTAAATTAAAGATGTGATAGTCTTGGCTATTTTATTATACTCGCAAGGTATTCTTAATAATTAGAAAAGAACTGGGTTACAATTCAAAGTTAATTTTATTACTGTTTCATTAGGGCTTTTTATGGTACTATAAAAGAATTTAACTCTTATTGTAAATTCTGTTTCTTATGATGGAATGGGGCTTTAAATACCAAAATAAGTGACATTTTGAAGGCATTAACAGTATTTTTTATTTCTATTTTATTAACTGGGGCAACAACTAATGCTCAAGAGATGTCGATTCGTTTTGAGCAAATTACAACTCAAGATGGCTTATCACAGTCTACAGTGAATGATATTCTACAGGATAGTAAAGGGTTTTTATGGTTTGCTACCGAAGATGGATTAAATCGTTATGATGGATATGAATTTAAAGTGTATAGAAATGATCCATACGATCCATTTTCAATTTCAAGTAATCAAATTTCTAGCATTTTAGAAGATAATGAAGGTGCAATTTGGGTGGGAACTAAAGGCGGTGGCCTAAATAAGTTTGATCGAGCTCAAGACAGGTTTTTAAGATTTACACATAATAATGAAGATGTAAAATCATTAAGTAACAATTATATAACCACTCTGTTTCAGGATCCTATCGGGATAATTTTAGTAGGCACGCAAAGTGGCCTTAATATATTGAATCCAAAAACCAACGATATCAGCATATATAAAGAAGTTGACGATAATGTGAGTCTAGGTACGGCAAATATCACTTCTGTATTTCTGGATTCGAATTCATTTATCTGGATTGGAACAGCAAATGATGGCTTATTCAGATTCGATCGAAAAACTTTTAATATTGTTCACTACACTAATAATCCTGATAATTTAGAAACCATATCAGATAACTGGATTGTTAATATTTATGAAGATAAGAAGAGGAATATCTGGATTGGAACACAATCAGGCGGGCTAAATCGGTACGATCCTATTGAAAAAACGTTTAAAGCATTTAGGGCCGTACCCGGCGATCGTAAGAGCATCTCAAACAATTGGGTGCTTTCGATGTTTGAAGATTCACGCGGTACTTTTTGGGTTGGTACATTAAACGGATTAAACATTTTAGATCGCGAAACTGAGAAGTTTACAAATTTCATGGAGTTGAATTATCCGGTTAATCTGAGTAATAATTCAATTACTTCTCTTTTTGAAGATCGATCCGGAGTGTTTTGGGTAGGTACGCAAAATGGTGCTCTTAATAAGTTTATTCGTTCATCATCAGAAAGTTTTACTGTTTATCAGAATGACCCATCGAACGCAAATAGTCTAAGTAATAATAATATTTGGGCTATATATGAAGATTCACTTGGGAATGTATGGGTAGGTACGCAAGGTGGTGGGGTAAATAAATTAAATGTTAAGACTCAAGAATTTGTTAATTATTTTCATGATCCTGATGACCCATATTCTATAAGTAATGATTTTATTAACGCAATTTATGAAGATCGGTTTGGTGGCATTTGGGTAGGAACAATTGATGGTCTGAATTTATTCGATGATCAAACCGGTTTGTTTATCCAATTTATGCATGATCCTGACGATATTAATACCATCAGCGGGAACTACATAACAACCATCTTTGAAGATAGTAAAGGAATTATTTGGGTAGGCACATTAAATAATGGTTTAAATGCCTACGACCCCGAGACAGGTAACTTTATGCGTTTTACCCATTCTGTTACAAATCCAAATACGATTAGCCACAACAAAATTTGGTCTATGTTTGAAGATGATCGGGGTATATTTTGGGTAGGAACACACGGTTTTGGACTTAATAGATATGATAGAGTTAGGGGTACATTTACAAGATTTACTAATGACATAAGTGATGAAAATAGCATAAGCGATAATTTTATAAATGTGATTCGCCAAGATGCGGATGGAAACCTTTGGATTGGTACCATTAATGGTTTAAATAAATATAACCCAGAAACTGAAACATTTACACGCTATACAACCAATGATGGTTTACCTAATAATGTAATCTACGGTATTATTATTGATTACAGAGGTCATCTTTGGTTAAGTACAAATAATGGTATTGTCGATTTCGATCATAAAACCGGTGATGTGCGGATTTATGATATGGGTGATGGGTTACCTAGCAATGAATATCGGTTTGGTGCTTTCTACAAAGGAGCAGATGGTACCATGTATTTTGGAGGTATCAACGGTATTGTAGTTTTTAAACCTGACAGCATTCGCGACAACCCATACATTCCACCGGTTGTAATAACAGATTTTCAGATATTTAATCAACTTGTACCAATTTCAGCAACAGGTTCACCGCTCACTCAATCTATTTCCGAAACAAAAGAAATTGTACTGACATGGCGAGAAAAAGTATTTTCATTTAAATTTTCAGCTTTACACTATGCTGCACCCGAGCAAAATAAGTATGAATATAAAATGGAAGGCTTCGATTTAGATTGGCAAGTAGTTGGAAATCGGAGATATGTTTCCTACACAAATTTGCCCGCCGGACAAACTTATACATTTTTAGTTCGGGCTTCTAA